>ERZ1370068.3723-contig-2822_pt1 | contig 20866 bp, 30 predicted proteins | sample MGYA00561227_ERZ1370068 | MGnify/ENA primary metagenome ERZ1370068 (study PRJEB38410, sample SAMEA6850437) | metagenome | study: Metagenomic assessment of the ecological functions of the soil: analysis of the soil microbiota associated with the... | reverse complement strand
ATACGCGCATCAGCACTTATGGGTTTATCAACACGTGGATCAATAATGAGCTGGGGACCTGGACGATGCCGAGATCGACGCGCTTGATGGGCGGGCACGCGCGTGAGATCGGTGCCGTCGAAGACGACGCGGCCCCTGGCGCGGCGCTACCAAGCCCGAGATCACCCGCAGGGTGGTCGACTTGCCGGCGGCGTTGGCGCCGACCAGCGCGAACACGCGGCCCTGCTCGACCTCGAGCGAGACGCCGTACAGCGCCTGCAGATCGCCGTAGTAGGCGTCGATGCCTTCAAGCGTCAGCAAGGACGAACTCCTCGCCCAGGTAGGCGTCGATGACCCGGCGGTCGCTGGCGATCTCGCGCGGCGTGCCCTCGGCGATCTTCTCGCCGTGGTGGAGCATGACGATCCGCTGAGCCAGGCGCATCATCGCCGCCATGATGTGCTCGATCACGATCAGCGTCAGGCCCTCGGCGTGGAGGCGCCGAATGAGGTCGATCATGGCCACCAGCTCGGTCGGGTTGAGGCCGGCCATCACCTCGTCGAGCAGCAGCAGCCGCGGGCGCGTGGCCAGCGCGCGGGCCACCTCCAGGCGCTTGCGCAGCGCCAGGGGCAGCGTCCGGGCCCGGACGCCAGCGTGCGGCCGAGACCGCAGATCTCGATCACGCCCGCCGCCTCCGCGCGCGCCTGCCGCGTCGAGGCCACGCGGGTCAGCGCCCCGATCATGACGTTGTCGAGCACCGAGAGGTTGCCGAACGGCTTGACGATCTGGAACGTCCGCGTCAGCCCCAGGCGTGAGATCGCGTGGGCGGGCTGGCCGGTGACGTCGTGGCCGTCGAAGACGACGCGGCCCTCGTCGGCCCGGAAGTAGCCGGAGATCACGTGGAAGAGCGTGGTCTTGCCCGCCCCGTTGGGGCCGATGATGCCGAGCAGATCGCCGGCCGTCACCGTGAGATTCACCTCGCGCACGGCGGTGAGACCGCCGAAGCGCTTGGTCACACGATCGAGCGTCAGCAGCGGTGGCCCGCCGCGGCCGCCGTCACGAGGGCACCCGGGTCCGCGCCCACAGGCGCGCGCTCAATCCGGCCAGCCCTTCGGGGACGAAGCGCACGACCAGGATCAGGACCACGCCGTACACGATCAGGTAGATGCCGGTGAAGCCGGACTTCACGCCGGACAGCGTGGCGCGCAGGTACGTCTCGAGCGCGGTGATGAGGATCGAGCCGAGGAAGGGCCCGAGCGCGGTGCCCATGCCGCCGATGATCGCGTTCAGCGCGAAGCGGACCGAGAGATCGACGGAGAACACGTAGAAGGGATCGACGAAGCCGACGTACTGCGCCCACAGCGTCCCGCACGCGGCGGTCAGCGCGCGCGCTCACCGTCACCGCGATGACCTTCAGCCGGCGCGGCGGGGATGCCGAGCGCCTGCGCGGCGTCCTCGTCCTCGCGCACGCCGGCCAGTCGGTAGCCGAAGCGCGAGTGCTCGAGCCAGAGCTGCGAGGCTCCAGTACAGGAAGCGCGACCACCAGAGCCAGGTACACCCACGCCGACGTGGCCGCAGGCCGAGCGTGGCGAAGCCGGGGCGGAAGGGGACCGGGATGCCCTCCGAGCCCGAGGTGAATGCGCGCCAGCGGCTGGCCACGATGAGCAGCACCTGCGAGAAGGCGATGGTGGAGAGCGCGAAGTACGGGCCCGCGAGCCGGTTCGACAGGTAGCCGATGGCCGCGCCCGCGGCGTCAGCGACAGCGCCACGCCGACGAGCATGCCGAGCCAGGGCGACTGCTGGAAGCGGGTCCCGAGCAGCGCCGCCGAGTAGGCGCCGATGCCGAAGAACGCGGCGTGACCGATGGAGACCTGGCCGGCGTAGCCACCCGCGACGTTCCAGGCCGCCGACAGGGCGCCCCACAGCAGGATGAGCACGAGGCTGTCCAGGAAGTACGCGTCGCGCACCACGATCGGCAGTCGAGCGCGGCCCCGCCGAAGATGACGAGCGCGCCCCAGTGGCGCGCCAGAGCGCCGCCATCACACGCCGATCGTCTCGGCGCCGCGCTGCCCGAACAGGCCGGCCGGGCGGAACACGAGCACGCCGATGAAGAGGACGGAGTAGAAGATCTCCTTCCAGGCGGTGCCGAAGAAGTAGGAGCCCGCCACTTCCACCGCGGCCACGATGAGGCTGCCGATCAGCGCGCCGACCATGTCGCCGAGGCCGCCCAGGACCACCACGACGTAGGAGAGCAGGACGAACTGCAGGCCGGCGGTCGGATACACGGCATAGAGCGGCGAGACCAGCACGCCGGCCGCCCCACCGCGGCGATGCCGAGGGCGAAGGTGATAGCGGTACACGCGGTCGGTGTCGATGCCCATCAGGATGGCGGCGTCGCGGTCCTGCGCGGTGGCCGCGCATGACGCGCCCGGTGTGCGTCCAGCGCATGAACAGCGAACAGCAAGATCGTCAGGCTGACGGCGATGACGAAGGCCACCACCTGCGAGAGGTTGAACGGCGGTCCCGGCCACGGCGCACCGGCGTCAATGGCGTGCCACGGCCGCACGGTGTGGAAGTCGCCCGACCACAGCACGAGGGCGAGATTCTGCAGCGCGGTGGACAGCCCCGACCGTGGTGAAGATCTGCACGTTGTGCGAGGCGTGGATGACCGGCCGCATGACCAGCGCGTAGGTGACCCAGCCCGATGCCGAAGAAGAGCGGGATGGAGACGAAGAGCACGAACCACGGGTCGAGCGGAGCAGGGTGAACGCCCAGAAGGCCAGGTACATGCCGAGCATGAGGAACTCGCCGTGGGCGAAGTTCACGACGCGCATGATCGCCGAAGATCAGCGTGAGGCCCCACCGCGATCAGGGCATAGATGCCCCCAGCAGGATCGTGGAGACGCTGAGCTGAGCGGAGACGTCTATTTGCGCGTGTCCCAGAGCGCCGAGCGGGATCCACTTCGCCCGGTTGGTCGTGAACTCCTCCGGCCACACCGTGACGAGCTGGCCGTTCTGCCACTGCAGCATGTAGTGCTGCACGCGCTCGTTGCTGTTCTGGCCGGTCTCGTGAGAACTTCACGCCCCAGCCGTTGATCATCGTCCCGACCGGCAGGTCGAGGCGACATGACCGCCGCCCGGAACTTCTCGGGGTCGTCGCTCTGGGACTTGTCGAGCGACCAGCTTGAGTAGCCACAGAGCCGCCGCCGGCCAGCTGGTGGGCGCCGAACGGGTAAGAGCCGGTCCGCTTCTGCACGGCGTCGCGGAACTCCTTCTCGATCTTCTGGCCCCATCGGGCTTGAGCGAGTCCAGCTTGAAGCCGGGTCCGGGCTCCAGCAGCGCGAACACGCCGTTGCCGTCGTTGCCCGTCGCCTTGCCGAAGTCGCTGCCTGCCGTAGCCGGTGGCGCCGGCGTGCACGAGCGCTTTGAACATGAAGTTCTGCTCGCGCGCCTGGCGCCAGAACAGCGGCGCGTCGTTCGAGAAGGCGATGTGGTGGACGATGTCGGGGTTGAGTTGCTTGAGTTTGACGATGATCGGCGTCATGTCGTTGATCGTCGTGAAGTTGTAGTACTCGGCCGGCGCCGACCTCGATCAGGCCGAGCTCCTTGGCCCTGGCCCGCGCCGACTCGGTGACGCCCTGGCCGTAGGAGGAGTCTTCGAGATGAAGGCGATCTTCAACTCGTTCGGCTTGAGGTTGAAGCGAGGCGCCAGGTGCTTGACGATGAACTCGATGTTGTACCAGCCGAACCCGGTGGCGTCGATCTCGGTGCGGTAGACGTTCTTGAGGCCGCGCTTGTTGAAGCGCGGGTCCACGCACGAGGTCTCCCAGTAGATGACGTTGTGGCGGGCGGCCGCCTCGCTCGCCGCGCCGCACAGGCGCGAGGAGAACGTGCCGGTCACGATCTTCACGCCCTCGCGAGTGATGAGCCGGTTGGCCTCGCTGGCCGCCGCGGTCGGGTCGGACGTCCGCGACGGCGAAGACCAGCTTCTTGCCCATCACGCCGCCTCGCTCGTTGATCAGGTCGCGCGACGATCTCGAAGCCTTCGAGATGCCGCTTGCCCTCGCCGGACAGCGGCCCGGTGAGCGGCTCCAGCACGCCGATCTTGTACTCACCGGTCTGGGCGTGGACGGCCACAAGCCAGCCTGTTCCGAGGGCCACGAGCGTGAGCAGGGCGGCGACGAGCAGACGACGCGACATGAGAAGCCTCCTGAGTTGCCGTGAGCGTCGGGTTCGGGTCCGGTACGCCGGCGTTGTAGCACTCCGGTCAGAGCACTGTCAACTGAACGGCGGACGGATTAGACTCGATGGGGTGGCCGACGACCGCGAGCGCTTCCTCGGACCGACGACGATCCGCTTCTGCCCCCTGTGCGGCGGCGCGCTGCGGCGAGCGCCCGTGCCGCCGGATCACCGCGAGCAGGCGGTGTGCCGCCTCTGCGACTTCGTCTTCTATCTGAACCCCAAGGTCGTGGCCGGCACGGTCCCCGAGCAGGACGGGCGCGTGTTGCTGACCCGCCGCTCCATCAATCCGGGCCACGGCCTGTGGACGTTTCCCGGCGGCTTCGTGGACTTCGGCGAGAGCGTCACCGACGCCGCCGTCCGCGAGACCTGGAGGAGACCGGACTCACGGTGGATCTGACCGGACTCCTCAACGTCTACTCGTATCCGGGCTCGCCGGTGATCGTCGTCTACACGCGCGCGCGTCACCGGCGGCACGATCACGCCGTGCGCGAGAACGACCGCGTGGAGTGGAGGGCGCCGCGCCGAGATTCCCTGGGAGCGCTGGCGTTCGACTCCACACGCGAAGCCCTGCGCGAGTGGGTGGCCGCCCGCGGCCTCACGCCGGGCGGCTAGCCGCGCGGCGGCAGGGCGACGGTGGCCTTGCCGGTCACGACCTTCTCGCCGCGCTGGTTCTCGGCCCAGATCTCCAGGTCGACGAGATCCTTGCCGGACTTGCCGAGCACGCGGCCGCGGCAGGTGATCGTGTCCTTGAGCCGCACGATGCCGGCGAAGCGCACGCCCAGCTTGCGGACGTTGCCGGCGCCCGCCCAGTCGGTGACGAGCTGGCCGACGAAGCCCATCGAGAGCATGCCGTGGGCGAAGACGTCGCCCATGCCGGCGGCCTTGGCGAACTCGTGGTCCTGGTGGATCGGGTTGAAGTCGCCGGAGGCGCCGCGTAGCGCGTGAGCTGGATCTGCTGGAGCGGGCCCTTGGTGAGCGGCGGCAGCTCGTCGCCCACCTTCACGTCGTCGAAGTAGGTCGTCGCGTATTTCATAGCCGCACCACCGTGACCGAGCGGATGGTGGCCACGATCTCGTTGGCGCGATCGGTGACCGCCGTCTCGCGCACGACGAAGCCCATCGGCCCGCTCCGGCCCGTCTTCTCGTAGACGTCGGTGACCTTCGAGCGGCACACGAACGTCTCGCCGGGACGGATGGGGCGATGCATCTCGAACTCCTGCTCGCCGTGCAGCAGGCGCGAGATGTCGGTGCCGAGCTCGCGCAGGAAGTCGCCGCCGTCACCGGCCGCCTCCCGGAACGTCGTCATGAACGTGGGCGGCGCGATGACGTCGCCCCACTCGGAGGCCTGCCCCACGCGGTCGTCCAGGAAGAAGGGATTGTCGTCGCCGATGGCGCGGGCGAACTCCTTGATCTTGCCGCGCTCGATCGTCACGACGAACAGGGGAAACTCTTTGCCGATCACGCCGGTGTTGATGTGACTGGGCATCAGGCCACGCCTTTCTTCATCGCGCGGTCGAGGAACCTCGCGAGGTCGGGCACGATGGCGCGCTCGTGGCGCCCCTCGGCGACCTTGTCCTTGTCATCCCACGCCTCCACCCGGAAGAGGAAGCGCTTGCCGTCGGTCTCGAGCAGCGTGGCCCGGGCCCGCACGGTCATGCCGACCGGCGTGGCGGCCAGGTGGCGCATCTCGATCATGGTGCCCACGCTGGTGGCCGCGGCGGCCAGATACGGCTCGAGCACTCGCCCGGCGGCGTCCTCGAGCAGGGCGATGAGGAACGGCGTGGCGAACACCTTCACGCCGCGGTGGCCCATCGCCTCCGCGGTGGCATCATGCGTGACCGTGCGCGAGAGCTCGTGGACGGCGCCGGGCTGCGGGGGGCATCGCGTCGCGTTTTACCGCGGGACCAGCAGCATTTGCAAGCCCATGCCCACGAGGAGGACCTCGATGATGGCCAGGAACGCCCGGTCGCTCATCCGGTCGAGCATCCGGCGCCCGATCAGGCGCCGGCGAACATCGTGGTCCCGAGCACCAGGCCGATGATCAGGGTCTCCGCGCTGATCATCCGGTAGCGCGCGAACACCAGGCCCCGGGTGACGTGCATGGCGCCGGCGCACAGCGCCTCGGTGGCGATGAAGGCCCCCGCCTGAGACCGTAGGCGGGGAAGAACGGCGTCACCACCGGGCCGGTGGTGACCACGAGCGCCGAGGAAAGCCCACCGCGCCGCCGATCAACGGAAAGTGCGCGGCGCGCACGTGCAGCCGCCCGCTGGTGAGGAAGCGCCGCAGCGGCACCGCCGCCAGCAGGAACGCGCCGATCGCGCGACCGAGCCAGTCCGCTGGACGCGCCGGCGAAGATCATGACGCCGACCGCGGTGGCCGGGACGGCCCCGGCGATGAAGCGCAGCGTCACCCCGCCGTGCAGCTCGTGCCGGCTCCACCAGATGCGCGCGAGGTTGCCCAGCAGCATCGTGACCGTGAGCACCGGGACCGCGGCGCGGATGCCGAGCGTCCAGGCCGCCACCGGGAGCAGGAGGATGCCGGCGCCGAAGCCAGCGACACCGCCGATCGTGGAGCCCAGCGGCGCGGTGCCGATCAGGATCATCCACGTCAGCGGATCGGGCATGCCGTGCCATCATACGCTCCCGTGATCCGGTGGGCCGCGGCGGCCGGCGCGTTCGTCGTCTCGCTCGACTCCACCATGAACATCGCCTTTCCCGCCATCGCCGCGGCGTTCGCCGTGCCACCCGAGCGCGTGCGCTGGGTGATCATCTGCTACGTCCTGGTGTACGCCGTGACCTCGCTGGCCGGCGGCGCGCTGGCCGATCGGGTCGGGCACGGCCGGGTGTTCCGCGTGGGGCTGATCCTGAGCGTCGTGTCGTTCGTGCTCGGTGGCATCGCACCGAGCTTCGGCTGGCTGCTGGCCGCGCGCGTCGTGCAGGGGTTCGGCGGCGGGTGCGTCTACGGCACCTCACCGGGCCTCGTCACGCTCGGCGTCCCCGCCGCCCAGCGGGGCCGCGCGCTCGGGTTCCTCGGTGCGGCCATGGGGCTCGGCCTCAGCCTGGGGCCGCTGGTCGCCGGCGTGCTGGTCGACGCCTTCGGCTGGCGCGCGATCTTTCACCTGCGCGTGCCGCTGGGGCTGGCGACGCTGGCCTGGGCGTGGGTCGTCATGCCCATGGCGCCGGCGGCGCGCGCGCCACGGCTGGTCGCGCCGCGCGATCTGGTGCGCCGGCCGGTGCTCCTCGCCGGTGCGCTGTCGTTCGTCGCGAACGCCGGGAGCTTCGCGATCTGGCTGCTGGCCCCGTTCTATCTGGTGACCGCCCGCGGGATGGACGCCTCCATCGCCGGCCTGCTGTTCATGCTCACGCCGCTCGGCACGACGCTGGCCGCGCCGCTGTCCGGGCGCCTGGCCGACCGGGTCGGCGCCGCGGCGCCGGTCGTATCCGGGCTCGCGCTGGAGGCGGCTGGGCTCGCGCTCCTGAGCCGGGCCGAGCCTGACTCCACGCTGGTGCTGGTCGCGCTGGCGCTGTTCGGGGCCGGATTCGGTCTGGGCATGTTTCAGGTGCCGAACATGGCGGTGGTCATGGCGGCGTTTCCCGCCGGTCAGCAGGGCGCCGCCGGCGGGTTCACATTCCTGGCCCGCACGCTCCGGGATCGTCGCCGGCGTGCTGGGCCTCGCCCACCTCTTCGCCGCGCGCCGTCTCGTCGTCGGCCTGGCCCCGGCGGCGTCGGAGGCGTTCCTCGTCGCCGGCCTCACGGTCGCGCTGGCCGCCATCGTGGCCGCAGCCACGCGCGGCGGCGCGCGTTGAGCGCTCGGCGCTATACTTCGCGACCATGAGAGTCCTCAGTCCCCTCGGCACCGCGCTCGACAACGTCAGCCCGCTGAGCCGCCGCCGTGCCCAGCCTCGACGGCCTGCGCATCGGCGTCCTCGACAACTCCAAGCCGAACGCCGACGTCCTGCTGGGGCGAGTGGCCGAGCTGCTGGCCGCCGAGGCGCCCGGCGCGACCATCCGGCGCTGGACCAAGCCGGGATCGTCGCGGCCGGCGACGATGCTGGACGAGATCGCGCGGGCGTCGGACGTCGTCCTCACCGGCACCGCCGACTGAGGGTCGTGCACGTCGTGGAGTATCCACGACGCGGTGATGCTGGAAGGGCGAGGTGTGCCGTCCGTCGTCCTCGGGACGGATGCGTTCATCTCGCTGGCGCGCGCTCAGTCGGCCACCCACGGGCTGCCGCACCTGTCGGTGGTGCTCGTGCCGCACCCGATCGGCGGCATCGATCCAAAGCTGGTGATCGCCAAGGCGGAGAAGATCGCGTCGGAGGCGCTGCGCGCTCTCACGCGTGACCCGGCACTGCCGGCCAGCGCCGCGACCTCGGTCGCGGCGGTCGCCGTCGACAGGCCCGACGATCTCGATGCCTTCCAGGGCTGGGCGATGGACGAGCGCTGGTCGGATGGCCTGCCGGTGCTCCCGCCCACGGCCGAGCGCGTGGAGCGTATGCTCGGGCGCCACGCCGATCGGCGCGCGGAGATCGTGGCGACGCTGGCGCCGCGCTCCGGCCGCGCCACGCGCGAGGCCATCGCCATCAACGCAGTGCTGGCCGGCGCGGCGCCCGAGCATCTTGCCGGTGGTGGTGGCGGCCATCCGCGCGCTCGCCGAGCCGCGCTTCAATCTCAACGCCGTGCAGACCACGACGCATCCCTGCACGCCGCTCATCATCGTCAACGGGCCCATCGCCGGGCGGCTGGGGATCAGCGGCGGCCCCAACGCGCTGGGCAACGGGTATCGCGCCAACGCGGTGATCGGCCGCGCGGTGCGCCTGACGCTGCAGAACGTCGGGGGCGCGCGGCCGGGCCTCGAAGACCGCGCCACGCTCGGTCACGCGGGGAAGTTCAGCTACTGCCTGGCCGAGAACGAGGCGGAGTCACCATGGCCGTCGCTCGCGGCCGAGCGCGGCCTGCCGGCCGGCACCAGCTGCGTGACCGTGTGCGGCTCCGAGGCGCCGCACAACGTCAACGACCACGCCTCCACGACCGCCGAGGCGCTGCTGCGCGCGATCGCCAGCGTCGGCGCGACCACCGCCAACAACAACGTCTACCTCGACGGCGAGCCGCTGGTGATCCTCGGCCCCGAGCACGCGGCCACCCTCGCGGGCTCGGGCTGGTCGAAGGCCGATTTCAAGCGACGCCTGTGGGAAGCCACGCACGTGCGCCTCGGCCGCTTCAGCGCCGAGAACATCGCCCGCTTCGCGACGATCGCGCCCGACCGCTTCCTCGATCGACCCGCCGACGCCGAGGTGCCGTGGTGCGTGAGCCCGGACGATCTGATGGTGATCGTCGCCGGCGGTCCCGGCAAGCACTCCGCGGTCGTGCCGACCTTCGGCGCCACGCGCTCGGTGACGCTACCCATCGAGGGTAGGCACTCGCGGAGCGCCAGGGCTCCCCCATGTCTAGTCAATCCCGCTGGGGAATGACGACGGCGAGTCCGCGCGCAGCGGAGCGCCTGATCGACGGCCAGGCGGCGGCGCTCGGCGGCGCGCTTCTCGACGGAGGCGCCGGGCGTCTCGGGCCGGTCCTCGCCGTGCCGCCGGTCGAGCACGACCTGCACGTTGGGATCGTCGGCGAACTTCTGCCGCAGGTACTCGTAGAGGTCCGCGTGCGGCCGGGCCACGATCACCAAATGACCGAGCGCGCACGCTCGGGCTCAGAGCGATCGAGCCAGGAGCGCATGCCGAGGTCGAGAAAGCACCACCGCGGTGGTGAGGTTGCCCTCGGCGTCGACCGCGCGGCCGGCGCGACGCTGGAGCTGGCCGAGCGCCAGATGGGTGCGGGCCAGGAGCGGCCGCAGGCCGAGCTCGTCGGCGATGGCGATGGCCGCCGTCGGTAGTGCTCGGTCGCGGTGCCGACCAGCGGCGGCTCGTGGGCGAGGGCCAGGTCGCCGAGCAGCCGCAGGGCGGCGGCCTCGTGACCGCGCTCGCCGTGCGTGCGGGCCAGCTCGATCGCGCGCTCGCCGATCTCGGCGGCCGCGTGCCGTGTCGCCCATCGCCAGGAAGCCCTCACCGAGCAGCGTGGCCCAGCGGGCCAGGTAGGCCTTGACGCCGACCTCGTCGGACAGCGCGCACGCCCTCCTCGAGGAGCGACAGCCCGTCCTGCTTGCGGTCGAGCGCCACCAGGCAGTGGCCGAGCAGGGCCGCCGGGAATGGCCTGCCACACCGTGAGGCTGGTCTCGCGGCAGATCGTCAGCGCCCGGGCCAGCGGACCCACCGCGCGCTCGAGCTGACCGCGCAGCGCGGCGACCTGCCCGGCAAACGTGAGCGCGATGGCCTCGCTGTAGGGATGGCGCCAGGCCTCGGCCTCGGCGCGCGCGCGATCGGCCCACGTCTCGGCGCTGTCGAACTCGCCGAGGTCGGCCTGCGCGAACGCCAGCCACGCGCAGGTCGAGACGTAGGCGGTGACTGCGGCGGCGCTCGGCTCGCGGTCCACGTCGGCGGCCAGCGCGTCGGCGTTGTCCTGCAAGACCTTGATGGCGTGCCGGGCCTGGCCCAGCGCGTGGTACGCGTGGCCCATGTAGCGGCGCGCCACCGAGGCCAGGATGCGATCGCCCAGGCGCTCGGCGATGGCCAGGCAGCGCTCACCGTACTCGAGGGCCCGGGCCGGCTCGCCGCGCAGGTAGTGATAGTTGATCAGGTACGCGTAGGCGCGGGCCTGCCGGACCTCGTCGCCGATCTGCTCGGCCATGCGGGCGGCTTCCTCGGAGAGCGAGCGGATCTCCTCGAGGCGGCCGAGCTGCAGGAGCGGCGGCCGGAGGTCAGCCGGACGTCGATGGCCTGCCCGAACGTCTCGCGCGACTCCGGCAGGTGCGCCAGCGCTTCCAGTGCCTGCTCCAGGAACGCCACCGCCTCCCGGTTGGCCGAGCGCCCGCCGGCCTTGGCCGCCGCCTCGCGCAGATAGCCGACCGCCTCGAACCACAGCTCGGCGCCGAGCGCGTGGTAGGCCAGGCGCTCGACGTGCTCGGCGCGCCGCTCGGGAGTAGAGCGCCTCCAGCGCGTCGACGATGCGCGCGTGGAGGTTGCGGCGCTGGTCCTTGAGCATGCTGGCGTACACGACGTCGTGGGTCAGGGCGTGCCGGAAGGAATAGGCGAGGTCCGGATAGAGGCTCGTCGTCTTGAGGAACTGCGCCTCTTCCAGCTCGGCGAGGTTGCCGAGCACCTCATCGGACGATACGTCGGCGACCGCCTGCAGCAGCGCGACCGGCAGGTCCTCGCCAATCACCGCGCCGGCCTGCAGGAAGCTCTTGCGGTCCTCGGGCAGCCGGTCGATGCGCGCGGCCAGCACGGCCTGGACGCGATCGGGAATCTGGATGCTGGCCAGGGGCTTGGCCAGCCGATACGCGCCGTGGTCGCCCACCAGCACCTCGTTCTCGATCAGGGTGCGTACGCTCTCCTCGAGGAAGAGGGCGTTGCCGCCGGTGCGCTCGACGAGCATGCGGGTGAGCGGCCGCATCTCGGCCGTGGAGCCCAGGAAATCCTCGAGCAGGGCCTCGGCGCTGCTGCTCGACAGCGGCTCCAGCACGATCTCCGTGCAATGGGAGCGCTCGCGCCCAGGCCGGCCGCTGCTCGGGACGATAGCTGGCGAGCAGCAGGACGCGGGCGTCGCGCACGTCGTCCACCAGCGACTCGACGAGCGACACGGTCTCGGAGTCCGCCCAGTGCAGGTTCTCGATCAGCAGCAAGACCGGCTGCCGCTCCGCTCTCCTTGAGGATGATGCGGGTCACCGCCGCGAAGATCCGCCGCCGTCGCTCGGACGGCTCCAGCCCGTCCCACTCGGCGTCTCTCGGTGGCGATGTTGTTCAGCGAGACAGCGCCGGCACCGCCCAGTGCAGCGGGGATCGAGCTCGGCAGGCGGCGGTGACCTTGGCGCGGATGCGCGGGGCGTCGTCGCCGGCCTCGATCTTGAAGTACGACTGCAGCAGGGCAATGATCGGGTCGTACGGCGTGGACTTGCCGTAGGACACCGCCGGCGCTTCCAGCGCGAGCCAGGACGAAACGCGCGGCGCGCGCGTGAACTCCCACACAGCCGCGACCTAGCCCACGCCGGCCTCGCCCACGATCGCCACCACCTGGCCCTGGCGCTCGGTCACCTGGTCGAGCAGCGCTCCAGCGGGTCAGCTCGTCCTCGCGGCCGAGGAAGCCGGGTGAGGGCGTTCGCGCTGGACTGCAGGCGCGACGCAGGCGCGGCGCCGCACAGCTCCCACACCTCGAGCGGCTGGCGCATACCCTTGATCGGCACCGGACCGCGCGACTCCACCTCGATGTGGCGGTCGGCCAGGCGGCGGGTGGCCTCGGTGATCATCGTGGTGCCAGGCGCGCGCCAGCTGCTCCATGCGCGCCGCGAGGTGCGTGGTCTGCCCGACCGCCGTGTAGTCCATGTCGCAGGTCGCTGCCGATGGAGCGGACGACGACCTCGCCCGAGTTGACGCCGACGCGGATCTGCACGTCGAGGCCCGTGCGCGGCGCCGGACCTCCTCGGCGTACGCGCGACCTCGCGTCCTGCATCCGCAGCGCCGCGTAGCAGGCGCGCACGGCGTGATCCTCGTGCGCCAGCGGCGCGCCGAACAGCGCCATGATCCCGTCGCCCATCACCTGGTTCACCGTGCCCTCGTAGCGGTGGACCGCTTCCATCATGCGCTCGAGCACCGGGTCGAGGATGCTGCGCGCTTCCTCCGGATCGCGGTCGGCGAGCAGCTCCATCGAGCCCTTCAGGTCGGCGAAGAGCACGGTGACCGGTCTTGCGCTCGCCGGCCAGCGAGCGTCCGCGCGGTGAGGATCTTGCGGGCGAGGTGGCTCGGCGGTATAGGTGTCGGGCGAGGCGAAGCGCGTCGCCGGCGGCCACGGTCCCGCCGCACTGCTGGCAGAACTTGTTGCGTTGGTGGATTGAGCGTAGCGCAGGCTGGACACGCCAGCTCGAGCCGCGTTCCACATTCACCGCAGAGCAACTGGCGCGTCCGAGTTCTCGTGACGGCACCGGGAGCACTGCATTCTGAGTACTCTCCGCCTGTTTGGGTGAACGGCAGGTTGCGCCCAGGATAGGGCTCTGGAACTATGCGGGTCAAGCCCTTACGCGAGGTTGCGGGACCCCCTCGGACGGTGCTAGCGTGTGCCGGCGATCCCGCGTAGGAGGCGCTATGGCTGCCACCCTGACGTCCAAGCGAATCACCGCCCGCGACGAGGCCGAAGCTGTCGAGCTGGCATTCAGCCGGGGCTGGTCGGATGGGCTCCCGGTCGTACCGCCGACCGAGGCCCGGGTCAAAGGCGATGCTGCAGGCGGCTCGGCTCGAACCGGACCGTCAGATCGCGTTCATCACCCACCGGGCGGTGTACATCACGGCCGAGAAGGTGGCGATCAACGCCGTGATGGCCGGGTGCCAGCCCGAGTACATGCCCGGTCGTCGTCGCCGCCGTCGAGGGCATCGGCGACCCCTGCTGGAGCTACCACGGCCCCGGCACCTCCACGGGCGGCGCCGCCGTGCTCGATGGTCGTCAACGGCCCGATCGCGCGCGAGCTCGACATCAACGCCGGCGACAACCTCTTCGGGCCCGGGTGGCGGACCGAACGCTCACCATCGGGCGCGCCGTGCGCCTGGTCATGCGCAACGTGTGCGGCTCGATGCCCGGGACTGCTCGACCGCGGCACGCTCGGCCATCCCGGCAAGCTCTCGTTCGTCATCGCCGAGAACGAGGCCGAGAGCCCGTGGACGCCGCTGCACGTCGAGCGCGGCTTCCGGCCCGAGCAGAGCACGGTGACCGTGGTGGCCGCCGATGGCCCGCGGCAGTTCTACAACCAGCTCTCCAACACGGCCGAGGGCGTGCTCACCACGCTGGCCGACGACATGCGGATCTCCGGCAGCGTGATGGGCCAGCCGCACTACGTCGTCGTCCTCGGCCGGCGAGCACATGCGCACGATCGCCAGGCAGCGGCTGGGACCAAGACAGAGATCCGCGAGTTCCTCTTCGAGCACACGCAGAACTCGCACGCGCACCTCAAGCGGACCCAGCGGATGTCGGGCGACGATCCGGCCCGGCGACGAGCACGCAGATGCGCGCCGCTGGTCGAGTCGCCCGACGACATCTTCGTCGTGGCGGCCGGCGGCCGGGCCGGCGCGTTCTCCTGTCTACATCCCGGGCTGGGGCAGTGCGCAAGCAGCTCGTCACCAGGCCGTGACCAAGGAGGTCAAGCGATGATCGAGTTCCTCGATCCGACCACCGAGGCCGTCGACTCAGACCATCGAGTACGCGCCGCGGCCTGACCGCGCTCTCGGGCAAGCGCGTCGCCCTGATCGAGAACACGAAGTTCAACTCCGACAAGCTGCTCGGCCAAGATCGGCGACATCCTCGATGGCCGAGTACGGCGTGGCCGAGCGCGAAGATGTGGCGCAAGCACAACGCGAGCGTGCCTGCCCACGACGAGATCATCGACGAGGTGCAGGCAGACCTGCGGACGTCATGGTCGCGGGCATCGGCGACTGAGGGTCGTGCTCGTCGGGCAGTGTGCTCGACGGAATCCTGCTGGAGCAGCACGGCATCCCCTCCGCCTCGATCATGCACCGACGTGTTCGAGGCTGACCGGCCGCGCGATGGCCGAGCAGTGGGGCCATGCCCAACTATCAGCTTCCTGGCCATGCCGCACCCCATCGCCAACCTCACCGAGGCGGAGCTCGGACCAGCGGGCCCGCGCGATGGTGCCGAAGATCGTGAAGCTCCTGCTGACGGGCCAGGAGTAGCCGCGGCGTCGGCCCCCGGGTGCGCTCCAGTGGCAACCGGTGGCGGTCGCCGGCGGAGCGCCCACGTGACCGTACACGCCGCCCTGGTGGTGTCGCCACGCCACCTGCCGACCGTCTGGGCGGTGGTCCGGCGCGCCGGCGGCTCCCGCGCGCGCGAGCGCTCGACACGCCCGACGGTGACTTCGTCGATCTCGACTGGCTGGCACGGCCGGCCGGGGCCCCGCCTGCTGCTGATCGTCCACGGTCTCGAGGGCGGTCTCGCGTCGCACTACGTCGGCGGGCTGCTCCGGCTAGCGGCCGCGCCGCGGCTGGCGCGCCGCCGTGCTGAACTTCCGCTCGTGCAGCGGCGAGCTGAACCGGCTCGCCACGCTTCTATCACTCGGGGGACACCGGGCGATCTCGACGCACGTGATCCGGACGCCTGTCCGACGCGCAGCCCGCGCTGCGGCTGGGCGTCGGTCGGCGTGTCCGATCGGCGGCAACGTGCTCGCTGAAGTGGCTCGGGCGAGCACGGGCGCCGACGCGCCAGCCAGGCGCTGGCCGGGGCGGTCGGCGATCTCGGTGCCGTTCGATCTCGCCGCCTGCGCCCGCAGCACTGGACGTGGGGCCTGCAGCGCGTCTCTACACGCGCAGCTTCATGCGCTCGCTGCGCCAGAAGGTCGCGGCCAAGGCGCAGCGCGTATCCCGGCTTCGTCGACGCTCGGTGCCGCATGCGCGCGCGCGCACGTTCGCGGCCTACGACCGGGTGGTGACCGCGCCGCTGCACGGCTTCTGCGCGACGAGCGCGACTACTGGCGGCGCGGCCAGCAGCAGGCCCTACCTGGCGCGCGTGCGCCGTCCCACGCTCCTGATCTCCGCCGCTCGACGATCCGTTCATCCCGGCCGTCAGCCTGCCCGATCACGCGACGCTGCCGCCGTGCGTGCGGGCGGAGTTCGTACCCCGCGGCGGCCACGTCGGATTCGTCGAGGGCCGGCCGTGGCGCTCAGGCTCGTGGGCCGAGCGGCGAGCGCGTAGAGTTCCTCGCCACGGTTCTCGACTCGGACGCCGTCTGCTAGCATGACCGCCATGCCGAACGACGCCTACGGACTCCCCGTCACGACCTCGCCGGATCGCGATGGACCACCTACGATCGCGCGGTGCGCGGCCCTGCTGGGCTGGCAGGCGGATGCCCTCGATCTCTTCCGCGCCGCGACCGCGCGTGGATCCCGGGCCTGGCGCTCGCCCGCGCCGGCGCCGCCGTCGTGTCTGTTCCTGGAAGAGCGCTTCGAGGAGACCAAGGCGGCCGGTGACGCGGCGCGAGCGGCGGCGGCCGGCCAGACCGAGCGTGAGCGCAGTCACGTCGAGGCGCTGACCCTGCTGGACGTCGGGGCGCGTGGACGACGCGGTGACGGCGATGCGCGCCCACCTCGTCGCGTTTCCGCGTGACGTGATGGTCGTGCAGCGCCTCTACTACATCTTCTTCTGGCAGGGCCGCTTCCCCGAGATGCTGCAGATGAGCCAGGCGATGCTGCCGCACTATCCGGGCGAATCCTTCATCCTCGGGCTGCACGCCTTCGCCCTCGAGGAGGCCGATCGCTGCGCCGAGGCGGTGCGAACCGCGGAGGCGGCCCTCACCCTGAACCCGAGCGACGCGTGGGCGGTCCACGCGCTGGCCCACGGCCTCTACGAGTCGGCCGACTTCGACCGCGGCGTCACGCGCGCTGCCGGCGGCGATCGATCCGTGCCGCGGGCTGAACTGGTTCCGCAATCATCTGCTCTGGCACGTGGCGCTCCTGCACTTCGCCCGGGGCGAGTACGAGCAGGCCGAGCAGATGTCGCGCAGCGTGTTCGAGCAGACGCCGTCGTCCATCGCCGGCGACCTGCACGATTCCGTGTCGCTGCTGTGGCGCCTCGAGCTGGCCGGTCGGTCGCCCCGCGAGCGCTGGCAGCCGTTCACCGCGATCGCCCGCGAGCGCATGACCCGCCAGGGCCTGCACTTCCACGTCGCGCACATGGCGATGGCGCTGGCCGCGGGCGGGGACTGGGCGGGCGCCGAGCAGCACCTCGGGATGACGCGCGAGCGGGCCGCCAAGGACCGGACGGGCCTGGTCGGCGACGTGCTCGTGCCGCTCGTCGAGGGCTGCACGCCTTCGCCGCCGGCGACTACGCGCGCACGATCGCGCGCCTCGAAGCCGCTGCGGCCGCGGATCGTCGAGCTGGGCGGGCAGCCGGGCCCAGCGCGACGTGTTTCACGACACGCTCTTCGAGGCGTGCTTCCGAAGCGGCGACGCCGAGCGGGCCGGCCGCTTCCTGGCCGAGCGCCTCGCCCGGCGGCCCGACCACTTCTGGCGCAGCCGCGCGGCGTGAGTGCAGCGTCGACCGGGTGATGCCGTCTCGCCGGTAATCCGTCGCCGGGTCCACGGTGACGTCGTGAGGCGCTCGACGTCGACGCGCTGGCTGCTCGTCGCGGTCGCGCTGCTCGCCGCGTGCGCCGCGCCGCTGGCTCCCGGCGGTCCGCCGCCCGACTCCTCAGTCCGGATCACGCTGCTCCAGATCAACGACGATCTACACGCTCGAGCCCGTGGATGAGGGCCGGCGGGGCGGGTTCGCCCGGCTGGCCACCCTGGTCAAGCGGATCCGCCGCGAGAACCCGGCCACCGTGCTGGCCCTCGCCGGCGACACGATCTCGCCCTCGGTGGCCTCCACGCTGCTGCAGGGCCGGCACATGATCGCCGGGCTCAACGCGCGCTCGGCCTGGATCTGGCCACCTTCGGCAATCACGAGTTCGACTTCGGCCCCGCCGTGCTGGCCGAGCGGATGCGCGAATCGACGTTCGTGTGGCTCTCGGCCAGACGTGCTGGAGCGCGGCAGCCGCCGTCCGTTCGGCGGGGCGCAGCGCGAGGTCCTCCTGACCCTGTCGGGGTGCGGGTCGGTGTCTTCGGCCTCACCACCGCCGAGGTGGTGAAGACTCCAGCCCGGGAGCGGACGTCGAGGTGCGCGAGCCGCTCGCGGCGGCCCGGGAGGTGAGCCAGGCGCTCCGCCAGCGCGGCGCGCAGATCGTCGTCGCGGTCACCCACCTGGACATGCGCGAGGACCGCGCGCTGGCCGAGCGCGCCGACGTCGATGTGATCCTCGGCGGCCACGAGCACGAGCCGCTCATCGCCGAGGAAGGCAAGACCCTCATCACCAAGGCCGGCTCCGACGCGCGCTACCTGGTCCAGATCGACCTGTGGATCGGCCGCGACGGACGTCGGACCGAGCGCTCTGGACCTTTCACGAGATCGGCTCCCGCCTGGCGCCCGATCCGGACGTCGCCGCAGTGGTGAAGACGTACGACGCCCACGTGAGTCGTGGGCTGGACGTCGTGGTGGGCCAGACCACCGTGGCGCTCGAGTCCCGCGTCGGCCGGCTCCGGACCGAGGAGACCAACCTGGGCAACTTCATCACCGACGCGATGCGCGCGCGGCTGAAGACCGACGTGGCGGTGATGAACGGCGGCGGCATCCGCGGCGATCAGGTGGTGCCGCCGGGCCCGCTCAGCCGGCGGGACGTCGTCGCGATGCTCCCGTTCGCCAACGTGATCGTCTCGGTCGAGGTGACCGGCCGCGCCCTGCGCACCGCGCTCGAGCAGGGCGGCCCGGCGCGAGCGCGAGGGCGGCGGCTTCTTGCAGGTCTCCGGGTTGACCCTGACCCTCGACCCCGCGCGGCCGGCGGGCTAGCGCGTCGTCGCGGTCGAGGTGGGCGGCGCCCCGCTCGATCCCGAGCGCCGCTACCGGGTCGCGGTGGCGGACTACGTCGCCAACGGCGGCGACGGCATCACCGCGTTCCGCGATGGTCAGATGGTCGTCGACGCCGAGAGCGGCCCGCTCGCCGCCGAGATCCTGCTGCAGGCCGTGACGGCCGCCGGTACCATCGCCCCCGCCCTCGAGGCGCATTCGCATCCTGCCGCCGCGATGACGTGGCGGTGGCCGCTCGATGCTCGCATGCGTGCTGCTCGGCGCGTCGGGCTGCGGCCGGTACGAGGAGATCGCGCGGATGCCGTCGCCCGACGGGCTGATCGAGGCCGTGGTGGTCGAGGTGGAGACCGGTGCGGGCAATCCCTACGTCTACCAGGTCCACCTGGTGGCACGGGAGCGGGGCGTGGCAGAAAGGCCGCGAGCGGCTCGTCTACTCGGATCCCGTCCGCTTTCGTGTGACCTGGGCGGACCCGCGTCATCTTGAGCTCTGCTTCGACGACGCGCGCATCCTGCCCGGCCCGCCGCGACCGGACCCGACGCCCGGTCAGCCGCCGGAGGACCTCGTCGACATCAGGCTCGTCAAGCCGGCCGCCGATTTGCCCGTCGCTGGCCCCGCGGTCCTAGACCGGCGAGCGCTGGCTCCTACACGGGCGGGCGCCGGTGCGCCCAGGGCGGCTTCCTCGAAGGCCGCCGCGGCGCGCAGCACCCCGACCTCGTCGTGCCAGCGGCCGGCGACTCTGCAGACCGACGGGCAAGCCGTCGCGCGTGAAGCCGCACGGCACGGAGATGGCCGGGGCATTGACCACCGTGAAGGCGTAGGTGAGCAGGGCCGCACTGGATGTAGTGCGCCATCGTCACGCCGTTGATCTCCGTGGGGCCGGGCGCATCTCGACCGGGAAGGGTGGCACCGCCGCGGTCGGCGTCAGGATCAGGTCGTAGCGCTCCATGAAGCGCGCACGCGTTCGAAGAGCGTGGAGCGCAGGCGCTCGCCGCGGGCGATCACCGACGGGGTCAGCGTCAGGCCACTGCTCGATGTTCCGCACGAGGTTCGCCTGCATCTGAGGCTTCCACTGGGCGAGCTTGTCCTCGTGGCGCGTGACCATCGACAGCCCGCGGCTGGCGCGCGCGATCTCGTCGACCTCGGCGAAGTCGGGGTGGGGCGGCCTCCACGCGAGCGCCGAGCGCACGGAACACGCCGAGCGCCGGCCTCGCTCACGCGCTGCACCTCGTGATCGAGAGCGGTGTGATGCCGAGATCACCACCCCAGGCGATGCGTAGCCCCTTCACGCTGGGCCGTCGCACTGCGGCCAGGATGGCCGCGGGTCCACCGGATACGAGATCGGCACGCGCGGGTCGGGGCCGACGAGGGTGGAGAGCATCAGCGCCCGCTGTCGGCGACGGTGCGCGCCATCGGACCCTGCACGCTGAGCGTGTCCCACAGATTGGCGCCGGGCCACACCGGGACGAGCCCGGCGAGGTGCGGAAGCCGACGACGCCGCAGAACGCCGCGGGGAGCCGGAGCGAGCCGCCGAGGTCAGAGCCCTGCGCGAGCGGCCCGAGCCCGGTGGCCAGCGCGACGGCGCCCCGCCGGTCGAGCCGCCACAGGTCAGCTTGGGGTTCCAGGGGTTGCGGGTGACGCCGAAGACCTCGTTGAAGGTGTTAGCGCCGGCGCCGAACTCCGGCGTGTTGGTCTTGCCGAGCACGATGGCGCCGGCCGCCTTCAGCCGCTCGACCACGAGGCCGTCGGCCTCCGGCACGTGGTGCTCGTAGACCTTCGAGCCCCAGGTGGTGCGGATGCCCTTGGTCGGGGTCAGGTCCTTGATGGAGACGGGCACGCCGTGGAGCGGGCCCAGCGTCGTGCCGCGCTTGCCGACGCGCGGCGGTGGCCTTGCGCGCCGCCGCCACCGCCTGATCGGCGGCCACCGTGCAGTACGCGTTCAGCGGCGGGTTCACGCGTTCGATCCGCGCGAGCACCGCCTTCACGACCTCGAGCGGGAGACCTTACGGACGCCGGATCCAGCGGAGCCAGGGCGGTCGCCGGCGTGAAGCACAGCTCGTCGGGGGTCACTTAGGGCCGAGCACCTTTCGCGGATCGAGGGCATCCCGCAGCCCGTCACCGATGTAGTTGATGGACAGCACGGTGAAGAAGATGG
>ERZ1370068.1608-contig-11513_pt1 | contig 20871 bp, 37 predicted proteins | sample MGYA00561227_ERZ1370068 | MGnify/ENA primary metagenome ERZ1370068 (study PRJEB38410, sample SAMEA6850437) | metagenome | study: Metagenomic assessment of the ecological functions of the soil: analysis of the soil microbiota associated with the... | reverse complement strand
CAGTCGCGATCAATCGAAACTTGACGCTTGAACTGCCGCAGTTAAGAACAAGAACATTCATTGCTTTATCCACTCACGACTTCCCGGCGGTGCTCGCAAGAGCATGATGGACGATCTCCTGAGCCTCGCTTACGATCTCCTCCAAATGAGCCTCATCGCGAAAACTCTCTGCGTAGATCTTATAGATGTTCTCGGTGCCCGAGGGCCTGGCGGCAAACCAGCCACTCTCGGCCACAACCTTCAGCCCACCTATCGATGCTCCGTTACCCGGGGCACTGGTCAGCCTGGCAGTGATCGGTTCGCCGGCGAGACTTGATGCGCGAACAGATTCTGGCGCCAGGGCGCCCAGTTTCGTTTTCTGCTCGCGCGAGGCAGGCTTATCAATCCGCGTGTAATAAGGCCGCCCAAACTCAGAAACCAAATCTGAAAAATGTTCGCTCGGATCTTTCTCGGTCCGCGCCGTAATCTCCGCGGCAAGCAGATCCATAATCAAGCCGTCTTTATCCGTCGTCCAGACGGTACCGTCGCGCCGAAGGAAACTTGCGCCCGCACTCTCTTCACCGCCGAAGCAAACCGAGCCGTCCATGAGACCAGGCACGAACCACTTGAAACCTACCGGTGTTTCCCAAAGCCGGCGGCCAAGTTTTTGCACAACGCGATCGATCATCTGGCTGCTGACGAGTGTTTTCCCGACTGCGGCCTGCGTCGGCCACTCGCGCCGGTGCGTGAGCAGATATCGTATGGCCACCGAAAGATAGTGATTTGGATTCATCAACCCTGAACCGGTGACAATCCCGTGTCGATCCGCATCCACGTCGTTGCCAAAAGCCACGCGATATCGATCCTTCAACTTCACCAGACCCGCCATCGCATAAGGACTCGATGGATCCATGCGGATCCTTCCGTCGTGATCTACCGTCATAAATGAAAACGTTGGATCGATCACGGGATTGACGATCGCGATATTCAGTTTGTAGGCCGAGTTGATCGGTTCCCAATAAGGAAGGCCGGCGCCTCCGAGTGGATCGACGGCGAGACTGGAGGCCGGCCACTCGGATAGCTTCCATGTCAACAATGTTACTCAGGTCTTTGACGTATGGATGAATAAAGTCTTCCTCGTGTGTGGTTGCTGCTTTGAGAGCACGCTCAAATGGCATGCGCTTTACTGAAACGTTTCGCGCCCTCAGCAGCTCGTTAGCTCGATTCTCGATCCAACTGTGTGGTGACCGTGTCGGCTGGTCCACCGTGCGGTGGGTTGTATTTGAAGCCGCCATCCTCCGGCGGATTGTGCGAAGGCGTCACCACGATGCCGTCCGCCAAATTCGTTTTTCGGTCGCGGTTGTAAACCAGAATCGCTCGCGAGATGACCGGCGTCGGAGTGACGCCGTCGTTTTGCTGAATCAGCGTCTCAACCCGATTCGCAGCCAACACTTCGAGTGCCGTGCGCTGAGCCGGAGCGGAAAGCGCGTGCGTGTCCATGCCGAGGTAGAGCGGACCCGTGGTGTCCTGCATTCGCCGGTAGTCGCAGATGGCCTGTGTAATAGCAAGAATATGAGATTCGTTGAAGGAGGCCCGCAGAGATGAGCCGCGATGTCCGCTGGTTCCAAAGTGAACTAATTGATTTGGATCTTCTACGTCAGGGCTCGTGTCAAAGTAGGCGCGTTCAAGCTGAGTCACATCCACCAGTAGTTCGGGCGGAGCAGGTTTGCCTGCAAGTGGTGAAAGCGTTTGCATGACCGTTCGGTCACTCCCTCAGCCATTCCGGCTGACTGATGAAACGCGCTGCTGCGAGGCCGAAGGCAATCGAACCTACGACGAATCCAACTAACACACCTGCCGAGAGTCCTTTGAGTATCTCGCCTCGATCGAAATAAACCAATGTTTCCAACGCGTAGAGACCGGGCACCATCATGACGGCCGCGGGCACCGTAAGAGCCACTCGAGCTTCCTTGATCCAGCGACCTGCTATGGATGCGGTCAGCCCCACAGCCAACGCACCTAAAAACGTCGCCAACGGCAGTGGCACACCACTGTCATACAGCAACAGGCGGAGCTTCGTTGCCGATGAGCGCAATCGCGCCGACGTACAGCACATTCCGCCACGTACCGTTATAGAGGATCGCGAGTCCACAACCGCCGCAGAAACTGGCAACAGCCCACCAGAAAATTGTCAGCGGCTTCGCCAACATGTGTTGCGGCGACATTTCAATGGAAAAACCGACGAGTGCGATCACAACAGACAGGCCCACGGCGGCAGTAAGCACGAACATCATGGCGTGGGCGAGTCGCGACAGGGCAGCAGCCGTCTCATGCTGTAATTGGTCGAGCAGCGCCGTAACCAGAGGAAAACCTGGTATCAGGAATAACACCGACGATACGAGGCCGACACTGCTGCGCCCGACGCCAAAGCCCGCGCTGTGCGCCAAGGCCGCCGCCGACACAATAAAGAGCGGACGCCACCATTGCGCAAACCGCCGTGACGGCGTACTGGTTGAAGCGCCGGTGGATTAGGAACGATTTCAGACCCTGGCCAACGCGCACCGCCGATCGACGCATGCCGCTACCTCAACCCACGACGCGCCGTTAAGAAAAGCAAACGCGCCACACGCCGCGCCGACAGCCGCGGCTGTCTGAGCAATGGAATAGCGTGGCGGCGCATTTTCGATCGACGCGAGTTGTCGTCGCGAACTCGCGAGCGATCATTTCAAAAGGGATGCAGTCGCGACGCTGAGTGCTTCGAGCGCGCCGATGCGCTCAGTGTTCACGGATGGCATCTCTACGTCGCACACCAACGTCGCAGTCTCGCCGTTGCGGCAGCCGCTGGCGACGAGATTGCGAGCACCTAACTGCACCGACAACGATTCGAAGCCCAGGCCACATGCGATCACTCCCATCGATCGCCGCACGCGGAACGCCGTCTCGCCGGCACTCAACATCAAGCTACCAAACCGCAGCAACTCTTGCAGCCGTCTGGTTGTCACTGCCGGCGCTGCATTCGTTCCGTCCGCCGGGTTGAAAGGACGTGATTAACGCGACCACTCTCCCCACTCCCTCACTTCTGCGTGTTGCGAACGCTCGCGGCGATCGACAGCCCGGAGATAACAGAACCGCTCGCTCCATATTAAAAACGGCCACCGCCACTGGACAATGTCGGGACGGTCAATCCCGAACCGTCGTGCATATCGCGTTTACACGCCATCTGCCCATTCTTGAATTTCTCCTTCGCGTGCGCGCCTGTTGTTTTCAGTTTAGGTACTCGGTCTATGACATCGATCGCGAGTGTGAAGCGGTCGATCTCGTTATTGATCGCCAGCTCCATCGGCGTGTTGATGTTGCCGCGTTCCTTGTAGCCCCGCACGTGCAGGTTCCGATGATTAGTCCGTGTGTAGGCGAGCCGGTGTATCAGCCATGGGTAGCCGTGGAAGTTGAAGACGATCGGCTTGTCAGCCGTAAACAGGCTGTCAAAGTCCCGGTCACTCAGGCCGTGCGGGTGCTCTCTGTCCGCTTGCAGCTTGAACAGGTCAACCACATTTACGAAGCGGATTTTCAAATCCGGGAATTCACTTCGGAGCAGCGCGGTTGCCGCGAGTGCTTCCTGCGTCGGGATATCTCCCGCGCAAGCCATCACGACATCCGGTTCTTGTCCCTGATCGTTGCTGGCCCAGCCCCAGATACTGACGCCCCTGGTGCAGTGCGTGATCGCTTCATCCATCGTCAGGTACTGAAGGTGCGGCTGCTTATCGCTGACGATCACGTTGATGTAGTTCTCGCTGCGCAGGCAATGCTCGGCCACTGACAACAGGCAATTGACATCTGGTGGCAGATAGATGCGCGTAACTTCAGCGCGTTTGTTTACAACGACATCGATGAAAGCCCGGGTCCTGATGGGTGAAGCCATTGTGATCCTGCCGCCAGACAGTCGATGTAATCAGCAGGTTGAGCGAGGCTATTTCTCGCGCCATGAAAGTTGATTACAGATCGATCAACCACTTCGCGTGTTGATTGAACATCGAGTCAATGACATGAGCGAATGCTTCGTAGGTTGAAAGAAAGCCGTGCCGGCCGGTAAGCAGATAACCTTCAAGCATGCCTTCCATCGTATGCTCGCTCAGCATCTCGATGACTCTGCCGTCGTTGGCGAGTTCACCGCCATCGTCTGTCCTCCGGAAACGTACTCGTCGATCCAAAACTTCTTGGTGACTTCGTAGATCGCGTCGAGCCGGTTCGACGTCGTTTCGTCAGGACCGAAAACGCGAAACGAGTTCATGTTCAGCTTTCATCACATCGCGCAGAAAAACGCCCAAAGGCCGCATGTTGTCGGCTTCGGTCTGACCGGGCTTGTCGAACTTGATCCCATAATCCCGGAAGTCCGGCAGTCGCAGATTCTTCTTCAGCAGCCCGCCATTGGCGTGCGGGTTTGCACCCATCCGGCGAGTGCCGGCCGGCGCCAGCTCACGAAGTTCGGGAATAAGCGTGCCGTTGGCGTCGAACAACTCTTCGGGTTTGTAGCTGCGCAGCCAGTCTTCAAGCAGCTTCAGATGCGCCGGATTTTTCCTCACATCCGCGATGCGGCACTCTGATGTGCGCGCCAAGAGCCTTCGAGTTTGTGGCCGTCGACTTCGGCCGGCGACGTCCAACCTTTGGGCGTCCGCAGAACGATCATGGGCCAGCGAGGCCGAGCTGGCAATACCAGAGTCGCGAGCTTCGCGTTGAATCGATCGAATGCGCTGCACGCAATCATCCAACGTCGCTGCCATCGCCTGGTGCATCGATTCAGGATCAGAGCCTTCCACGAAGTAGGGTGTGTAGCCGTAGCCCTTGAACAGGTCCTCGAGTTCCTGATGGCTTATCCGCGCCAGCAGAGTCGGATTATTAATCTTGTACCCGTTGAGATTCAGGATGGGCAGCACAGCGCCGTCGCGAATGGGATTGAGAAATTTGTTGATGTGCCACGAGGTGGCGAGCGGCCCTGTTTCGGCTTCGCCATCACCCACAACTGCCGCGACGATCAAGTCGGGATTATCGAACGCAGCGCCGCACGCGTGCGACAAAACATAGCCCAGCTCGCCACCTTCGTGAATCGAGCCCGGCGTTTCGGGCGTGCAGTGACTGCCGATGCCACCGGGAAACGAAAACTCTTTGAAGAACCGCGTTAAGCCGTCGATGTCCTGGCCCTTCTCTGGATAGATTTCCGAGTAGGCTCCTTCGATGTAAACCGGGCCCAGCACGCCGGGCGCGCCGTGACCTGGGCCCAGCCATGTAAATCATGTCGAGGTCGAACAGTTTTATGACACGATTCAAGTGCGTATATATAAAGGAGAGCGCGGGGCTGGTGCCCCAATGTCCGAGCATGCGCGGTTTGATATGTTCGGGCTTCAGTTTTTCACGCAGCAGCGGGTTGTCCTGAAGGTAGATCATGCCCAAGGCGAGATAATTCGCGGCCCGCCAAAACGCGTGCAGCTTTGTTAATTGCTCATCGCTCAACGGCGCGCCTTTTACTGTCGAACGCGCGACTCCGTAACTGCTCAACTCGCCCAATGAAGCTTTCGTCGCAACCATAACTCCTCCTGAAATGCCTTAGCTGTGCTGTTGTTAATCGCCTGTTCGAAAATTGTGGGATTGGAAGTAAGGCCTGTTACCTAATGGAAGCGGCCTGGCCGATTGCGCGACCAACCGCGTGATCGCCACCTCCGTTAAAGGCACTGGAGTTTCGAGTGTGTCGCCAGACTGGTCCGCTAATCGCGGGCTGAACGGGTAAACAACGGTCGAGTAGAAGATAAATGGGGTGGAACCTGCAGCCTCACGCAGTTTTTGGAACAATTCTTTACCGGAGCTGGCGAATTCATCGTTGATGAGGGCAAACGTCGTAACTTGAGCCATGAATCAATTCAAGTGCATCACAAAAGAAGCTCGCGGAATTCACCTTGTAGCCACTGCGGGCGAGAAGAAAGCAAGCGTAGTTCGATGAGGCGTGGTTATCAATGCACAGCACCTCCAACCTGTTTCTGCTGACCGACCCTCCGGCCTTCACCTTTGAGTTGCATCGCCACCTCCTATCAGGTGCTTTTAAGTGAGCGGACCTCCGCGCCCCCACAGAGAGTCCGCCCACTTCGAGCACAAAGGTCCCCAGCCCGTGCTCAATAAACATGAAAACATCCGTCAGCCGTTTGGTTCGTCAGAACTGAACCACTCAATTCTCGAACACCTGCGACCTGCTCTTTGCAAGAAGCTTGCCACTCGCAAACGTATGGTCACCATTGCGGTGGAGTTAGTCGATTTCCAAGTTTTGCGTAGAGATTCGGATTTGTGCTGTTCCTTCACTGATGGCAAAGAGGGCACGACAGGGAACGATCGCACGTCGTAATTCCACGAGGTTTTCGTGAAATCCCGACTCGTCCATTTGTTTGAGCCTATCAGTTATATCGGGACCGTGGCGGGAACAGTCGTTGCTTCCGAGAAGAGTGGAGGCGTCGAACTGAGACGTAATCATGATGGACCAACTGAGAAGCGTAGAGGTAACAACCACGAACGGGCGACGAAGTGTTTATTCTTCCGCCGGTGAAGCCGCGTTAACTTCTGAGGCGTTGCGAAACATCGTGCTGCGGCATCGCGTCTGTTACGAGGTGTGGCCTGAGTGGTCGGGCAATGGCGGCCGCGCGACACGCATCGGCTTTGCAATCAGCCTATGCGGCGTTCACGAAAACGGCTCCGCCAAAAATGATGTGCCCGGCTGCCCGCACTGCTGGCGGACATACACCGAAGTTACGTGCTGTCGCCGAGTGGATCACGCCAGAACAGGAAAGGACGTGCCGCTTCGAGATCGCGGCTTTCGATCGCGCCTGGCATGTCGCTCGGAGTGCGCGCCACGCGCGAAACGAGACGGTGGTGACAATCAAGATATTTCATCGCCATAACATTGACGCGCCCATTGACGACTGCCAGCAGCAGTGCCTTAACGAGATGCGTCAAAAGTTAGCTGATCTTGGCGTTCGCGAGAATGTGTGGGCCGGCTGAGTTCGTTCGGAAATGAATCTCAGCGTTCCTTTGAAGTAGTCAGAGGGCCAGGTCAAGAAAAATGTTTTTGGATGTATGCCGAGCTTCTTCATGTGCGATAGCAGTGTCCTGCGATTGAGCCCCAAGCGATGAGGCAAGCTTTATCCTCGCCACCGACGCGAACCCTTACTTTAGGTTATTAACCCCGAAGAGTAACCTAACCGTAATTTCATCGAAAAATCCGTGAAAACCCAGACTCCTGCCTCTGTAACTACCAATTAATTAGGTAGTTTTGTGACGGAACAGTTGTTGCCTATCCAGCCGGCGAGAAGAGAAAATCAAAGGAGAGTCAAAATGATCTCGCGGACCAATGCATTAGTAATTGCCGTCGTCTTATTCTTCTGTAGCCCGCTGATTCGGATGGGTCATGCGCAGCAGGCGCAACTGGAGACGCAGGCTGTCCAGGTCATCGGCCTTGCGGGTTTGAAAGAAAACACGAAAGGGCGGCTGACCGTGAGTCAACGGAACTCTGCGGTTTATTTATGCCAAGGGCAACGCCGACGTGGCCGCTGCCTCCCATCGAGAACGTTGTCACGGGAAAAGATAGCCAGCGAGTTATCGGCGGAACGGCCGGAACGGTGGCATCGCTCGCTGGTCCTTACGGGTCCGGTAGTGCGCTGCCTTTGCTTCGCAAAAGCTGGACACACTGACGATTCAATATCGCGACGCGGACGGCGGCCTGCACGGAGCCATCTTTACAGTGCCACGCGGCAGGGCGGAAGCCATCCAGAAGGAGCTGATCGCGCAGGGGCGCACACGACCACTCCGATGCAAACAGATTCGACACAAGACTTCGTCCACCCTCAAAGGAGCACAAGCAATGAGATTCAACTTTCAGAAATGGGACAATTTTGTTCGTGCTGGTGACGCTATCGCTTGCATCATTGGCGCGCGCGCAGGCGCTGCAGCCGGCGAAGACCAGGGCTGCGGCAGTCCGAAGTCGAGAAGATCCGATCAGACGGGTTAGCACTGCCACCAGAATTCCAAGTGTCGCTTTATGAAAACCTGATTGCTCAACTGCAAAAGAAAGCTGTGTTCCAACGCGTATATCGTGACGGCGATCAAAACGCCGGCAACGCAGCCGATCTAATCAGGCTTCAATGCAGCGTCGTGAAATTTAGGAAGGGCAACGAAACGCTACGGAGGTAACGACCGTCGCGGGGGCAACCTCAATGACGCTGCGGTGCCAGTTCACGGACAACGATGGGAACTCGAAATTGGTGCGTGACATCACAGGGAAGGTACGGTTCTTCGGGAGCAATCTTAGGGCCACTTACGATTTCGCGAAGAAAGCTGCAAAAGATCGCGGATGAAAACTTGTCTTCCGCTGCCGCACGTTCTTAACAAACTTGCTTCGTTACGAAAACTGTTTCGGATTTATTCCGAACTTTTTCATCCGAGAAAGCAGAGTCGTGCGGTTGAGCCCAAGACGCGTCGCAGCTCCGTCATCACCGCCGACGCGTCCTTTGCTTTCGGTGAGCGCGCGCACGATCTCATCGCGCTGCTTCCGCTCATATTCGTCAGCAACACTCTTCTTGCCGATCGAGAGCGTTGATGGTTTCTTTCACAATTGGGCAATCTCTTCCTGGCGCTGGCGGCGCCGCTGCCTGCGCTGGTTTCGTCCAATGCGAACTTTGCGCAGTTCCGTGACGCGGCAGCCTCGAGCGACCTGCCGCGCGTGAGGATCACGGCGCGCTCGATGAAGTTTGCCAGCTCCCGCACGTTTCCAGGCCAGTCCCATTCGGTCAGCGCTCTGCATCGTGGCTCGCCGGGATCGTTTCGATCCGCTTCTCCATCTGCTGTGCGAACTTCTGCGCGAAGTAGCGGGCCAGCAGCGGAATATCTTCCCGGCGCTCACGCAATGGAGGAATGCGAATCGGAAAGACATTCAACCGATAATAAAGATCGCTGCGAAATTCGCGCGTCAGCGATCATGCTTTCAAGATCGCGGTTGGTGGCCGCCACCAGTCCGCACGTCTACTTTCTTGGTGCGGGTGCTGCCCAGGCGCTCGAATTCGCGCTCCTGCAAAGCACGCAGGAGCTTCGGCTGAATCTCCAGCGGCACGTCGCCGACCTCGTCGAGAAACAGCGTGCCCTGGTCGGCGAGTTCCAGCCGTCCGACCTTTTGGCTGATGGCGCCGGTGAACGCTCCTTTTCATGGCCGAACAATTCGCTCTCGAACAGCCCAGTGGGAATCGCTGCACAGTTCAGCTTCACGAACGTGCGGTTTTTGCGACGACTGTGATCGTGAATGGCGCGAGCAATGAGTTCCTTTCCGGTTCCGGTCTCACCGAGCAGCAGCACCGTGGAATCACTCGGGGCGACTGTTTGGACCAGCTCCAACACCTGCCTGAGTGCGGGGCTGTCGCCAACGATCTGATCGAAATTCATCTCGCTCCGTAATCTCTTCTTCGAGATAGAGCTTCTCCTGGGCGAGCTTGTCTTTCAGTTCGGAAATTTCGCGGTAAGCCAGGGCGTTTTCGAGGGCGATGGCTATCTGGCCCGACGCCCGGCTGAGGAACTCGATATCTTCCGGCGTGAAGACAGCCTCCGTCGTATGCGCGACGCACAGCGTACTCCAAGCGCTCGATCGTGGGTTGAGAGTGGAACAAAGAGCGATTTTTGATGCCTGAAGCGACTAGTGAGTTCATATCCTGCGGGATGGACGTCGATGTCAGATCGTCCGTGCTTGACGATGACGGGCTTCAATGTATCAAAGCTCGTTTTAGGGGGTCGTTTTCTGGCGGACAAAGTTTTAGGTCGTCGTAATAAGCTTTGCCATACTGGGAAATCGAAAGCCAGCAGGGTAAAGCTCTCCGATGCCGAATCGGCCAGGTAAACTCCTACCCGCTTCACGGTGCATGACTCGCACGGATGTTGACTGAGATCGCGCGCAACAGTTCGCGAAGCCCCAGGTTCGAGGTGATGCGGCTGGTCAGATTCAGAGAGCAACTGGAGCCGTTCGTTCTGCGAGCGTTGCAACTCTTTCTGCGCAGCCTGCGCAGCCGCGAGATTAAGGCCAGCATCGATGGATTCTGCATTCATCGGGGGAGTGCTCCTTAGGAAGTGTAGTCGATTTTAGCCCTGATCCTAACGCTTCGTTTGCTTCGACGCAATACGCAGCCGCCCAATCAAACTCAGCATCCTCGTTTGACGACTCTGACGTCGACAGTTTCGACTCTTTCGACATCGTTCGTCGCGGATCGATCGCTCGATCACCTTCAATATTCACAGGGTTTTCTAAACAACGCGGGTCCTCGGCTACTCAGGCACAAGTGTTGCACTGGAGTCGCCGCATGGCCGACTCAAAGACGAAGTCGGCAGTAGGAGAACGATAGATGCTCCAGAATTTACATCCACGACAGGTGCCGGTGACGAGCTTCGTGATCGAGGGAAAGCTGGTCGGGCCGTGGGTTGATGGAACTGGAGAAATGCTGGCATGAGCGCCTTGGTTGCTCAATCCTTCCAGGATGCTGTTAGTGGATTTAGCTGACGTCAGTTTCATCGACGCTGAGGGTCGAGCGCTGCTCGCCAGGAATGAGACGAAAGGGTGTGAAGCTCCTGTCAACTGGAGTTTTGATAAATGCGATTGTCGCTGAGATCGACGCTGAGCAGGAAGCGAATGGGGCGAAGAACGGTCAGAGCAGGAATGCAAACGAGTCTAAGAAAGGACCGCAGGCCTTCGCTGAGGAGCACGTAAGTGATGACTAATCGAGTTGGTCTATCTACATCGAGCAATAATTTACTGGCAAGCCCAGTCAGGCATTCTGGCGCAGCAAGGCGGAACGGCGCTCTTCGGGCCGAAGTATTGACACTGGATGAGGCAATCGCGCTGGCGTTGCGTGACAACCGTCAAGTCAAGAATTCACAGCTGGGAGTTGGTAAAGCTCAGGATGACTTTGACGCGACACGAACATCTCGGCTGCCGAAGTTTGAGTTCAATGCGCTCGCCGGACAGCAGCTAATGAGCCCGGATTTCACTTTTACCAAAGGTGTTCTTGGCAACTACGCCAACGTCGGCCCAATCCCGGATCGCGATGTCAAGATGTCGACGCCGAGCCGGCCGACGGCCATTCTCTTCGGTCAGGTTACGCAGCCGCTTTCGCAACTGCACCGCATCCGACTCAACATCAAGCAAGCCGCTTTATCCATTGATGTCGCCCGAGAGCAATTGCGTTCGCGAGGAGCAGACTGTCGTTAACAACGTCAAGCGTACCTACTACGCGATCGTGCAAACCGAGAGCGCGCTGGAGAGCGTTCGTCAGGCGCTCGCCTTCTATCGCGAACTGGATCGCGTGACAGGCGATTACGTGGCGCAGCAAGTGGCTCTTAAAGCCGACGATCTTGAAGTGAAAACAAGATTGGCAAAGACCGAAACCGAGGAGCTGAGGGTGGGCAATCAACTGACTACCTTAAGGGAGCAGCTTAATCAATTGGTGGGTCGCGACATCAGGACTGAATTCCGAGTCAACGCAATCCCGGAACCATCCGCATTCGAAACGGATCTTGCGGCAGCGCGCACGCGTGCGTTGGACCAGCGTCCCGAAATCAGGGAAGCGCGGTTACAAGTCAAACAGGCGGAATTGGATAAGCGCGTGAAGAAATCTGAATACATTCCCGACGTCAGTCTGGCGGTGACTTATGCTCTCACCGCGCAATTTCGATGAGTTCGTTCCGAAGAACTTTGCTGCTGCTGGAATCACAGGTGAATTGGGAGGTGTTCGACTGGGGAAGAAAGAAACATCAACTGGCAGAGAAACAGAAAACGATCGACCAGACAAACAACAGCCTGCGCGACGCGGAAAGCGGCGTCAATGATCGAAGTCGGGCGCGAAGATGCGCGACCTGCAAGAAGCCGGGCAGGCCTTGCGTGTCAGCGAAACTCAGGCAGGAAACGGCGAGCGAAAAGATGCGCGTTTCAATCGACAAATACAAGTTAGTAGCGACACTGCTTTCGGATGTGTTGCAAACACAGGCCACGCTCGCCGATGCAGACTATGAATATCAAAAGGCGTTGCTGGCTTTCTGGACAGCCAGAGGCTGAATACGAAAAAGCAATAGGAGCAGACAATAAATCCGAGACAGACTAAGCAGGAACTCTGATGAGGCTCACGAAGGCAGATGACATTCCTGGCAGCATTGCTTGTGCACGGCGGCGTGTGCCTACGGCCAGGATGTTCATTACAACTACGATCGAAGCGCCAATTTCGCTGGCATACAAAACCTACCAATGGGTCGAGATTCCAGGCGGCGCGGTGCCGGATCAGTTGATAGACCAGGCCATCAGGCGGGCAGCCGAAGAGCAGCTCGCACTGAGAGGTCTCACCAGGGTCGAAAACAACGCCGACCTCTACATCGGTTATCAGGTTGTGATCAACCTGGAAAAGAGCGTCAGCTTATGGGGCACGAGCGACGGCCCCGGCTGGGGCGGCGGCGGATGGGGCACCCGATCAGTACAAGGCCAGACGTCTACCATCCCAGTCGGAATACTGTTGATGGACCTGTATGACGTCGGCAGAAAGCAGTTGGTCTGGCGCGGCGACGCCGTCAAGACCATCGACCTCAAGCAAGACCCGGATAAGAATTACAAGAACCTGCAAAAGGTTATGACGAAGCTTTTTAAGAATTATCCGCCGAAGGTCAGTAAGTAGGAAGCGAGAGACCAACGAACGGAAGCTGACGGCCAAGGCTGAATACCAAGTTAATCGGAGCGGACAAATGAAACAGAGACAATTCAAGACAGTTGCAGTGAGCGCAATTCTGCTATCTGGTCGCGGTGCTAGGGGCCTGTCAGATCCAAGCAGGCGGAGAAAACCGGCCGGTGCCTGTGAAAGTCGCAGCGGTTGAGTTGAACGCCGCGAGCAGCGAAACGAGGTATTCGGCGACGATTATCCCACGCACGGAGGTTCAGTTGGCCTTCAAGGTGGGCGGCTATGTTGACGCGCTTCGTCAAGGTCCGTGGCGTCGACGGAAAGATGCGCGATATCCAGGAAGGCGACCGCATTAACGTCGGGCACGGTGCTGGCCCAGGTTCGCCAGAGCGACTATCAGGTCAAATTCAAAGAAGCAGAATCTCAGGCCAGCGAGGCGAGATCAGGCATTGACGTTAGCAAGGCGCAATATGAAGAAGCGGTTTCGGGCATCGCCTCGAGCAAGGCGCAACTAGTTGAAGCAGAGGCTGCTTACGTGAAGGCCAAACTCGATTTTGACCGCGCGGAGAATCTGTTTGCGAGCCACAGCATGACCAAAGCTGATTATGACTCGGCCAAGGCTCAGTACGACATGACTAACGCCAAGGTCGCCGCCGCGCGCTCGCAGGTTCAGGTGATCCAGGCCAAAGCCGATTCCGCAAAAGCGAATATCGACGTGGTCCAGGCGAAGTCAAGAGGCGCACAGGCCGTCGTGCAGGAGACGCAGATTCCACTACACGACACTGAACTGCGGTCGCCGCTCAATGGGGTCGGTGCTGGAAAAGTCGATCGAGAAAAGGAACACTGGTTTCTTCAGGTGATAAAGCATTCGTAGTTGCCGACACGTCGTCAGTCAAAGCGGTCTTCGGCGTGGCGGATGTCGCCGTGGCCGGAAATGAAACTCGGTAGCAAGCTGAACCGTTGAAAGCGAATCGATGCCTGGGCAAGGAATTTCAGGGACAGATCACATCCGTGTTTCCGGCTGCCGATTCCAAGAGCCGAGCATTCAACGTCGAGGTGACGATCGCGAATCCTGAGTATCTGCTGCGGCCGAACATGATCGTTTCGCTCAGAGTGGGAACTCAGCAGACTGCGGCAGCGCAGCCCGTCGTGCCGTTGAACGCGGTTATGAAATCGAAGAGTAACGCGAATGGTTATGCAGTTCGTGGTGGTGACCGAGGAAGGCGGACGGCAAGTTGCGCGGCTTCGCGACGTGAAGCTGGGCGAATCGATTCGGCAACACCGTGGCCGTGACTGAAGGACTCAAGGCAGGGTGATCGCGTGATCACGACCGGCGGCACGATGGTGCAACGATGGCGATCAGGTAAAGGTGATTCCATGAAGAAGAATTTAAAGTCTTATTACTGAAAAGCGCGCAGAAGCGCTGCGCAGGCTGGTTCATGAAATCGCCGGCGAAAACCGCGGCCCACGATCAGACCAACGTGGCCCACTCATGACGGCAATCGACGGTGATTGATCAAAGCAAGCGCAACATCTCTCGCTTCTTCGTGGAGCAGCGACACATCACCTGGGTCATGCTGATCGGCGTCTGCGTCTGGGGCGTTTACAGCTATAAGAGCATGCCCCAGCGCAAAGACCCGGACACGCCGGTCAAAACCGCCGTCGCCATCACCACCTGGCCGGGAGTGAGCGCGGAGAAGATCGAGCAACTGGTAACCAGGAAGATCGAAGAGAAGATCGCGCAGAACGCCAACGTAGAAAAGATCCGGCTCGATCTCGCGTACCAACATTTCGGTTGTTTACGTGGACCTGACGAGAACTTTCCCGGCAGCCAGATCGGCAAGGAGTTCGATGACATCGCGCTCAAACTCGACTCCATCAAAGATTTGCCGGACGGGGCCGGACCCATACAATTCATCAAGGACTTCGGCGACACGTCGGCGCTCATGCTCACCGTCGCCAGCCCGAAGGTGAGTGAGGCAGAGATCGATCTGCGCGCTAAGGAGGTCGGCGAAGCCATCGCGCGCAACCGGGCACAATACGCGCCGGCGGGAAGTGGAACGCGCTTCACGGTTGTCAGCACGCTCTCACTCAACCCGGTCAAGCCCCGCGTCGTCGCAGGACCCGCTCAACCTGCTTACCGATTACCTCAAAGAGAAGGGTGCGGCTAGCGACCTGCACGTCATCATTGAGCCAGGTTTCGTCGGGGTGGACGGTGTCTCCGACGCGAGCGATGAAACCCTGCTCGGCCACACGCGACAGTTTATCAACGAACGGTTGCAGGCTTCGGATTTTCATCCGGATAGCTGGCCCCCGTGGTGATCCGTGACCCTCAGCAGACGCGCGAACGGCTGGGCCTGGTCGCGGGCGACAAATACAGCTACCGCCAGATGGATGATTTCACCGATATCATCGAGAAGGGGCTCAAGAGCGTCCCTCAAGCTACGAAGGTGTCGCGCGCGGGCATTCTGTCCGAGCGGATCTTTCTCCTTTATTCCCAGGAGCGCATCGCCTCATACGGCCTGCAGCCCGGAGACCTGCCGAAGATTCTGGGCGCGCGCAACATCACCCCGGCAGGCGGTCAACTGGAAGCCGTGGGAAGGAACTTTTCCATCGACCCTTCCGGGGAGTTTAAGAGTGAAAAGGAGATCGGCGACGTGGCGATTACCCGCACGGAGCAGGGTGCGCCCGTTTACCTGCGCGACGTGGTGGACGTCGAGCAGAGGTTATGACAGCCCGCCGAGATACCTGAACTTCTACGACTGGCGCGACGCAAATGGCAACTGGCAGCGCAGCCGCGCCATCACGGTCGCAGTCCAGATGCGTCCGGGCGGATACATCGGCCAATTCGGTGAAGACATCGACGGGAAGCTGGCCGAGTTGAGGAAACAGTTGCCCGACGACCTGATCATGGCGCGCACCTCCGACCAGCCGCGGCAAGTCACGGAGAACGTCAACCTGTTCATGAACAGCCTCTACGAGGCGATCATTCTGGTAGTGATCGTCTCACTGATCGGCTTTTGGGACTGGCGTTCGGCGCTGCTGATGGGGTTGGCGATCCCGATTACGCTCTTCATCACCTTCGGGATGTCGCACATGCTGGGGATCGATCTCCAGCAGGTGTCCATCGCCACGCTGATCATTGCTCTCGGCTTGCTGGTGGACGTGCCGGTGGTCGCCGGCGATGCGAATCAAGAACCAGTTGGGAGCGGGTCTGCCGCCGCTCATGGCCTCGTGGGTGGGGCCGACAAAACTCATCGTGGCGATCATCTTCGCCACTATCACTAACATCGTCGCCTACCTGCCATTTCTGACTCTGCCCGGGAGCACGGGCGAATTTTTGTACAGCCTGCCCATCGTGCTGACCTGCTCTTTAGTGGCGGCGCTGATCGTGGCGATGATCTTCATTCCCTTCCTCGGCTACTTTTTGTTGAAGCCCAAAATCGAACCGCCCCTTGCGGAACGGCGCAAACACGGGTTCCCGGCCTTCTATTACAGAGTCGGCCAATGGTCGATCAATCACCGCTGGGTGGTGCTGGCCGGATCGCTCGTCCTACTGGCGGGTGGCGGGCTGATTGGCAGCCGGCTCAAAACCGACTTTTTCCCGAAAGACCTTTCTTACCTTTCATACCTCGACGTGTGGTTGCCCGAAGATGCGCCTTTGTCGGCGACCAACGAAGCCGCGCGGCACGCTGAGGAAGTGGTGCGCGAGGTGGCCGAAGAATACGGCAAGGAGCACCCTGAAAAAGATGGCAAGCCGCGTGAAGTCCTGAAATCCCTGACCACCTTCGTCGGGGGCGGCGGCCCGCGCTTCTGGTTCTCGGTTTCGCCCGAGCTGCAGCAGCTCAACTACGCGCAGGTGATTATCGAGGTCAACGACAAGCATGACACCAACCACCTGATCGGCCACGATACAGAGGGCGCTGGACGAGAGGATCCCTGGCGCGCGGATCGATGTGCGGCAGCTCGATACGGGCAAGCCCATCACGATGCCGGTCGAAATCCGCATCTCCGGCAGTGACATGGCCGCGCTGCGCCAGGAGGCGGAGAAGGTGAAAAATATCCTGCGAGCCACTCCATACGCCCAGCGCGTCCGCGACGACTGGGGGAGGAGAACTTCACAGTCAACCTTCAAACCAACTCCGACCGCGCGAACGTGGCGGGGATCACCAACCTCGACGTGGCCGCTTCCTCGGCGACGGGGATCAACGGCAGCCAGGTATCGGTGCTGCGCGAAGGCGATAAGCAGATCCCGATCGTGGCGCGACTGCGGATGGAAGAGCGCGCGCAACTGGCCGACGTGCAGAACCTGTACGTCTATTCCACGCAGGGGACACAGAAGGTGCCGCTCAGGCAGGTCTCGTCGGTCGAGTACGGAATGCAGACCGAGAAGGTCCGCCGGCGCAATCAGTACCGCACGATCACGGTTTCCTGCATGGCCGAACCCGGTCACCTGCCGTCCGAGATCGTGAGCGCCGCCCGCCCGCAGCTGACAGCTTTTGCCGCTCAGCTCCCCTCCGGCTACCGCATGGATTTCGGCGGGTCGGAAGAGGAGCAGGTCAAGGGTTTCAAAAATCAGACGGTCGTGCTGGTGATCTCGCTGGTCGCGATCTATCTGAGCCTGGTCTATCAGTTTAGGAACGCCATCAAGCCGTTCGTCGTCTTCGCGGCGGTGCCTTACGGGATCGCGGGCGGGCTGGTGGCGCTCTGGATCATGGACACGCCCTTCGGTTTCATGGCCTTCCTGGGAATCATCAGTCTGGTCGGGCTGATCGTCAGTCACATCATCGTGCTCTTCGACTTCATCGAAGAGAAGCACGCGGAAGGCGAGCCGCTGAAGGAGGCGGTGCTGGATGCAGGCATCATGCGGCTGCGCCCGGTGATGATCACAGTGCTCGCCCTGGTGTTTGCACTCATCCCGCTGGCGATGCACGGCGGGCCGCTGTGGGAGCCAATGTGTTACGCGCAGATTGGCGGGATGATGGTAGCGACCTTCATCACGTTGCTGCTGGTGCCGGTGATCTATTCGATCTTCGTGCTCGATCTCAAATTGATTAAGTGGGAAACGAAAGGCGCGGAGCACGACTTGCGGAGCAGACGCACGCGCCAGAAACGGCGTGCCGGCAACGGAGCCGGCAACGGCAGGCTGATGGATGCGGTCGTCGTCGAAGAGCACTTGGGAGCTACATGGAAACGACAACAACACAAGCATGGATCACGTTAAGCCGGGCAAAGACTCGACGTCTGCAGCTCACGCTTCCGTTGGTGTGCGGAGGGCTCGCGCTTTGTTTGTTCTTAGCGGCCGCGCCTGCCCGTGGGCAGCAGATGATACAAGGCAGAGACGAAACACCGTCAAAGTCCGAGTCTGAAGCGACGCGTTTGCGCACCCAACTCGCAGAGGCGACCCGTGAGTACAAGGCGAACCTCGAAAAACTGGTCGGCCATTTATGAGGCCGACGCAAAACAGGCCGAAGAGGCGGTTACAGAAGATGAAAGAGTTATGCGCGCAAGGACTGATCACGCGCCGCGAGATGGAAACGTCAGAAGACGCTGCGGCCCGTGCGAGAGACAAAGTACGTTGACGCGCAGGCGCAGTTGAAGGGCGCCGATGTGCAACTCGCTGAAGCGCTGATCGAGGTCGAGGCCGAAGAGACCGCGCCAAAGCTCAGAGTAAGTCCGGCGCCGCGCGCTGTCGGCGGGCTCGTGCATACGACCGCGTACATCCGCTACGGCGGCGGGCGCGCGTGGTCACTGTCGGAGGCAGGCGCGATCAAGCAGTTCTTCATGCTGAGATTTGGTCGCCCGCTGCCTATCCATGTGTTCGGTCAGTCGCCGCTTGCACGATCGCTGGGGCTATGACCATCGCAATGCGATGGACATCGGGCTTCATCCTGATAGCGTTGAAGGGCGAAGCGTTAATGGAATACTTGCGCGCCAATGGCGTCCCGTTCACGGCTTTCCATTTCGCAATCCCAGGTGTCGCTACGGGACCGCACATCCATGTCGGACTCCCGTCGCACAGGATCACAGCGGCCGTGGCCAGCAGGTGGGAGCGTTAAGAAGGAGGGTTTATGGCGGGAGAAGTGACCAGCGCTGCGGCAGCCATTATGGGTGCTTTTGTAGGAGGGCTTGCGTCACTGACGAGTACGTGGCTTGGCGAACGCAGCCGCCATCGACGGGATCTGGTGGGGCGCGAAATCGCCAAGCGAGAGACCGCCTATGCCGAATTCATAGACCACGCGTCCAAACTCTTTGTTGCGTCAGCTACGCACAATATCAATGATGACGAAGTCGAGCTTGAAGGAACCGTCTCACTCTACGCCGTCGCGAGCCGTATTCGGCTGTTTGCTTCGGATCAAGTTATGAAAGAAGCAGAACAGGTCCTGGATCTAATAATCACTCAGTTTGGGGCCGAAAATCTTTCTGTCGAACAACTTCGGAAGACGGCAATGGAAAAGAAAGATCCTCTGAAAGCCTTCAGCGCCATCTGTCGGCGCGAGCTGAAGGAGGTCCAGAGAAGAATGCCGTTTCGCTGGTAGATCGTGCAGACGAATCGGAGGCGATGTTCGACATGCCTGAGAGAAAGAGCCAAATCATTCTTAAAGTCGCGCCAGGCGATTGGCAATCAGTTAGGAGATGTCTGAATTGCTGGCGGCGTTGAACGACAACGTTGAATCCGATCGTCCATTTCGACGCGACCGCGCATCGTCATACTCGAAGGCGACGCGATAGGAACTGTCCACTGGGCGCATCTTGAAGAGCTGTTCGCTCGCAAGGCCGGCGAAAGCGTTTTGAGAGCGTCGTGGACACGGTACGCCTCGAGCCATAAAGGTTGAGCCGCCGCCGATGAAGCTGCCGGTGAGCGACCACCCGATCAGCGAGATCATGAAATCCGGTCAGGCCGTACTATGGCTGCCAGACCTGAAAGCCGCATGAGCGCGTCTTCGACACGGACGAGCCCTTATTGAATTACGGGTTCCGGCAGCTACATCGACCTCCCGCTGGTCACGCACGGGCAACTGATCGGCACCATCAAGTTTCTGTCGCGGGAAAAAGCGAACTTACACGGACGACCAGTTGAGCCTGCTGCAGGACATCTCGAACATTGTGGCCATCGCTGTATCGAACGCTTTGGCTTACGAAGAGATCAAATCACTCAAAGAAGCAACTACTGCTGGAGAACCAGCGTGCTTCAGGAAGAGATCGTGGAGCGATCAATTTATGAAGAGATCGTTGGTTCATCGGGTTGCGCTTCAGAAAGTGGTGACCGCAATTGAACAGGTCGCGCCAACAGTTTCGACGGTTCTAATTACCGGCGAGACCGGAACCGGAAAAGAGTTGGTGGCACACGCGATTCATCGCCGCTCTCCGCGATGCAGATCGCGCCCTGGTGAAAGTGAATTGCGCTGCTTTGCCGGCGGAATTGATCGCCAGCGAATTGTTCGGTCATGAGAAAGGCGCCTTCACGGGCGCTATGCAACAACGCATTGGGCGATTCGAAGCTGCTAACGGCGGCACGATCTTTCTTGATGAGATCGCGGAACTTAGTCCCGAGATTCAGGTATCGCTGTTGCGCGTGCTGCAAGAGAAAGAGTTCGAGCGCGTGGGTGGCAACCGCACGATTAAGACAGACGTGCGCGTGATCGTGGCAACCAATAAAGATCTACGACGAGAGGTCAACGAAGGTCGATTCCGCGCGGACCTTTTCTATCGGCTCAACGTTTTCCCGATTCACGTGCCGCCTTTGCGTGAACGCGTCAATGACATTCCGGTGCTGGTTGATTATTTCGCGGCGCGGCTGGCGGCGCGCACGGGCAAGAAAATAAGACAGATTGAGAAACGTTCGCTGCAGATAATGAAGCAATACTCATGGCCCGGAAATATCCGCGAGCTACAGAACGTGATCGAGCGGTGCGTGATTCTGGCTGCCGGTGAAGTTCTTGCGAGTTGACCCGACTATGCTGATCTACGAGCCGCCAGCCGGCCATCACTGCGCCCGCCGTGGCGGATGCAGGGATCAGATCGCAAATCTCAGATCGAAACCGTCCTGCGCGAGACGCGTGGGAAGGTTTACGGACCAAACGGGCTGCTGCTCGCCTTGGCGTACCTCGAGCAACTGTCTCTGGAATCGCAACACTCGACTCGCATAATCGCAGCTCACTGGGAA
>ERZ1370068.3087-contig-2209_pt1 | contig 20875 bp, 23 predicted proteins | sample MGYA00561227_ERZ1370068 | MGnify/ENA primary metagenome ERZ1370068 (study PRJEB38410, sample SAMEA6850437) | metagenome | study: Metagenomic assessment of the ecological functions of the soil: analysis of the soil microbiota associated with the... | reverse complement strand
ATGTACTTCGTTCAGTTACGTATTACACTAAGCCCGGAAGTGTCTGATCGCATTCCGGGGTAGACCGTGATGGACCTGAGGAAGATGATCGGCCAGCCGGCCGAGATCTCCTGGCGAGCCGTCACCCGGGCGCGGAGGGAGATGGATGCCTACGAGCGCGTGCTGGGGGATGCCATGGAGGAGACGCCACTCTCTTTGCCCGCCAGGACTACGTGGAAGAGGCGTGGCGGATCGTCGATCCCGTGTTGAAGAAGGCCACCCCGGTGTTCCGGGTACGAACCCGGCACGTGGGGCCGGCCGAGGTCGCCCGCGCGTCTCGCCCCAGAGCTGCTGGCCGGCAGTCCCATGACCAACGAAGAGCTGGAGCAGCTGGCGATCAACACGATCCGCACCCTCTCGATGGACGCGGTCCAGCAGGCGAAGTCCGGGCACCCCGGCACGCCGATGGCGCTCGCGCCGCTCGTCTACACGATCTGGAACCGCGTGATGCGCTTCGACCCGCAGGACCCGATCTGGCCCAATCGCGACCGGTTCGTCCTCTCCAACGGCCACGCCTCGATGCTGCTCTGGTCGATCCTCCACCTCACCGGCACGCAGGCGGTGAACGCCGACTACGAGCGGCTCGGGCAGCCCGTCGGTGACGCTCGACGACATCCGCCGCTTCCGCCAGCTCGACAGCAAGGCGCCCGGGACATCCCGAGTACCACTGGGTCTCGGGCGTCGAGACGACCACCGGCCCGCTCGGGCAGGGCGTCGCCACGAGCGTCGGGCATGGCCGATCGCCGAGAAGTGGCTCGCCGACCGCTACAACCGGCCCGGCTTCGACGTCTTCGACTACGACATCTACGCCGTCTGCGGCGACGGCTGCATGATGGAAGGCGTCGCGCTCGGAAGCGGCGTCCCTGGCCGGCCACCTCGGCCTCGACAACCTCTGCTGGGTCTACGACAACAACCACATCACCATCGAGGGCAGCACCGAGCATCACCTTCACCGAGGACATCGCGGCGCGGTTCCTCGGCTACGGGTGGAACGTCCTGCGGGTCGGCGACGCCAACGACATCGAGCGGATCGAGCACGCCCTCGAGGTGTTCCGCAAGACGCAAGGGCCGCCCCACCTTCATCATCCTCGACAGCCACATCGGCTACGGCTCCCCGCACAAGCAGGACACGCCCGAGGCGCACGGCGAGCCGCTCGGCGACGACGAGATCCGCCTCACCAAGCGCGCCTACGGCTGGCCCGAGGACGCGCAGTTCCTCGTGCCCGACGGCGTCTGCGAGCACTTCGCGGCCGGGATCGGCGCGCGGGGCGCCGAGGCCGCGGCGAAGTGGACGAGCTCTTCGCCGCGTACCGGGTCAAGTATCCCGGAGCTCGCGACCGAGATCGACCAGATGCAGCGGCGCGAGCTGCCCGCCGGGCTGGGACAGCAACCTGCCCGGTCTTCCCGGCCGGACCCGAAAGGCGTGGCCGGGCGGGAAGCCTCGGGCAAGGTGCTGAACGTGCTCGCGCAGAACATCCCGTGGCTCCTCGGCGGCTCGGCGGATCTCGGCCCGTCGAACAAGACCACTGCTGACCTACGAGGGCGCGGGAGACTTCCAGGCCGGCAGCCCGGGCGGCAAGAACCTCCACTTCGGCATCCGCGAGCACGCGATGGCGGCGACCGTGAACGGGCTGTCGCTCTCAAGCTGCGGCCCTTCGGCGCGACCTTCTTCATCTTCAGCGACTACGCGCGGCCCGCCATCCGGCTGTCGGCCCTGATGGAGCTGCCCGCCATCTTCGTCTTCACGCACGACGCGATGGGCGACGGCGAGGACGGCCCGACCCACCAGCCGGTGGAGCACCTGGCGTCGCTGCGCGCCATTCCCGGGCTGGTCACGCTGCGGCCCGGCGACGCCAACGAGGTCGTCGAGGCCTACCGCTACGTCATGCAGCTGCGCCACGAGCCGGCGGTGCTCGCGCTCTCGCGCCAGCCTCTGCCCACGCTGGATCGGAGCAAGTACGCGCCGGCGTCCGGCGTCGCGCGCGGCGCCTACGTCCTCGGCCGACGCCCCCGGCGGGAAACCCGAGGTGATCCTCATCGCCACCGGCAGCGAGGTCAGCCTCGCCGTGCGAGGCCCACGAGAAGCTGGTCGCCGAGGGCATCCGCTCAGCGCGTGGTCTCCATGCCGTCCTGGGACATCTTCGAGCACCAGACCTCCGAGTATCGCGGCGGCGTGCTGCCGCCGGCGGTATTGAAGGCGCGGGTGTGGCCGTCCGGAGCGGGCGTCGACCTTCGGCTGGGAGCGGTACGTCGGGCGGTCGGGCCGCGTCATCGGCATGAAGACCTTCGGGGCCTCGGCCCCCTCAAGGAGCTGCGAGAGAAGTTCCGGGTTCCATCCGGGCAGGTGGTGGCGGCCGCGAAGGCCCAGCTCAGGGAAGAGGTAGGACGTGGGCGGCGGGCAGCGGCTCCCCGCGAAGACTCGCTGTATCGTTCCGCGCGCACGCTCCGCGCGGGCGACCTGGACGCGGTCTTCCTGCCCGGCTGCATCCAGCGCCTCGCTCGGGATCGCGGCACCGAGATCTGAGGCGCGTGAACACCTCGACCGCCGCCGCCAAAGGCACGGCCTGGCTTCGTCGCCGCCCAGGTCCAATCGCGCCTCGCCGTCTTCCCGTTTCCCCATCGGCTCGAGCTCGGGCCACGCTTCGGCCCGACGGCTTGGCCGCTGGAGACCACACTCTGCGCCGGACCCGAGGGCCCGGTGCCCGTCTGCTTCGGCTTTCATCCTGTGTATTTAGGATTTATTCCTGCCCTTCCGCTGCCCGGGTAGCGGCTCAGTTGCCGGCCATGCACCGGAGGCTCGTGCTCGACCCGCGCGGGATCCCGACCGAAAGCGAGGAAGCCGCCTTCGGCGGGATTCGACGCGGCACTGGGCGATCGCGATTTCGACTATCGCGCGCGAGCCGATGACCAGCTCCCCACGAGCGCGCTCACGAGCAGCCGGCGCGGGCTGCGGCTCGCTCGTGGAGGCCGGCCAGCAGGGATTCCGATGGCGGCCGTTCCGGATCTCGACGACGGCGCCCGGCCACAGAGGGAAGGGCCGCGACGCATGAGCGAAGCGCATACCGGAGTCATCTGGCTGGCCATGACACGGCGAGACCGAGCTCCGGGACCTCTCGAGGCCATACCGCACGGGGCTGACCAGGCCTACTCCGGTGGCGACGGAGCGCGGCGAGCGCAACGCCCGCCGGCTGGGGGAGCGCCTGCGGGGCTGACCGTCGCCAAGGTGTTCACGAAGGCCCGTTCCAGCCCAGGCGGGCGTCGCGGACGATGCGCGCTGGCCGGCCTCGGCGCCGTGGCGGAGACCGATCCCGACCTGGTCGAGTGGGACTCCACTGGTCAATACGAGGGCAGGCGCTCCGCCGAGGTCCATCGCCCCGGGCGGCCGGGCCTGGATGCTCTGTGCGCGACGGCGCCCGGGAGGGTCGCCGGACCGGAGTGGGCGCCCGGGCCGAGCCGCGGCCCGGTGAGCCGCGTGCGGCAGGTCCCGGGGACGTGCTGCTCTTCGCCAGCGGGCACTTCAGCACGGGTGTTGGCCGCCCTGCTGGCTCAGCGGGCTCGATCCGTCGGCCCCCCGGGCGGCACTTCATGCTGACCACGGCCAGCCTGAGCGCAGTGTGGGCTATGAGCACGACCTCTCGCGGCCGGTCGTCCGGCTGTGGAACGACGATCGCTGCGCGCGGGCCACCGTGACACTGTGAACAGCGAATCGCAACGTTTGCAGGAAGCCCGCGCGCCCGAGACCCCGTGGAAGAAATGGGGACCCTACCTCAGCGAACGGCAATGGGGCACGGTGCGCGAGGACTACAGCGATAACGGCAACGCCTGGGACTACTTCAGCCACGACCACGCGCGCTCGCGCGCCTACCACTGGGGCGAAGACGGACTGGCTGGCATCTGCGACGAGCGGCAGCGGCTCTGCTTCGCTCTCGCGCTCTGGAACGGCAAGGATCCCATCATCAAGGAGCGGCTTTTCGGGCTGACCAACAGCGAGGGCAATCACGGCGAGGACGTGAAGGAGTGCTACTTCTATCTCGACAGCACTCCGACGCATTCGTACATGAAGTTCCTCTACAAGTATCCGCAAGCCGCCTATCCCGTACGACGAGCTCGTCCGAGTCAATCGCGGGCGCGGTCGCCATGAGCCCGAGTACGAGCTGCTCGACACGGGCGTGTTCGACCAGAACCGGTATTTCGACGTGTTCGTGGAATACGCCAAGGAATCGCCCGAAGACATCCTGGTTCAGATCACGCATCCACAATCGGGGCCCTGAACCGGCGGAGGTCCACGTGCTGCCGACGCTCTGGTTCCGCAATCGCGTGGTCCTGGGGCGGCGACAATCCGCGCCCCGTGCTCGAGCACGTCGCCGGCAAGTCCGGCGTCGTGCGGGCGGTCGAGAGCGACTCTGGGCGAACGCTATCTCTATTGCGATGGCCAGGCGTCGCTGCTGTTCACGGAAAACGAAACCAACACGCAGCGGCTGGTCGGCGTGCCGAACCGGACTCCGTTCGTCAAGGACGGCATCAACAACTACGTCGTCCATGGGCAGCGCGATGTCGTGAATCCGCAGCAGACCGGGACGAAGGTGGCGGCTCACTACCGGCTGACGGTGCCGTCCGGAAAGTCCGAGGTGGTTCGCCTTCGACTCACGCCGGTTGCGCCGAGCGCCTTGAGCAAGAGCTACGGCAACGGCAACGGAGCCTTCGGCAAACATTTCGACGAGATGCGTGAAGACCCGCCGGCAGGAGGCGGATGAGTTCTATGCGTCGGTCATTCCGCCTTCGCTCGATGCGGATGCGGCCACGGTCATGCGCCAGGCATTGGCCGGGATGCTGTGGTCGAAGCAGTTCTATTACTTCGACGTGAACCGCTGGCTCGAGGAGCGGGGCAGCGGTCCGTTCTCGCCGTCGCGAAAGCCCGCGCCGCGCAACGACCAGTGGCACCACATGTACAACGCCGATGTCATCTCCATGCCGGACAAGTGGGAGTATCCGTGGTACGCGGCGTGGGATCTCGCCTTCCACGTACTGCCGCTGACGATGGTGGATCCGGATTTCGGCAAGCAGCAATTGGAGCTGATGCTGCGCGAGAACTACCTGCATCCGAACGGCCAGATGCCGGCCTACGAGTGGAACTTCGGCGACGTCAACCCGCCGGTTCACGCCTGGGCGACGATCTTCACCTATCGTCTGGAGCAAGCGCGCACCGGACAAGGGCGACATCGTCTGGCTGGAGCGCTGTTTCCAGAAGCTGCTGCTCAACTTCACCTGGTGGGTCAACCGCAAGGACCGCGCGGGCAAGAACGCCTTCGAGGGCGGATTCCTCGGGCTGGACAACATCGGCGTGTTCGACCGCAGCTCGCCGCTGCCGACCGGCGGCTATCTCGAGCAGGCCGACGGCACGGCCTGGATGGCGCTCTTCAGCCTGAACATGCTCGAAATCAGCATCGAGCTGGCGCATGCACGACGAGGCCTACGCGGACATGACCCTCAAGTTCCTCCAGCACTTCCTGTCCGATTGCCGCGGCGACGATTCACGCGGGCGGCAACGTCGGCATGTGGGATGAGGAGGACGGTTTCTTCTACGACGTGCTCCAGTTGCCGAACGGCCAGGCGCAGCGGCTGAAGGTCCGCTCGATGGTCGGGCTGCTGCCGCTGTGCGCGGTCACGGTCTTCGAGGGTGAGCTTCGGGCAAAATACCCCGAGCTCACGAAACGATTTCGAGCGGTTTCTCGCCGCGCGTCCGGAGCTGATCGCCTTCATGCACGATCCGAGCAAGATCGGGCACGCGGGCCGGCGGCTCGGCGCGATCCTGGACGAGACCAAGCTTCGCCGCGTCCTGGCCAAGATGCTCGACGAAAACGAGTTCCTCGGTGCCCACGGCCTCCGGGCGCTCTCGCGTTACCACGCCGATCACCCCGTATGTCTTCCGCGTCGGAGACGAGGAACATCGGGTTTCCTATGTGCCGGGCGAATCCGACAGCGGCATGTTCGGCGGCAACTCGAACTGGCGCGGGCCGATCTGGATGCCCGTCAATGCGCTGATCATTCGCGCCCTGCTCCAGTACTACGCCTACTACGGCAACGAGTTCACCGTGGAATGCCCCACCGGCTCCGGACGGCTGATGAACCTCTACCAGGTGGCCGAAGAGATCACGCGGCGTCTGGCCAGCATGTTCCTCCTCGACAAGGACGGCCGCCGGCCCGTGAATGGCGGCGCGCGGAAATATCCAGGACGATCCGCATTGGCGCGATTGCATCCAGTTCTACGAATACTTCCACGGCGACAGCGGCGCCGGCGTCGGCGCGAGCCACCAGACGGGATGGACCGGAGTCATCGCTCGCGCCATGCACATGTTCGCAACGCTTCACGCCGGAGGAGGTTCTCGCCGGTGGTGTGAAGGCGTCGATCGAGAAATGCCACCCGCTCAGCCCAGGAGACCCGAATGAAGGCAATCACGGTAGAACCCAAGAAACCGGGAAGCGCGCGGCTCGAGGAGATTCCGGAGCCGGACCTGCGCGAGGGCTCGGTGCTCGTGGAAGCCGTCGCCGTCGGCGTCTGCGGAACCGATGTCGAGATCGTGGAGGGCAAGTACGGCTGGGCTCCTTCCGGTCAGACGCGTCTCGTGCTGGGCCACGAATCCCTCGGCCGCGTCGTGGATCCCGGTCCGACGGGCGGGCTCAAGAAGGGCGACCTCGTCGCCGGAATCGTCCGCCGGCCCGACCCCGTTCCGTGCCCCAACTGCGCGGTCGGGGAGTGGGACATGTGCCGCAACGGCCAGTACACCGAGCGCGGCATCAAGCAGATCCACGGGTTCATGTCGGAGCGTTGGCGAATCGAGCCCGAGTACGTCGTGAAGGTCGATCGCTCGCTCGGCTTGCTGGGCGTGCTTCTCGAACCCGCGACGGTCGTCGCGAAGGCGTGGGAGCAGGTCGTCGCGGTCGGGCAGCGCGCGTTCTGGGAGCCGCGGACGGTGCTGGTGACGGGCGCAGGGCCGATCGGCCTGCTCGCCGCCCTGCTCGGAAAGCAGCGCGGGCTCGAGATCCACGTGCTCGACCGGGCGGAGTCGGGACCGAAGCCGAAGCTCGTGCGTGATCTCGGCGCGACCTACCACAGCGGGTCCGTCAAGGACATCGGGTTCGAGCCGGACGTCATCGTCGAATGCACCGGCGTCGGGCAGGTGATCGCGCGAGTCGCTTCAGGCGATCGGCGCGGGCGGCATCGTCTGTCTCACCGGCGTCGGCACCGGCGGGATCGCGGCCGGGGCGACCGCGGCCGACGTGGCGGCCAAGATGGTGCTGGGCAACAACGTGATCGTCGGCAGCGTCAACGCCAACAAGCGGCACTGGTACAAGGGCGCGGAAGCGCTGGCCCGCGCGGATCGATCCTGGCTCGCTCGGCTGGTCACGCGACGCGAGCGGCCGGAGGACTTCACGCGCGCACTGGAGCGGGAGCCCGACGACATCAAGGTCGTCATCCAGTTCGCCGAGGCCTCGTAGCCGATCAGCCATGGACGCGCACGATGAACGACCGGAAGGATCAACGCGTCCCCTGGCAGCCGATCGTGGCCGAGTTCGTCGGCACGGCGCTGCTCGTGCTGGTCGGACTGTCCGTGGTCATTTCCTGATGTTCGGCGCCGGCAGCCCGATCGCGCGAGTCGTGCCGGACGAAGGAACGCGGCGGCTGATCACCGGTTTCCTGTTCGGCACGACGGGCGCCCTCATTGCGCTGTCTCCCGTCGGAAGAGAAAGCGGGGCGCACATCAACCCGGTCGTGACCCTGGGATTCTGGCTGATGGGCAAGCTCGATTCACGGATCGCCGTCGAGCTACGTCCTCGCGCAGTTGGCCGGCGCGACGGTGGGCTGCCTGCCTCTCCTGGGTTGGGGCGCGATGGGCCGGAGCGTGGCCTTCGGCGCGACGCTGCCCGGCGAAGGCTACGCCCTTCGGACCGTCTTGATGGGTGAAGCGATCACGACCTTCGCCATGGTCGCCGGACTGTGCCTATGTCTCGGATTTCGCAGGATCCGTCCATTCACCCCGGCGATGTTTCCGCTTCTCTACGCCGTCATGGTGTATGCCGAAGCGCCGATATCGGGCACCAGCACGAATCCCGCGCGCAGCCTCGGGCCGGCGATCATCTCCGGAGCGTGGGACGGCTGGTGGATCTATTGGGTCGGTCCGGTGATCGGCACCCTGCGCCGCCATCCTCGCCTGCAGTTTCCTCGCGAAGCGAATCGAGGTGGCGAAGCTCTATCACTTCGAGAGCGATCGTCGCCGGCTCTTTCACACCAGAAATCCATGAAGGGCGACGGGCTGCAGCTTTCGGATTAGTGCGCGAGGAGGCGCCTGGACTGAGCTTTGGCGGCGCCAGCAGAGGCACACGGTGGCACTGGGGGCTGCGCGAATCATTGATTCCGACCAACGTCTTCGACGCCGGACTCGACGCGCACGCCTGGATCATCTACAAGTTCAGCATGCTCGTCTTCGCGATCACGGGGCGATCTTCGTGGTGGTCGGCGGCCTCCTCCTCTACGCGATCGTGCGCTTCCGCCAGCGCGAAGGGCGACGAGACAGTCGAGCCGCCGCAGGTCTACGGCAGCGAGCAGGTCGAGATCGCCTGGACGGTGATCCCGGTCCTCATCGTCATCGTGCCTCGTGCTCACCACCGCGCGCACGATCCACGAGATCCAGGACGCGCCGCAGCCTGCCGGCGCCCTCGAGGTCACCGCCATCGGGCAGCAGTGGTGGTGGGAGTTCCGCTACCCGAGCTCGGGATCGTGACGCGCGAACGAGCTGCACATCCCGGTGAGCGACCGCGGCCAATCCGACGCCGACCTTCCTGCGGCTGCTCGTCCGCCGACGTGGCCCACAGCTTCTGGGTCCCGCGGCTGGCCGGGCAAGACCGACCTCATCCCGAACCAGCGTGAACGAGATGTGGATGGATCCGCGCGCAGCCGGGCTCTACCTCGGACAGTGCGCGGAGTACTGCGGCACGCAGCACGCGAAGATGCTGCTGCGCGTCTACGTGCACACCGCGCGACGATTTCGACCGCTGGGTGGCCGACGCAGCAGGCGCCGGCGACGATCGCCGCCGCCGCGGCAGCCGGCCGGCGCGTGTTCGAGACGACGGCCTGCATCGAACTGCCACGCGGTGCGCGGGCACGGTCGGCGAACGGGCGCTTCGGGCCCGACCTCACCCACCTCATGAGCCGCGAGACGCTGGCGCGCGGGCGCCGCGCGACGAACACCGCCGAGAACCTGCAAGCTCTGGATCGAGGATCCCGACGCGCCTCAAGCCGGGAGCGCTGATGCCGGCCATGCACCTCGACCGACACGGGAGCTCGACGCAGCTCGTCGAGCTATCTCGTGACGCTGCGGTAGAGCGCAGGATGGCCATGGCCTCTGAGAGCCTCGACGCTGGCAGCGCGACACGGAGCGCGGAGCGGCGCACCGTCCTCGAGACGCTGCACGACTGGGTCGGTCACCGTCGACCACAAGCGGCTCGGACTCATGTACATCGTCTACGGGCATCGTCTTCCTCGCCGATCGGCGGCGTCGAAGCCGACGATCATGCGGATCCAGCTCGCCGTACCCGAACAACCACTTCGTCTCGCCGCAGGTCTTCAACCGCATGATGACCATGCACGGCACGACGATGGTCTTCTTCGTCGGCATGCCGATCCTCTTCGGCTTCGCCAACTACCTCGTGCCGCTGATGATCGGCGCGCGCGACATGGCCTTCCCGCGGCTCAACGCCTTCGGCTTCTGGCTCACCGCGCTTCGGCGGGCTTCTCCTCTACTTCAGCTTCATCGGCGGCGAGGGGCTCTACGGCGCGGGCAGCGCGCCCGACGTCGGGCTGGTTCGCCTACGCGCCGCTGACCGCGAAGGCGTTCTCCCGGGGCCACAGCACCGACTACTGGACGCTCGGCGTCCTGCTCGGCGGCTTCGGCACGCATCGGCACGGCCGTCAACATCGTCACCACCGTCGTCTGCCATGCGCTGCCCGGGCATGACGCTCGGCAAGATGCCGCTGCTCGTCTGGATGATCTTCACGATGTCGGCGCATGACGCTGATCGTCATCGACGCCGCTGACCGCCGCGCAGATCATGCTGCTCGCTCGACCGCTACCTCGGCGCGCACTTCTTCGACACGCAGGCCGGCGGCTCGGCCGTGCTCTGGCAGCACTTCTTCTGGATCTTCGGCCACCCCGAGGTCTACGTCCTGATCATTCCCGGCTTCGCCTTCGCGTCCGAGATCATCCCGGTCTTCTCGCGCAAGGCGATCTTCGGCTATCCGGCCATGGTCGCGGCCGACGGTGGCGCATCGGCTTCGTCAGCCTCGGCGTCTGGGCCCACCACATGTTCACGGTCGGGCATGACGTCCGGCGCGCAACACCTTCTTCGCGCTCGCCACGATGGCTCGTCGGCGTCCCCACCGGCATCAAGATCTTCAACTGGCTCGGGACGCATGTGGGGCGGCAAGATCCGCTTCGCGACGCCGATGCTCTTCTGCCTCGGCTTCCTCTTCCAGTTCCTGATCGCCGGCCTCACCGGGATCATGCTGGCGGTCGGTGCCGTTCGACTGGCAGCTCAGCGACTCCTACTTCGTGGTCGCGCACTTCCACTACGTGCTGGTCGGCGCGCTCGCTCTTCACGATCTTCGGGGCCATCTACTACTGGTTCCCCAAGGCGACCGGGCAGGATGCTCTCGACGAGCGCTCGGGCAAGTGGCACTTCTGGCTCTTCGTCATCGGCTTCCACCTCACCTTCGACACGATGCACATCCCTGGGCTGCTCGGGCATGCCGCGGCGCATCTACACCTATGAAGCCGGACCGGGGCTGGGCGATCTCGAACCTGATCTGCACCGTGGGCGTCGTCGTTCCAGGCCGTCGGCCATCGTGATCTTCCTCGTGGAACGTGATCCGGTCGCTCGCTCTGCGGGCCGAGCCGCCGGGCAACGATCCCTGGGACGCCTGGACGCCTCGAGTGGGTCGATCGACCTCGCCGCCCGCCGGCCTACAACTTCGCGCATGCTGCCCGTCGTGCGGAGCCGCCGGCCGCTCTGGGACTTCAAGCATCCGGAGGATCCGGACTGGAAGTACCGAATGAGAGCGCCTCGTGACCTGCCGGACCGACGCGACCGCGGGCCGCCGGAGCGTGGGCGCCTGCCCGACCGCGGGGCGCGTCGGGATGCGTTGCCTGATCATCGCCGAGTCGGCGATCTTCACGATCTTCGTCGTGGCCTACGTCTACTACCTCGGCAAGAACGCTGACCGGCCCGCAGCCGCAGCGACGTGCTCGAGCCTGCCGATCTTCATCTCGCTCTCGCCTGCTGGGCGAGCAGCCTCACCGTCAGTCGCGGTGCGCGCGCTGCGCCGGGGGAGCGTGCGGCGCCTTCACGGCTGCTGGTGGCTGCGACGATCGTCCTCGGCGCGCTCTTTCTCGACGGCACCGGCGCTCGAGTGGCACCGCCTGATCGTACGAGAAGGGCCTCACCATCCGGACGAACCTCTTCGGGACGACGTTCTACTCGCTGGTCGGCCTGCACGCCTTCCACGTGATCGTCGGCATCGTGCTGCTGCTGATCGTCGCTGGTCCTGGCGCCTCCGGCGCGTCAGGTGCACCGCGAGCACGCGCAGCCGCACCGCACGTCCTCGGCACTCTACTGGCACTTCGTCGACGCCGTCTGGGTGGTCGTGTTCACGGTCGTCTACGTCATCGGGCGCTGAGGGAGACGGTGACGAAGATCGACCGCTCGAAGAGGTCCTAGCGCGAGCGGCCGAAGAGCGTCGACCTGCCGCGCCCCGACGGCCTGGCCCCTCGTCGCTGGCCTTCGGCGCCACGCTGCTCACCGCCGGCCTCGTGACCCACGTGTCGATCAGCGTCGTCGGGGCGCTGCGCTGATCGTCGGCCGGCTGTCGTGGCCTGGTTCCGCGAGGTCCTGCCGCACGAGCGGCACGAGACGGTCCCGGTCGGCGCCGCTCTCCGAGTTCCCGATCGCGATCGCGCAGAACGTGGCCCGGCTCGACGCTGGGCGAGGTCCGCCACCGCGCGCGCCTGCCCATCGAGATCCATCCGGTCTCGGCCGGCGATCAAGGGGGGTCTGGCCGGCAGCGTCGCCATGGCCGGCGCTCGCCGTCCTCTACGGAGTCCTCAAGCAGGGCAGCATCTGGTATCCCATCAACCTCCTCGCCGCCGGCGCCTCGGCGAGCATCGCGCGCCTGTCGCTCGAAGCCTTGAAGGCCGTTCAGCGCCGACGGCCTCGCTGCTGGGCACGGTGATCCACCTGTTCACGTCGGCCGATGGTCGGGCTGCTCTACGGCGTCATGCTCCCGATGTTCCCCGGCGGCCGATCCTGCTCGGAGGCGTGATCGCTCCGCTGCTGTGGACGGGCCTGCCACGCTCGGTGCTCGGGATCGTGAACCCGACCCTCGACGCGCTCATCGACTGGCCGTGGTTCACGGCGTCGCAGATCGCCTTCGGCGTCGTGGCGGGCGTCGTGGTGACGCGGACGGCGATGCGTGCGGACGCTGGCAGTTCGAGACCTTCGCGGTGCGCGCCGGGTCCTGAGGCTCGGGCACTGCGTGACACGGGGCCGAAGGAATGACGGGCACGAGGCGTCGCCGCGTCGCGTCGCATGCTGGGGCCGTCGGCCGCCCTCCTCGGCGCGTGCGACTCGCCTGCCCGGACGCCCCAGCTCGCCCATCGCGGAAGTCCGGCCCGGACGAGGTGGAGGATTTCGCTGCGCCTCTTTACGCCCAGAACTGCGCCGGCTGTCATGGTCCCGACGGGCAAGGGCAACGCTGCGCTCGGCGCTCGCGAACCCCGTCTACCTCGCCATCGCCGACGACGCACGTCCTGCGCGACGCGTCATCGCGACGGAGTCGGCCGGCACGCTGATGCCGCGCCTTCGCGCGCAGCGCGGGCGGCACGCTGACCGACAAGCAGGTCGAGATCCTCGTCCAGGCATCCGCGGCTGGCGCAGCCGCGGCGCGCTGCGGGCGCGACGCCGCCGCCGTACGCCGCGAGCAGGCCGGCGATTCCGGCGCGGGGCCGAGGTCTTCGCGCACGGTCTGCGCGTTCTGCCACGCGCGCCGGAGGCGCGGCGGGCCGAAGGCCGGCTCGATCGTGGACGGCTCCTATCTCGGCCTCGTCAGCGACCAGGGGCCTCGCGCACGACCAGTCATCGCCGGCCGTCCGGACATCGGCCAGCCGGACTGGCGCGGTGACGTCCCCGGGCCGCGCGCTTGAGCGTCGCGACGAAGTCATCCGACGTCGTGGCCTGGCTGGCCTCGCCGCGCAGCGGCACCCCCGCGCCAGGCCTATGCGAGCCGCTAACCGGGGAGGAGCGCCATGTCTGAACGCACCGCTGACGCGATCCCGCGATGCCCGCAGTCAAGCGCGGCGCATCGCTCCTGAATCGCGCGTGGCCGTCAATCGTCGCGTGCGCTGGCGGCGCCGATCGTCGGCTACCTGTTCTCGCCCGCGCAAGCCGCGAGCGGATCCGCGTCGCTGGACTGGGTCTCGCTCGGCGACGTCTCGACGCTCATTCCCCGAGGGGCAGACCGCGGATGGCCACCTTCCGCAACCCGTCCACACGCACCCTGGGACGGCGACCGCGCGACATCCCGTGCTGGGTGAGGAGGACGGCGGCCGACGCAGTTCCAGGTCTTCGCGATCAACTGCGCGCACCTCGGCTGTCCGGTGCGCTGGTTCCCGCAGTCGGGCCTCTTCATGTGCCCGTGCCACGGCGGCGCCTACTACGCCGACGGCGCGCGCGCCTCGGGCCCGCCGCCACGCGGGCTCTTCCAGTACGAGTACAAGGTCGAGGGCGGCCAGCTCTGGATCGCGCGGCGGCATGATGCCGACGCTCGGGCACGTCAGCCTGGCCGAGCGCCGAGCGCTGGCGGAGGCCGATGCGCGCTGATCCGCGCGATCGCGCGACTGGCTCGACGCAGCGCCTGCAGGCTCGGCGCGCCGATCCGCGAGGCCGCGACGCACCGCGTGCCGCGGCGCACCGCGAGCTGGTGGTACGTGTTCGGCAGCGCCGCGCTCATGGTCTTGTTCGCTGCAGGTCGTCACCGGCATCTGCCTCGCGCTCGTCTACGTGCCGTCGGCCGACGAGGCCTGCAGCAGCCTGCGGTCGCTCGAACTACGAGCAGCCGCTCGGCTGGTTCCTGCGCGCGATGCACGGCTGGGGCTCGAACTTCATGGTGGCGATCGTCCTCATCCACATGGTGCAGGTGTTCCTCTTCGGCGCCTACAAGTATCCGCGCGAGCTGACCTGGATCGTCGGGCGTCTTCCTGCTCGCTGATGACGCTCGGCATGGCGTTCACCGGCCAGGTCCTGCGCTTCGACCAGGACGCGTACTGGGGCCTCGGGATCGGCGCGTCGATCGTCGGGCCGCGTCCCGGTCATCGGGCCGCAGGTCGTGCAGGTGATGCTCGGCGGCCCGATCATCGCCGGCGAGACGCTGACGCGCTTCTTCGCGCTGCACGTCTTCGTCATCCCGGGCGCTGCTGATCGGCCTCGTCGGCGTCCACCTGCTGATGGTGCTCAAGCTCGGCATCAACGAGTGGCCGATGCCCGGGCGGCTCGTCAGCCGCGAGACCTACCTGCAGGAGTACGACGAGCTCGTCGCACGAGGACGGCGTGCCGTTCGTGCCCGATGGCCGTTCACGCAAGGACCTCGTCTTCGCCGGCGCTCGATCTGCTCGCCGTGATCGCTGTGCGCCGCGCTGTTCGGCCCGTTCGGGCCGAGCGGCGCGCCCGATCCGACGATCATCGAGACGGTGCCGCGGCCCGACTACTTCTTCCTCTGGCTCTTCGCGGTCGCTGTCGCTGCTGCCGCCGTACCTGGAGACGCCGGCGCTGCTCGTCGGCCCGGTCGTCGGCATCGCTCGCGCTGCTCGCGCTGCCGTTCCTCGCCGGCGAGGGCGAGAAGAGCTGGCGCCGGCGGCCCGATGGCCGTGCTCACGGTCCTGCTCGTCGCCGTCTCCGCTCGGCACGCTCGACGCGGCTCGGCGCGTCACTGCGCCCGTGGTCGCCGGTCATGGACGCCTGGAGCGCGGCGCCCGGTGCCCGCTGCAGTATCTGCAAGGCCGGACCGCCGCTCGAGCGGCAGGGCGCGCTCGTGCTTCCAGGCTCAAGCAGTGCCGCAACTGCCACGCGCTCGGCGGCGAAGGCGGCCGCGCGCGGGCCGGCGCTCGACGACGTCGCGGTGCGCCTCACGCAGCGACCAGCTCATCCGCCAGGTCCTGCAGGGCGGCGGCAACATGCCCGCCTACGGCAAGCAGCCTGAGCCCGCGGAAACCACGGCGCTCGTGGCCTTCCCCTCGAGTCCTGCACTCCCAGGGGCCAGCGAAGCCGGCCCGGGACTCGGCCGAGCCTGCCGCCCGTGCCCGCAGGCGCTTCGCCCGTGACCATCATCGTCGCGCTGAGGCGGCCGCGGATCCCTCACCGCTCGCCGCGGCGCTGCATCCTGGTCGCTGCGGCCGGGGCCCTGGCCGCGCTCGTCCTCGTGGGCGCCGTCTACGTGCGCGGCTGGCGCCGTGGCCCGCCGGCTGCGCGCCACTCATCTTGCAAACTGGGCGCCTCGCCGCCTTCGTCGCGGGCCTTGCCGTTCTCTGGATCGCGCGTCGCCGTCGCCTCTCGACGCCTTCGCGGGCCTGCTCCTGACGCGCGCACATGGTGCAGCACCTCCTGCTCATGGTCGGCCGCGCCGGCCCTCATCCTCCTCGGCGCGCCAATCGTGCCGCTGCTCCTGGGGATTGCCGCGCTGGCTTGGTCCGCGATGCGCTCCGGCCCCTTTCCCTCGCCTTCGCGCCGCTGCGCCGCTTCGGCCGTGCGCTGACGCATCCGTGATCGGGCTGGCTCGCGCTGTCGCTGGCCATGATCGGGTGGCACCTGCCCGGGCCGCTATCAGCTCGCGCTTCGATCGACTGCCTGGCACCAGGTCGAGCATCTCTGCTTCTTCTACGGCCGGCTCCTCTTCTGGTGGCCCGTCGTGCAGCCCTGGCCGACCGCGCGCGCACTGGCCGGCCTGGAGCCTTCCTCCGTATCTCCTGCTCGGCGACCTCGTGAACACCGGCCTGGCCGCGTTCCTCGCCTTCTCGGATCGCGTGCTGTATCCGGCCTACGAGACCGCGCCGCGGCTCTTCGGCCTCTCCGCGCGCCGCCGACCAGGTCCTCGCCGCCGCCCTCATGTGGGTTCCGGGTTCGCTCGCGTTCCTGGTTCCGGCCATGGTGATCACGTGGCGGCTGCTCTCGCCTCGCGCCACCGCGCCCGGCGCGGTGGCCGCGCCGAGCCCGGTGGGGAAGCGGCCCGCGGCCGCGCGTCCGCCTTCGATCTCCTGCGCGCTCCTCTCGTCGGCCCCCTGCTCCGCGCGCCGCTACGGCCGCCGCGCCGCTGCAGGCGGTGATGCTCGCCTGCTGGCGGCGGCGGTCGTCGCGGACGGGCTGCGCGGGCAGTCCGATGAGCGCGATGAACCTCGCCGGCGTGCTGCCCTGGACCTACGGGCGTGGCTTCGCGGTGGTCGCGCCTCCTCGGTGGCCGGCAACGTCTTCTGCATGGCCTGCCCCGTTCATGCTCCCGCGCGAGCTGGGCAAGCGCCTCGGGCTCGCCTACCCGCAACTGGCCGCGCGCCTTGCGCTCGAAGTGGCTGGCCGCGCTTCGCTGCTCGCCGCGTTCTTCTGGGCCTACGAGCGCGTTCTCCCTCTGGGACAGCGCGTACGCCACGCCGGAATCCTCGTGGGTTACTTCGCGGCCGGCGTTCCTCGTGGACACGCTTCTTCCGCGGGGCCAGCTTCTGCAAATACGTCTGTCCCGATCGGGCAATTCCAGTTCGTCGGGTCGCTGGTCTCGCCGCTCGAGCGTGACGCGTGCGGAAGCCGGACGTGTGCGCGAGCTGCAGCGACCCACGACTGTCATGCGCGCGGCAACGCGGCGCAGCGCGCGGCTGCGAGCACGGGTCTGTACCTGCCCCGCAAGGTGGGGAACATGAACTGCACGCTCTGCCTCGACTGCGTGAAGGCCTGCCCGCACGACAACGTCGGCATCACGGATCGGAGCGCCCGGCCGCGACCTCGTCCGTGATCCCCTGCGGTCCTCGCTGGGCCGGCTCTCGCGCCGTCCCGACGTGGCCGCCCCTCGCCCTCGTGTTCGTGGTCGCGGCCTTCACGAGCGGTGCGGCCATGGTGACCTCCATCGGGCCGGGCCCTGGCCGTCCCCGTGGCCGCGCTGGCCCTCGTGCCCCTGGGCCGGCATGATGGCGTGGGCGGCGCGAGGCCGTGCGCGATCGCGCTCGTCCGGACCGTAGGTCTTGTGCCGCCTCGCCCTCGCCCTCGTGCCGCTGGGGCTCTCGATGTGGTCGGCCGCATTGTCCTGTTCCACCTGCTCACCGGATGGAGCTCGCTCTGGCCGGTCGCTCAGCGCGGCGGCGCGGACGTTGGCGCTGCATGCGCTGGGGAGGCGAGCTGGGGCGTGGTTGCGCCGCTCGTCCTCCGTGGACGCGATGCTGCGGCTGCAGATCCTGCTCCTGGACCTCGGCCTCCTGGTCTCGCTCTACGCGGGCTGGAGGATCGTTCGCAGCAGCGGCGGCGCAGGGCTCCGCCTCGCCCGCCGGGCCGCTCGTGCCCTGGCTGGCCGTCGCCCTGTCGCTCTACGCGGTGGGGGTGTGGACCTTCCTCCAGCCGATGGCCATGCGGGGGATGGTCCATTGAGCATACGGCCGGCGCGCGGCGGCGATGGCGGCGGTGTTTCTCCTGGCCGCGCCGGCGGCTGGCCTGACGGCGGCGTCGTGCGCTTGCGCGAGACCGAGGCGCCCTCCGTGGTGACCGTCTTTACCGCGCCCGATCCACTACCTGGCGGGATCGCGGCGGATGTGGAGCGTCCTCGTGCAGGATCGCGCGGGTGCGGCGATCCTGGACGCGGATGCGACCGCTCGCTTCGATCCGCCCGATCGGCCACGACTCGGGCTTCGCCGTTCGCGCTCCGGTCCCAGGCCACGAACAAGCTGCTCCAGGCCGCGCAGGTCGATCTCGGCGAGGTGGGGGAGTGGAGGCTCGGCGTCTCGGTGAGCCGGGCCGGTCAGGCCGGCGACTTGTCCTGCCCCCTTCCCATCGCGCCGGCAACGCGTCGGGTGACGGCCCTCTGGGACGTCTTCGCGCTGCCGCCCCTGATGGTCGGTCCTCTTCGCCGCTGAACCGAGACGCTGCGGCCACTGAAAGAGCTGGGCTGATCAAGCGCTTCGAGGGCGAGTCTTCATGGTGCCGAGCCTGTCGGTGTCTGCTTCATGGTCAGGTGGAAGCGGCTGACGATCACGAAAGAGACCCCGTGGACCAGCCGCACATCAGGATGCCCGTGAGGCGCCTCGACGCCGCCGATCAGGCGCCACTCTTTCGGCAGCACGAGGTCTCCGTAGCCGGTCGTCGTACGTCACTGCACTGAAGTACAACGCCGACTGCAGGTCGGGCATGCCCTTCTTCCGGTGTGTAGAACAGCGCCCACGGAGCGTGATCTCGATCAGGTGAACGAGGATGGTCCATCCCGCGAGGCCAATGAGCAGCCCGGTCCAACGCCAGAAGGTTCGGGCGGGAGTGGTCGAACCATCCAGCCAGCGAAGCGCCGACCCAATCCCGCGGCGTGGATGGCCACGCACAGGGCCATCAGGGCCAAAGGCGAACAGGAGTCTTGCGAGCATTTCTCAGTTCAATCGGGCTTAGCACACCTGGTGAGGCGAGGGTGGGCGCCGCCACCCTCCGAGCGCGATGGTGAGGCCCACCAGGATGGACCCTGAACACGACCATCACGATCCCCGCCACCACCGGGCGACGCCCGGTGATGCGCCCATACGCGTAGCCGGCCACGAAGAGCAGAGACGACGGCGATGGCGTTGGAGACGCGCAAGGCCGGCACGGCGTCGCTCATGGCGATGAACGGGATCACCACCGGGAACGTGGACAGGAACACGAGCAGGAACACCCCCAGCGGCGCCCCGCCCGTCGTCTCCAGTTCGAGCCGCGCCCGCACGGGCGGCTCGGGCAGCTGCTTCAGCCGCGCGTGCATGGCTTCGAGCTCGGCGGGCTGCAGCAACGGACGCGACCACCGGCGGCAAGGCATCCGCGAGGAGCCGCCGCGCACGCTCGGGATCGGCGGCCTCGCGCACGGCGCGGAAGGTCAGTGAGGCTCCGGCTCTTCTCGGCCAGGGAGCCCATGAGATAGAAGACCGCGTCGATGATGCCCCAGGCCACGGTTGCAGCCCAGCGCGCCCACGAGCATGGTGCGGACGTCTTCGCGGCCCGCCTCGGCCACGCTCAGCGAGCCCGTGAAGCTGAGCACCATGATCAGCCCGAACAGCACCTCGGACACGCGGTCGATCGGGTCGAGTGCGTGCTTCATTGCACGCTGGGGCGGCAAGAGGTAGAGCGTCATGGCGAAGATCAGGTAGACCATCAGCACCAGCACGCCCACGAACCACGCCGAGCGCCCGCTGTTGGTCACCAGGGCCGCGGTCAGCGTCGCGATCAGCATCATCACCACCGCGCCCGGCCAGAACTGCAGGTCCATCGGCGTCGGGCCCATGACGTAGCTCGAGCAGCACCAGCACCGGGGCGACGAAGAGCGCGATCTGGGACGCGCTGCCGAGCGCGATCCCCACGCTCAGGTCCAGCCGGTTCTTGCGCGCGCCGGAGAACGCCGAGGCCATCTCCGCCGCGCCGCCCACCAGCGCCACCACGATGAACCCCACGAACGCGGGGCTCATCCCGAACTCCTCCGCCGCCTTCTGCACCGACTCCACGAAGACCTCGCTCACGAGCGCCACCAGCACCGTGACGCCGGCCAGCGTGGGCAGGGCCAGGCCCAGAGGCCAGGGCGCCTCGCCCGCCTCGGCGTGCTCCGCGCCGGCGAAGAGCTCGCGATGCGTCTTGAGCGAGAAGAGCATGCCCAGCCCGTAGGCGACGATGAGCAGCACCGCGAGCCCGAGGCTCAGCGTCTGCGTGAACGCCGCCCCCGGCGCGCGGTCGGCCTGCGACGATCGCCGAGGGAATCAGGAGCGCGATCGTGGCCAGGAACAGCAGGCCCGCCTGAAAGCGGGCGCCGACCCGGTTGTACTCCTGCACGTGGTGCTTCAGCCCGCCGAGCAGGAACGACGCGCCCAGCATGAACAGCGTGTTGGTGACGATCGCGCCGGCGATCGACGCCTTCACCAGCATGTACTGCCCGGCGCGCAGGGCGGCGAGCGCGATCACCAGCTCGGTCAGGTTGCCCAGCGTCGCGTTCAGCAGGCCCGCCGACCGCGTCGCCCGTCTTGGCGGCCACCGACTCGGTGGCGTGGCTCAGCAGCGCCGCGAGCGGCACGATGGCCAGGACGGACAGCACGAAGAGCAGCGTGTGGGCGTCGGGCGCGAGCTTCTCGCCGGCGAGCACCGCCGGCACGAAGACCAGCAGCCACAGCAGCGGGTTGTGGCGGATCTCCCTTCCACAGGAGCGTCAGCATCTCGGCTCGCGCATGCGTCTGTTTACACGAATGGCGGCGCCCACGTCATGGGACCTTGTCCCATAGAACGGATGCGCCCATGTCATGGGACCTAGGTCCAATAGCTACCGCGCACCGTGGCGACAATGGGTTCGCAATCAATAAGGGAGCCACGTATGAGCGCCGAAACGACGCCCACGCTGTCCGCACCAGGAACAGGCGATCGAGAGCGGAAACAAAGGTCTTGCACAGGACCGTGACGGACGGCGTTCTGGCGAGGATGTTCGAGGCCATCCGCGCCTACGGCCCCCCTCGGGTCACTCTCGAGGCGAGGCGAGTGCTCTTCACCGAGACAT
>ERZ1370068.5900-contig-4903_pt1 | contig 20877 bp, 28 predicted proteins | sample MGYA00561227_ERZ1370068 | MGnify/ENA primary metagenome ERZ1370068 (study PRJEB38410, sample SAMEA6850437) | metagenome | study: Metagenomic assessment of the ecological functions of the soil: analysis of the soil microbiota associated with the... | reverse complement strand
CTACGTATTGCCAGTCGTAGATGCGGCGGCGGAGGAAGATCGCGACGTCGCGACCGGACTTTTCCCGGGTCAAAATGTCAAATGGCGCGCTTCACGCGCCCAGCCGGCGCCGGCTAACGGGCGGTGGAGGCGCGGCCAAGGCGTACGCCCCTCGCTGGCTGCCACGTGATCGCCGCACGCCGTCGTCGCGTGTTGCCCGCCGGATTGCGCTGCTCCACATGTTGCCGCCTGAGAGGGACCTCGAGGTCCGCCCGCACCGGCCAGCGCGCCGACCGCAAGCCGCCGCTGCTGTTCTGTGCGCCTGGCGGCTACTGCGGCTTGCCTGGGTGCTGGGACCCCTCATTTCTCCCGCCGTGGTTTCGCCCGGCGCACTGGCTACTGCCGCGCACGCGCTCCTCGCTCCGGGGACACGGACGAGCACTGGCGGGCGGGAACACTGTTCGTCGCCGGACTCGATGACTACGCGTCCGAGTGTCGTAGCGCTTGCCGAGCAGCTCGGCTCGCCACCGGTGCTGGATCGGCCACCTCGATGGGCGCCGCTGACGATCGAGACATCCGCTCGGGACGCGCCCTGTGCGCGACAGCCGCTTTGCTTGGCGCCGGTTCACTCCGGCAGGCCTCGGGCCGATTGCCGGGCGCTCTGCTTGCGCTTTGAACTGGCGCCATATCTGGTCGGCGCCTGGCAGCGGCTCGACGCGCCGCACCACAACGGCGGGCGACGCATCGGCATGCTGCGTGCGCTCTACGCCCCAGCAACGACGACTCGCACGGCAGGTCAGTCGCCGCAGCCACATGTTTCCCCTCGGCGCGGACCGCCGCGCGCCATCCTCGGACCTGACGCTGCTGCTGGCTACGACAGGCGGCCCGGTGGAGACGAAGATCACGCCGCTTCGTGCATCGCAGGCGGGAAGGCGATCGACATCGCCATCCCGGCCGCACGCCGCGGGCGACTGCGGAGCCTTCGGTTACGAGGCCTGAGGCGGATCGTCCCGGACTCGCGCACGCGGTGATGCCTGGAGCGCGGTTGGCAGGCCGTTGGCGGAGCCGCTGCCGGAGTTGGCTGGAGCGGGGAACCGCTCGCTCGAGGCACAGGAACTCGCGCCGAAGAAGAGTAAGCGCTCGTGGACCGCCAGCGGTTCTGCAGAAGAGTGGACTGCGATAAGCGGCGTGAAGTCTGCGCGAGCGCGTTCGTTGCGCTTCTTGCATCATTTCAGAATTTGTCTGGCGGGAGCGGCTTGCTGAAGAAGCCCTGGAAGCAGTGGCAGCCGCGCGCAGTCGAGGAATTCGAGCTGCTGCGCTTGCGTGCCGACTACCTTCGCGCGACGACGCGCAGGCCTGAGCCCGCGCGCGAGCGCAATGATCTGCATTCGGTGATCGCCGGCGTCGCCCGGGTCGGTCTCGAGGTCGGCGATGAACGAGATGTCGATCTTCAGCGTGTCGATGGGGAAGTGCTTCAGGTGCGAAAGCTCGAGTAGCCCGGTGCCGAAGTCGTCGATCGCCACCGAGAAGCCCTCGTCGCGCAGCTGCTTGCAGCACCTTTCGGATCGCGTCGAGATCGTGCAGGAGGCTCGACTCGGTGACCTCGAGCTCGATCCACGACGGGCTCGCAGCCCGCCTCGCGCACGATCTCCGAGATGCGCTGCGCGAGATCTTCGCGGTAGAACTGGCGCGCCGGACAGGTTCACCGAGACGGTGAGCGGCAGCCCGCCTTGCGCCACGCCGACGCACTGCGCCGGCGGCCGTGCGCAGCACCCAGTCGCCGAGCGCGTGGATCAGGCCCGATTCCTCGGCCAGCGGAATGAACACCTGCGGCGGGACGTCGCCATGCTCGGCGTCGTGCCAGCGCAGCAGCGCCTCGGCGCCGATGATCGTCTGGTCGGTGATGCGCACCACCGGCTGGTAGTGCAGCGTCGAGCGCGTCTTCCTTCGACGGCGGTGCGCAGCGCGCTCTCGAGCGTGTGCTGCTTGAGCCGGTCGCTCGCGCGAGGTTCGGCGTCGAAGAACTGGTAGGTGTTGCGCCCAAGCTCCTTCGACCGGTACATCGCGACGTCGGCGTGCTTGAGCAGCTCTTCGGGCGTCGTCGGCGTCGTCCGGGTAGACCGAGATGCCGATCGACGAGGTCACGTAGATGTCGTGCTCCTCGATCTCGAACGGCTGCGCGATCGCGTCCTGCAGTTTCTGCGCGATCGCGATTGAGCACGTCGGGGTCGTCGAAGTCCTCGACGATCACCATGAATTCGTCGCCGCCCAGCCGCGCCAGCAGGTCGGTCTCGCGCAGCGCTGTCGACAGCGCGCTCTGTCACGCTCTTCGAGCAGCTCGTCGCCGATGCGGTGGCCGAGCGTGTCGTTGACGTTCTTGAACCGGTCGAGGTCGATGAACAGCACGCCGACGCGCCGACCGCTGCGCTTCGCCTGCGCGATCGCCTGCGTCAGCCGCTCCTGCAGCAGCAGCCGGTTCGGGAGCGCCCGGTCAGCGCGTCGCGCGTGGCCAGATACTGCAGCCGCTCTTCGGCCTGGATGCGCGAGCTGACGTCCTGCACGAACGAAAGGATCGATACGATGCGGCCCCTGCTCGTCGAGCAGGCACGAGTGGTACCACTCGCACCAGATCGTGTCGCCGTCCTTGCGGTGGTTGCGGTTCAGGCCCGTCGCGCGCGGCTCTTCGCCCGCCATCAGCTTGCTGATCAGCTCGACCACCGCCTCGCGGTCGGCTTCGTGCGTGAGCTGGCTGCCCGTGAGCGGCATGCCCGAGCACTTCCTCGGCGCGCCAGCCGAAGATGTGCTCGGCCTGCGGCGACCAGCGCACGAGGCGGAAATCGCGATCCCATTCCAGCACCGCGAGCGGCGTGTTGTTGATGTGCGACGAGAGCATCCAGTTCGCGCGGCGCAGCGCTTCCTCGTTGCGCTTCTGGTCGTGGATGTCGGTGTGCACCGCGTAGATGCCGATCACGTTGCCCTCGGCGTCGCGGTTGGGCGCGAAGTGGATCGACTCCCAGCGCTGCTCGCCGTTGGGCTGCGCGAGCAGCTGCTCGGTCGAGATCGTCTCGCCGGCGAGCACACCGGGTGAGCAGCGGCTGCAGCTGACGCCCGCGCGCTTCGCCGACGACTTCGCCGATGCGGCGGCCGGTCAGCTCCTTGCGGCTCTCGGAGAGCCATTCCTCGTTGTGGCGGTTGAGGAAGCGGAAGCGGTAGTCGCGGTCGATGTACGCGACGCGCGCCGGCACGTTGTCCATGATGAGCCGCAGCTCCGCCTCGCTGGCGCGCAACGCCTCCTGCGCCTGCTTGAGGCCGTGGATGTCGTTCATCAGCACGAACGCGCCGGCGATCTCGCGTTCCGGCGCTCGCGTCGGGCACGACGCGGATCGTCATCCACCGGCGCACGCCGTTCGCGCCCGGGACCAGCCGGTCGAACGAGGTCGATTCGCCTGCGCAGCGCGCGCGCCAGCATGGCCTGCGCGCTCTGGTAGATCCCGTGGCCGACGACATCGCGCAGCCGCAGCTCGGTGACCTGCTCCGCCGTCAGCCCGAAATAATCCAGGAACGTCCGGTTGACGTACTCGCAGCGCTCTTCGCGGTCGATGTAGGCCACCGGCGCCGGCACGCCGTCCATGATCGCGCGCAGCTGCGATTCGCGCGCGGCCAGGGCGTCCTGCGCCTGCTTGAGGTCGGTGATGTCGTGGCCGACGATGTAATAGCCCTTGATCGTGCCGTCGAAGCGGAAGTCGGGCACGATGCGGTTGCGCAGCCAGCGCTCGCGGCCGTTCGACATCCACGCTCTCGCGCTCGTAGGTGACATCTCTCGCTGCGCGCCGCCCGCTCGATGAACGGCCGCTCGAGCTCGACTGCCTCCGCGCCCGAGCACGTCCTTCGGCGGTCTTGCCGATCACGTCGTCGCGATCCAGCCCGACCAGCCGCAGGAACGCGTCGTTGACGAAGCTGTAGTTCCGGTCCTGGTCGATGTAGACGACCGGCTCAGGAATGCTGTCGGTAAACAGGCGCAGCTGCTCCTCGCGCGAGGCGAGCGCCTGCTCGGTGAGCTTGAGATCGTGGATGTCGTACTCGGTGCAATACAGGCCGCGAACCTTGCCGGTGCCGTCGAGATCGGGCGCGATGCGGCCGTGCATCCAGCGCCGCTGATTGTCGACCGAGACGCCGACCCGCTCGTACTCGACGTTCTCGCCTGCCTGCGCGCGCTGATGATCGGGCGCAGGAACGCAGTCACGTCCGGCGGCATCACTTCGTAGGGCGTCTTGCCGTAGATCTGGTCCTGCGGCCGGCAAACCCAGTTCGCGAACGCCTGGTTGACGAAGTTGTAGCGCAGCGACTTGTCGAGATAGGCGATCGGACCCGGGATGTTGTCCGCGAAGAGCCGCAGCTGGGCCTGCTGCGCCTTCAACGCCTCGCGGATGCGGACGTCGTCCTCGATGTCGTTGATCACCACGAACGCGCCGCCGGTGCGGCCGCCCGGTTCGCGATCGGGGAACAAGCGTCATGCGCACCCAGCGCAGCTCGCCCGACGCCGGCCGCTCGCGGCGCTCGTAGCTCACGGTGGCGCCGGCGAATGCGCGCTCGATGTAGCCTTGCATTTCGGCCAGGGCATCGGGGGCGACGAAACCCTTGAGCTGCTGGCCAAGCAGGTCGTCGGTCGGAATGCCGAGGTAGGTCGCCGTAGGGCTTGTTGGCGAAGCGCAGCCGCATCGCCCGGTCGAAAGTAGAAGATCGGCAGACCGACGCTGTCGATCACGAGCCGCAGGCGGTGCTCACGCTCGCCGGCTTCCAGCTCCAGCCGCTTGATGCTGTCGACGTCGGTATAGGTGGCGAGCAGGCCGCGAATGTCGCCACGCGGCCCGCGGTCCGGGTAATAGTCGACACGGACCCAGAACGTGTTGCGCTTGGCGACTGGAGAGCTGGCGCTCGAAGCTCACCCGCTCTCCAGCGAGGGCGGCCTCGACATACGCGTTGTAGAGCTGATAGAGCTCGCGGCCCTCGATTTCGACGATCTCCCGCCCGATGACTTCGGCCTGCGCCTTGCCGGTCCAGTCCAGGAACGCGCGGTTGACGAATCGGTAGCGCTGGTCCGCGTCGATATAGGCCGACCGGCAGCGGCGAGCGCGTTCAGCTTGCGCTGCGAGAGCGCCAGCAGTGCCTCCCGTTCCGATCCTTCGCCCTGCGTCTGCAGCGTCGGATGGTCCAGGCGGGTCAGGGACTTCGTGAGCGCCATCGCCACGGGCTTCGGTCCGTTCTTCGCGGTAGCCCGGTCTCCCTTCGATGAGGCGGATTCCAGTTTAGCAGGCTGGGTTCAGCCTGCTCAGAGCCCAATCGGTGACTGACAAGCAAGGAGCTTGCCATGAGCGTAAATCGCAGGATTTGCCCTGTACATGGCCGCCGCAGCGGCGCTTGGGCGGCGGACAAGCTGCAGGGCTACAATCGCGGCACAAAACACGCCGGCGCAGGAACCTCCGACAGGTTCCAAGCTGCCCCGCGCCACCCCTCGGAGGCCGCCCGATGTCCCGCGCCAGCATTCTGCGCTTCGCCGCCCTCGTGCCCTGCGTGCTGGCGTCCTTCTGTGCGCCGGCCGCCTCGCCGTCGCGGCACCTGGTCGAGCCGCCGGCGCTGGCGGGGATCCCGATCGACTTCATCCTGTTCGCGCTGACGCTGATCGGGATCGCGCTCTTCCATCGCCACACGCTCCCGATCGCCGTGACGCGGGCTGGTCGTCATCTCGCTGTGGAAGATCGGGCTTCTCGCCGTTTCCGAGGGCCCAGGCTTCCGCGGCTGGGTTGCGCATCTCGGCCACGAATGGGTGATGCTGACCAACCTGCTCGGACTGCTGCTCGGCTTCGCGCTGCTTGTCCAAGCACTTCGAAGCGAGCCGCGTGCCGGAATGGCTGCCGCGGTTCCTGCCCGACGACTGGAAGGGCGCGCCTGGTGCTGCTGGTCATGATCTTCGTGCTCTCGTCGTTCCTCGACAACATCGCGGCGGCGCTGATCGGCGGGACGATCGCGCGCGCGGTGTTTCGCGGCAAGGTGCACATGGGTTATCTGGCGGCGATCGTGGCTGCATCGAACGCGGGCGGATCCGGCAGCGTGGTCGGCGACACGACGACGACGATGATGTGGATCGACGGCGTGCATCCGCTGCAGGTGCTCGAGGCCTATATCGCCGCCGGCACCGCGATGCTCGTCTTCGGCGTCCCGGCCGCGCTGCAGCAGCAGCGCTATTCGCCGATCGTGCGCGACCCGCCCGGAGGTATCGTCGTCGACTGGGCGCGGGTGTTCATCGTCGCGCTGATGCTGGTCGCCGCGATCGCCGTCAACGTCATCGTCAACGTGCGCTTCAACGAAATCTCCGGCGCGTTTCCATTCATCGGCGCCGCGGTCTGGGTGGCGCTGCTCGTCTGCGTGCCGCTGCGGCGCCCGGCGTGGGAAGAGCTGCCCGATGCGCTCAAGGGCAGCATCTTCCTGCTCTCGCTGGTGCTCGCCGCATCGATGATGCCGGTGCACAAGCTGCCCGACGCATCATGGCGGGTGGCGCTGGGCTGGGCTTCGTCTCCGCGGTGTTCGACAACATTCCGCTGACCGCGCTGGCGTTGAAGCAGGGCGGCTACGACTGGGGCTTCATCGCCTATGCGGTCGGCTTCGGCGGCTCGATGATCTGGTTCGGCTCCTCGGCCGGCGTCGCGCTGTCGAACATGTACCCCGAAGGCAAGAACGCGATCGCCTGGGTGCGCAGCGGCTGGCACGTCACGGTCGCCTACGTGATCGGATTTTTCGTGATGCTCGCGGTGCTGGGGCTGGTTCCCGCAACCGAAGCATGAAGCGCCCGCCTCCGCGCCCGCGGCGTCGCAGGCGGCGACGGGCGCGGCGCAGCCGCACACTGATGTTCACGCGGCGTCGGCCTGTCGCTGCTCTGGGGCCATCCCGTTCGCAGGGTTGCTGCTGTCGCTCGCGCTCTGGCCGATTGTTCGCGCCGGAGTTCTGGCACCGCCACTACGGCAAGGTCACGCGGCCTGGGCGATCGCTTTCCTCGCGCCGTTCGCGGTCGTCTACGGCGCGCGCGAGGCGCTGCACCAGAGTCGTGCACGCGCTTGCTGCTCGAATATCTCCCGTTCGTGATCCTCCTGTCTCGCGCTCTACACCATCGCCGGCGGCATCGCGCGTGCGCGGAACCCTGGTCGGCACGCCGGCGCTCAACACCGGGCCTGCTGCGCCGTGGGCGCGATGCTCGCGAGCGTCATGGGCACGACTGGGCGCGGCGATGCTGCTCATCCGCCCGCTGCTGCGCGCGAACGAGACGCGCGAAGCGCAAGGTTCACGCTTGTCGTGTTCTTCATCATCCTGGTCGGCAACGTCGGAGGCGCGCTCATCTCCGCTGGGCGATCCGCCGCTGTTCATCGGATTTCTCAAGGGCGTCGACTTTTTCTGGACGACGCGCGCGGCTCGCGCTGCCCACGCTCGCGCTCGTCGGGGCCGCTGCTGGCGATCTTCACGCGCTCGACCGCTATTTCTGGCGCGTCGAAGGACCGCGCCCACCGCCGGCGAGCCACGGCCGATCGCGATCGACGGCGCGGTCAACTTTCCGCTGATCGCCGGAGTCGCTCGGCGCGGTGCTGCTTTCGGGCATCTGGAAGCCGCAGCATCGCGCTTCGACGTCGCCGGCACGCCGCTCGAGCTGCAGGACCTGGTGCGCGAAGTCGCGCTGGCTCGCGCTGGCCGCTGCTGTCGCTCGCGCTGACGCCGCGGGCGGTCCGCGAGGCGAACGCGTTTCAGCTGGGCACCGATCGCCGAGGTAGCCGAAGCTCTTCGCCGGGCATCTTTCCTGACCGTCATTCCCGTGATCGCGATGCTGCAGGCGGGCCGCTCGGGCGCGCTGCGCGAGCGTGGTCGACGCTGCGTCACCGACAGCGCGACCGGGAGCCGCGCAGACGTGCATGTATCTGTGGACGACTGGGCATCCCGTCCGCGTTTCTCGACAATGCGCCCACGTACCTCGTGTTCTTCAACCTCGCTGGCGGCGATCGCGCGGCGCTTGATGGAGTCCGCTGGCGACGACGCTCGCGGCGATTCTCCGCCGGGTGCGGTGTACTTCGGCGCGCTGACCTACGTCGGCAACGCGCCGAACTTCATGATCAAGGCGATCGCCGAGACCGCGGGCGTGCGCGATGCCGAGCTTCTTCGGCTATCTCGCGCTATGCAGCGGTCACTCGTGCTGCCGCTGTCGTCGTTCTGCCTGGATCGCGCTGCGACTCGTGGATTGCGCCGACCGTCAGCTCCCGGGCACGCGTCGGCTGTAGCTCGAGGCTGACGCGGCCGCCGGGCAACCTGTCAGCCTTCAGCACGATGATGTGAACCCGATAGGGACCGTGCGCGCCGAGCACGATCGTCTGCTCGATGTCGCCGGTGCGCGACGGGCCGGAGATCAGGTTGACCGCGCGCGGCAGCGATGTCCGCGCTCGCGCCGGATCAAGGCGAACGCCTCCTCCATGCCGGCCACGATGCGATCCGCGCGCAGAACGACGGCGACGTGCGTGTCGGGCAGCAGCGTCGTCGCGGTCGGCGTGTCGGCGCCGGCGAGCATGACCAGCGTCCCGGTCTCGGCGATCGCGCAGAACGCGCCGGTGATGCCGAGCCGGTCCTCGCCGACGCGTCGGCCGCGCTTCGATCGCCAGGCCGGCGCCGCGCCAGTCGAGCGTCGGCGAATTCGGGCCAGCAGACGCCGGCGTGCGACTTCTGCGGCGGCGAGCGCGGAGGGCAGCTCCAGCGCAGTCGAGCGTAGCGCGCGACCGCGGCGGGAATCGCCCCGCGCATCGGCAATGCGCTTCGACGCGTGCTCTCCATGTCCGCGCGCGCGCTCGGATGAAGCGCTGCACGAGATCCGCCGGCATCGGCGGGCCGCGGGCCGTGCGCGTGCGCGGCAACGATAGGCCTCTGCGTGCGGCGCGCGCCGGCGTCGCCATCGCGCCCTGCCGAGCGCCTGCCGCACGCGGCGAGGACGTGCGTCGCGCATCGCCTGGTCGTCTCGCGAGCGCTCATCGCATCCGGTGGCCTATGCTGGATGAAGGCGGCGATGCGCGCGACGCCGCTCGCTGATCGCTTCCGGCGACGCCGCGTAGGAGAAGCGGATGTGCTGGCCGTCGCCCGGGACGCGGCGGCCGAAGTGGATGTCGGCGAGCACCGCGACGCCGGCTTCGTTGAGCAGCCGCTTGCGGAACTCCTCCGAGTCGGCGCAGCCGGTGCATCTGGCACGCCTCGGTGACGTTGGGCCACGCGTAGAACGCGCCGCCCGGCGTCTTGCAGGTGATCCCGGGCACCTCGTTGAGCAGGCCGACGATCAGATCCGCGGCGCTCGAGGAACGATCCGCGCATCGCCTCCGCCGCGTCCTGCGGACCGTTGATCGCCTCGACCGCCGCCCACTGGCTGATCTGCGACGCGCACGATTCGGTGTTGGTGATCCAGCGCGTGAACACCGGCGCCAGCGTCCGGTTGGCGACGAAGCCGATGCGCCAGCCGGTCATCGCCCAGGTCTTCGACGCGCCGTCGGAGATGATCGTGCGCTCGCAGCATGCCCGGCGAGCGCGGCGAGCGAGATCGAACTCGCCGTCGTAGAGCAGGCGCGAATAGATCTCGTCGGCGAAGACCCAGACCTGCGGGTGCCGCGCGCAGGATCTCCGCGATCGCGTCGAGATCGCCGCGGCTCGAGAACTGCCGCCGGTCGGATTGTGCGGCGTAGTTGAGGATCAGCAGCCGCGTCTTCGGCGTGATCTTGCGCCTCGAGCTCGTGCGGATCGAACGCGAAGTCGCGCGCCTCGCGCAGGTAGATCGGGCACCGGCACCGCGCCGTTGGCGAGGATCTGCGATTCGTAGATCGGGAATCCGGGCACCGGATAGATCACCTCGTCGCCGGCGCCGTAGTCGGTCACCGACGCGATCGTGTAGGCGATGAACGGCTTCGCGCCCGCGCCGACGACGACGTCGCTCGGGCGCGATGTCGAGGCCGCGCCGCGCGCCCATGTTCGTCGCGGCGGCCGCGCGCAGCTCGTCGATGCCCGCCGACGGCGTGTAGCCGTGCTTGCCGCCGCGGATCGCCGCGATCGCCGCATCCTGAATGTTCTCCGGCGTCGGGAAGTCGGGCTGGCCGATGCAGAACGAAACGATGTCGCGGCCCTGCCGCACCAGCGCGTTGACCTCCGCCAGCACGACGAACGCGTTCTCGGTGCCGAGGCTCTCGCCGCGGCGGCTGATCGCGCGCGGCACGATCGGCGGCGCGTTCATCGCCCGATCCGTCGCCTGCGATAGAGCTCGCGGAACGTGCGCCCGGATGGCGCCGGCATGTCGCGCCCGTCGGTCCAGCCGCCCGCCGAACGGCAGCCGGTGAATCAGCCGCTCGCGGCCGCCCAGCCACTTGAGCAGCCGCGCGCCGATGCGCGTACGCCAGTGCGTAGAGCGCCGGGCGCGCGCGAGCCACGACCACGCCGCGCAGGCCGAGCCCGCTCGTGCCACGGTCGCAAGCCGCGGTCGAACTGCTGCTCGCGGAGCTTGCGCAGCAGGTCGGGCAGCGGGATCTTCACCGGACAGACGACGCCGCACTGGTTGCACATCGTCGAGGCCTGCGGCAGGTCGAGCGCCTTCTCGAGACCGATGTACGCCGGCGTGAGGATCGAGCCGATCGGACCCGGATAGACCCAGCCGTAGGAGTGGCCGCCGACGTTCTGGTAGACCGGGCAATGGTTCATGCAGGCGCCGCAGCGGATGCAGCGCAGCGCCTCCCGGACTCGCTGCCGAGCACGCCGGAGCGCCCGGCAGTCGACGATGATGAAGTACATGTGCTCGGCGCCGTGGAACTCGCCCTGGCCCCTTCGACCCGGTCAGGACGTCGACGTAGTTCGAGATCGACTGCCCGGTCGCCGGAGCGCGGCAGCAGGCGCATCAGCGTCGCCACGTCCTCCGAGCGTCGGCACGATCTTCTCGATGCCCGAGATCGCGACGTGGACCTTCGGCAGCGTCGTGGTCAGCGTCGCGTTGCCCTCGTTGGTGACGAGCACGACCGACCCCGTCTCCGCGACGAAGAAATTGCCGCCCGAGATGCCCATGTCGGCGGTGAGATAGTGCTGCCGGAGCACGCCGCGCGCCTCGAGGCACAGCTCGCTGATCTCGGTCTTGCGCGGCGTGCCGTGCGCCTTGCGCGAAGAGATCCGGCGACCTCTTCCTTGCTCTTGTGCAGCGCCGGACCGATGATGTGCGACGGCGGCTCGTAGTCGTTGATCTGCAGGATGTACTCGCCGAGATCGGTCTCGACCACCGTGCAGCCCGGCCGCCTCGATCGCGCGGTCGAGCTCCGACTCCTCGCTGACCATCGACTTCGACTTGATGATCTTCGCGCACGCCGTGCTGCGCCGCGATCTCGAGCACGTGCGCGTTGATGTCGGCGGGCGTCTCGGCCCACAGCACCGTCGCGCCGCGCGCGGTGGCGTTGCGCTCGAAGATCTCGAGCCAGACGTCGAGGTCGTCGAGCGCGCGCTGGCGGATCGCCTGCGCCGCGTCGCGCGTGCCTCTCGAAGTCGTCGAGCTCGGCGCAGCGACGTCGCGCCGCTTGGTGACGAACTTGCCCTGGATCTTCTGCAGGTTGCTGCTGCAGCTGCGCGTCGCCGAGGTTGTCGTGCGCGCGCTCCTTGAAATGCATCGACGCGATCTGCATGGCAGCCCTGCCCGTCTCGCGCGCGCGAGCCGGACGCTCTCCGGCGAGACTTCGGCGACGTGCAGCACGCGCGTCTGTCGTGTCCCCGCCGGCGCAGCCGGCCTTCGATGTTCGAGCATGCAGCCGAGATCGCCCAGCACGACGGCGTCGGCGCCGGTGTCGGCGATGTGCCGGCACTTGTTGTCGGCGAGCCGCGACGAGATCTCGCCGAACTTGATCGAGAACGTGCCGCCGAAGCCGCAGCACGTCTCGCATTCGGCCATTTCCCGTGAGCTTCGAGGCCGGGCACTTCGCGAGCAGCGCGCGCGGGCTGCATCTTGGCGCCCATCTCGCGCAGGCCCGCAGCAGCTGTCGTGATAGGTGACGTTGCCTTCGAAGCGGTCCCGGCACGTGGTCGAGCTTCAGCGACGTTGACCAGAAAATCGGTGAGCTCGCGCGTCTTTCGCGGCGAGCGCCGCCACGCGCGTCGCATCGCCGGGTCGTCGGCGAAGAGGTCGGCGTAGTGACGTACGGATCATTCCGCTGCACGAGCCGGACGGCGCGACCAGGATAGTCGCAGCCCTCGAACTCGGCGATCGAGCTTCGCGGCAAGCGCGCTGCGCGCCGGCGCGGTCCCCGCGCATTGTAGCCGGGCTGGCCGCAGCAGGTCTGCGTCGGCGGAACGACGACCGTGGCGCCCGCGGCTTCCAGCAGCCTGATCGCGGCGAAGCCGATCGATGGGCGCATCAGATCGACGAGGCAGGTGACGAAGAGACCCGACGCGCATCTAGCAGGATACTGAAGCAGGCTCACCCTGCTACCGCCAGTATGGCTGATCGCGCGATCACGCACAGCCCAAGCAGCTGCTGCGGGAAGATGCCCAAGGAGCAGCAGCGCAGACCGTTCGCCGACAGGAACCACTCGGCTGTCGACGCGCGGCGTCGATCGGCGCCAGGTCCGTCGGCATCGTCGAAGTACATGAGCTTGACGACGCGCAGGTAGTAGAACGCGCCGACGAGCGAAGTCAGCACCGCGACCACGGCGAGCCAGACGAGACCCGACATCGACGGCTGCCTGGATCACCGTGAACTTCGCGTAGAAGCCGACCGTCGGCGGGACGCCGGCGAGCGAGAACATGACGAGCAGCATCATGAACGCGCACCACGGCGACCGCTGGTTGAGAGCCCTTGAAGTCGTCGAGCTGGTCGGCCTCGAAGCCTTCGCGCGACAGCAGCATGCATCGATGCCGAAGCTGACGCGAGGCTGCGTCAGCACGTAGGCGATCGCATAGAACATCGCCGCGCTGTAGCCGCTCGGATTCGCGGCCAGGAAGCCCATCAGCATGAAGCCCATGTTCGCGATCGATCGAATAGGCGAGCATCCGCTTCATGCTGGTCTGCGCGATGGCGACGACGTTGCCGAGCGATCATCGACAGCACCGACAGCGACCATCAGCATGCCCTGCCAGTCGAACGCAGAGGCTGCCGAGCGCGAGCCGACCAGGAGCCGCATGCGCGAACGCGAACGCGGCGAGCTTCGGGCGCCGTGCCGATCAGCAGCGTCACCGCGCGTCGGCGCGCCGTCGTAAACGTCGGGCACCCACATGTGGTACGGAACCGCGCCCAGCTTGAACGCCATCGCCGGAGACCAGGAACACGAGCCCGAAGAGCGAGGATCGTCCGGTTCGCCGCGCCCGTCGACGAGCGCCTCCGCCACGATTCCGATATCGAGCGACCCGGTCGCGCCGTAGATCATCGACATGCCGTAGAGCAGAATGCCCGACGCCAGTGCGCCGAGCACGAAGTACTTCATCGCCGCCTCGACCGCGGCGGCGTTGGACTCGCGGTGCAGCGCGACCATGCGCGTACAGCGACAGGCGACATGAGCTCGAGGCCGAGATACAGGGTGACGAAGCTGCCGGCCGCGATCATCACCATCATCCCGAGCAGCGCGAAGAGCGTCAGCACGAACGTCTCGCCGCGGAAGAGGCCGCGCGCCGCGCTGTAGCCGCGCGAATAGAAGAGCATCAGCGAAACGGCGACGCAGCTCATGAACTTGAGCGTAGTCGGCCAGCATCCGTCGGCGACGACCATGCCCGCCGAAGCGCGCGCGCCGGCTGCATGCGTGCATCGTCACGAGCGCGCAGCCACGCCGCGGCGAGCAGGCACGAGCTGCGTCAGCCAGAACGACACGTGACGCTGCGAGTCGTCGAATGAACAGATCGACCAGCAGCACCACGCACGCGCCGCACCGAGCAGCACGATCTCCGGCAGCGACGGCGAGTGAACTCGAGTGGTCAGCATCGGTCGCAGCGTCCACTGGCTTGCTTCTGCGCGACGTGCGTCGAGCAGGTCGGCGACCGAGGCGTGCATGACGTCGGTGAAGGGCTTCGGGTAGATGCCCAGCGCCAGAACGCGAGCAGCGCAACGGCGCCAGCAGCCAGAACTCCCGGCGGTTGACACGTCGGAGCGCCGCCGAACCCGATCGTTGGCGACGGCGCCGAACCAGACTCGCTTGTACATCCACAGCGTATACGCGGCGCCGAGGATCATCGATCGTCGCGGCGAGGAATCCCAGCCAGAAGTTGACCTTGATCGCGCGCGAGGATCACCATGAACTCGCCGACGAACCCGCTGGTCGCCGGGAGTGCCGCAGTTGGCCATCGCGAACAGCATCGCGAAGGCGCGCGAACTTCGGGCATCGTGTTGACCACGCCGCCGTAGTCGGCGATCTGGCGGCTGTGCATGCGGTCGTACATCACGCCGACGCACAGGAACATCGCGGCCGACACGAAGCCGTGCGAGATCATCTGCACCAGCGCCGCCCTCGATGCCGAGCTGGCTGAACAGGAAGAAGCCGAGCGTGACGAATCCCATGTGCGAGATCGACGAATAGGCGATCAGCTTCTTCATGTCCGGCTGCACCAGCGCGACGAAGCCGATGTAGACGACCGCGATCAGCGACAGCGTGATCACGAAGCCGGCCAGGTAGCGGCTGGCGTCGGGCAGGATCGGCAGGATGAAGCGGACGAAGCCGTACGCGCCGACCTTCAGCGTGATCGCCGCCAGCACGACCGAACCGCCGGTGGGCGCTTCGACGTGCGCGTCGGGCAGCCACGTATGCACCGGCCACATCGGCACCTTGACCGCGAACGCGACGAAGAACGGCGACGAACAGCAGCACCTGCGTCTTGAGCGACAGCGGGAGCTGATACCACTCGAGGATCGGAAAGCCGCCGCTGACACGTCGTACAGGTAGATCAGCGCCACCAGCATCAGCACCGAGCCGAGCAGCGTGTACAGGAAGAACTTGATGCGCGGCGTAGACGCGATTCGGGCCCGCCCCAGACGCCGATGATGAGGTACATCGGGATCAGCATGCGCCTCGAAGAAGACGTAGAACAGCACGCCGTCGAGCGCCGCGAACACGCCGTTGATGAGCCCCGACATGATCAGGAAGGCCGCCATGTACTGCGCGACCCGCGTCTCGATCACCTCCCAGCCGGCCCATACCACGAGCACGGTGATGAAGCTGTTGAGCAGGATGAAGAGCACCGAGATGCCGTCGACGCCCAGGAGGTAATTGACGCTGAAGCGCGGGATCCATTCGACGGCGCTCGACGAACTGCATCTCGGCGTGCCGATCGTGAAGTGCGTGTAGAGCGGGATCGTCACCGCGAAGCCGGCGACGGCGCCCGACCAGCGCGAGCCAGCGCGCCGCCGCGGCGTCGCGGTCGCGCTTGCACCGCGAGCACGAGCGACGCCGGCGACGATCGGCACCCAGATCGGCCAGGCTCAGGTAGGGCAGCATCAGTACGCACTCGCATGCGTCAGCCAACCAGGTCAGCAGCGCGAAGACGCCGAGGACCATGGCGAAGGCGTAGTGGTAGATGTAGCCCGGACTGGATGTGCCGCAGCAGCGCCGAGGCCGCGGCCGACGAGCGCGCGCTGCCGTTGACGAAGAAGCCGTCGATGATCGAGCGGTCGCCGATGTTCGAGAACGAGCGTGCCCGACGCGGCGGAAGCCGCCGGCGAAGAACCAGTCGTTGAAGCGGTCGATGTAGTAGTTGTTGGCGAAGCAGTGCGTAGAGCAGCGCCGCCGCGCTCGCGGATCTTCGGCCGGCAGCTCGGGCCGGCGCTTGATGTACAGGAACCAGGCGGCGGCGATGCCGGCGAGCGCGAGCCAGAACGGCAGCGTGGTGCATGCCGTGCAGGACGAATGCCCACGGACCGTGCCATTCCTCGGCCATCGTGGCGAGCCCGCGTGCTGCTGCGCGATCATGATCGAGCTGCCGAAGAAATTGCCGAACAGCACGCGGTCGATGTACGCCCAGCCCGAGTAGACCGGACGGAATCGCCAGCAGCGACCAGCGGCACCGTGACGACCCACGGGCTCTCGCGCGGATCGCTGCGTGGCGTGCGCCTCTGCCGCGCCGTGCTCTGCCATGCGTCGTCGTGCGCCGGCGGCGTGCCGGAAGCGCTCTTCGCCGTGGAAGCTGCCATGAACAGCATGCGGAACGTGTACAGCGCCGTGATGAACACGCCGATCGAGTCACCGCGAACGCGGCGTAGCCGTGCCCGGGCACGCGTCGAGAGCTGCACCGCCTCGATGATCGCGTCCTTCGAGAAGAAGCCGGCGAACGGCGGGATGCCGGCGAGCGCCAGCGAGCCGATCACCAGCGGTCCAGTACGTGATCGGCATGTACTTCCGCAGGCCCGCCCATCTTGCGCATGTCCTGCTCGTGATGCAGCGCGATGATCACCGAGCCGGCGCCGAGGAACAGCAGCGCCTTGAAGAACGCGTGCGTCATCAGGTGGAAGATCGCCGCCGAGTACGCCGATACGCCGAGCGCGACCGTCATGTAGCCGAGCTGCGACGAGCGTCGAGTACGCGACGACGCGCTTGATGTCGTTCTGCACGACGCCGAGCAGCGCCATGAACAGCGCGGTGGTCGCGCCGATGATCGGTGACGAACGACGAGCGCGGCGTCCGGACAGCTCGAACAGCGGCGCTCATCCGCGCGACCATGAAGATGCCGGCGGTCACCATCGTCGCGGCGTGGATCAGCGCCGAGATCGGGCGTCGGGCCTTCCATCGAGTCGGGAAGCCAGACGTGCAGCGGCACCTGCGCCGACTTGCCCATCGCGCCGACGAACAGCCCGATGCAGATCGCGGTCAGCACCGACCACTGCGCAGTCGCCGATCGATTCGAGCGTCGTCGCCGGCGAGCGCCGGCGCGCCGCGAACACGCGTGCGCGTAGTCGAGCGAGCCGAAGTACGCGACGATCAACCGCGATGCCGCAGCACGAAGCCGAAGTCGCCGACGCGGTTGGCGAGGAAGGCCTTGAGGCTCGCGTAGATCGCCGTCGGCCGCGTGTACCAGAAGCCGATCAGCAGGTACGACACCAGGCCCACCGCCTCCCAGCCGAAGAACAGCTGCAGGAAGTTGTTCGCCATCACCAGCATCAGCATCGCAGAAGGTGAACAGCGAGATGTACGCGAAGAAGCGCGTGGTAGCCCGGGTCGTCGGCCATGTAGCCGATGGTGTAGATGTGCACCATCAGCGACACGAAGGTCACGACCAGTCATCATCAGCGCGGTGAGCGCGGTCGATCAGGAAGCCGATCGTCGAAGCTGCAGATCGCCGCCGAGACGTCAGCCAGGTGTAGACGGTCGCCGTTGAAGACTGTTGCCGTGCCGAGCACGTCGCGAAGGATCAGCGCACGAGGCGACGGACGGAGACGGCGACGCCGAGCGATCGTCAGATCCAGTGCGAGCCCGGCGCGGCCGATCTGCTCGGCCCCACAGGCCGGCGACGATCGCGCCGACGAGCGGGGCGAGCGGAACGAGGAGGTAGAGCTGCTGCATCGTCATGGTCGCGCTTCAGCCCTTGAGGTTGTCGCAGGTCCTCGACGTTGATCGATCCAGATGTTGCGGAACAGCACCACCAGGATCGCGAGCCCGATCGCCGACTCGGCCGCGGCGACCGTCAGGATGAAGAACACGAACACCTGCCCGGCGATGTCGCCGAGGTAGTGCGAGAACGCGATGAAATTCATGTTCACGGCGAGCAGCATCAGCTCGATCGCCATCAGCATGATGATGACGTTGCTTGCCGGTTGAGGAAGATGCCGATCACGCTGATCGCGAACAGCACCGCGCCGAGAATCAGGAAATGCGACAGCGAAAGCGAGCACGCCCGCCATCAACGTTCTCAGTCGTTCTTCTCCGACGGCATCGACGACCAGCCGCACGCGCTCGCTGCGCTGCACCGCGCACCTGACCGCGCCGGGTCCTGAGTACTTGGTGTCGCTTGCGCTTCCGAGCGTGAGCGCGATCGCCGCGATGATCGCCACCAGCAGCATGCACCGCGGCGATCTCGAACGGATAGGCGTAGTCCGGTATACAATCTGCAGCGCCGAGCTGCCTTGGTGTTGCTGTAGCTCGCGCCGGCGGTCCGGCGGCGCCGGGAGCGCCGCCGGCCGAAGTAGCCGCCGACGCAGCACCAGCGCCATTTCGACCAGCATCAGCGACGCCGACCGCGCCGCGACCGGGAATGTAGCTCCTGAAGCCGCTCGCGCAGCGCGCTCGAGGTTGACGTCGAGCATCATCACCACGAACAGGAACAGCACCATCACCGCGCCGACGTAGACCAGCACCAGCGCGATCGCCAGGAACTCCGCGCGCAGCAGCAGCCACAGCGCCGCGGCGGTGAAGAAGGAGAGCACCAGGAACAGCGCCGAGTGCACCGGATTGCGCGCCGTGATCACGCGCAGCGCCGCGAACACCAGGATCAGCGGCGAAGAACCAGAAGACGACGGTCTCGAACATGGACGTCAGCGGTAGGCTTCGCGTCCGCGGCGCGGTCGCTGCGGCGATCTGCTCCTCGTAGCGGTCGCCCACCGCGAGCAGCATCTCCTTGGTGTAGTACAGATCGCCGCGCTTCTCGCCGTGGTACTCGAGGATGCTGCGTCTCGACGATCGAGTCCGACCGGGCAGGACTCCTCGCACAAGCCGCAGAAGATGCACTTGGTGAGGTCGATGTCGTAGCGCGTGGTGCGCCGCGTGCCGTCGGCGCGCTGCTCGGACTCGATGGTGATCGCGAGCGCCGGGCACACCGCCTCGCACAGCTTGCAGGCGATGCAGCGCTCCTCGCCGTTGGGGTAGCGGCGCAGCGCGTGCAGCCCGCGGAAGCGCGGGCTCAGCGGCGTCTTCTCCTCGGGAAACTGGATCGGTGATCTTGCGCCGGAAGAGATGGCGCCCGGTGAGCGCCATGCCCTTCGACCAGCTCGAGCAGCAGGAAGGTCGTTGAAGAAGTCGCCGTGATGCTGTTGGATCATGCGTCTTATCGTCCAGATATTCCAGCGGCGTCTGCATCCACGCCGCGATCACCACGAGCCAAACGATGGTCGCCGGGATGAACACCTTCCAGCCCAGGCGCATGATCTGGTCGTAGCGATAGCGCGGGAACGTCGCCCGGAACCACAGGAACAGCGAACACCACGAAGAACACCTTGGCGAACAGCCAGCGCGAACGGCGCGGATGGCGTTCAGCAGAGCGCGCTGTCGAGGCGGTACGGCGCCCAGCCGCCGAGGAACATGATCGTGCGCGAGCGTCGACGACCAGGATCATGTTGGCGTACTCGGCCGAGGAAGAACAGCGCGAAGGCCGTGCCCGGAGTACTCGACGTGGAAGCCGGCGACGATCTCGGACTCGCCCTCGGCGACGTCGAAGGGCGCGCGGTTGGTCTCGGCGATGCCGGAGATGAAGTAGACCAGGAACATCGGCAAGAGCGGCAGCCAGTTCCACGAGAGGACGTTGAGCCCTTGTGCGCGAACCAGCCGCGGTTCTGCCCGTCGACGATGTCGCTCAGGTTCAGGCTCTGCGACACCATCAGCACGCACGACCAGCGCGAAGCCCATCGCGATCTCGTAGGCGCACGATCTGCGCCGCCGAGCGCATGCGCGCCGAGGAACGCGTACTTGGAGTTCGACGCCCAGCCGGCGATGATCACGCCGTAGACGCCCATCGAGGTGATCGCCATGACGTACAGCAGCCCGGCGTTGACGTCGGCGAGCACCGCCTCGGGGCGAACGGGATCACCGCCCAGGCGGCGAGCGCCGGGCATCAGCGTCAGCATCGGCGCGATGACGAACAGGAACTTGTTCGCCCCGGCCGGGACGATGATCTCCTTGAACACCAGCTTGAGCACGTCGGCGAACGGCTGCAGCAGGCCGACGGGCCGGCCCGACGCGGTTCGGACCGATGCGGATGCTGCATCCAGCCAGTCAGCTGCGGTCGCAGCGTCAGGTAGGCGACGCGAGCGATCAGCGGCAGCGCGATCAGCAGCGATGAACGCCAGGTTCACCCGGTCTCACAGACCGCGGGCCCCAGTCGGCCGCCAGCTGCGACTGGCTGCAGTAGCGACTGTCGGCATCAGCCGGCCCTCTCCGCGTCCGGGCGCCGAACATCGCGGACCGAGCGTCGCGTCGACGGGTGCGCCGGCGTGCGCACCGCAGCTCGTCGGGCAGCCGGTCGTCAAGCGCGGCGCTCAGCGCTCGCCTGCACCGCGTTCTGCCGCACCACTGACGCGGTCCGTCGGCGAGCCCGAGGCGCGCCGCCAGCTTGCGCGTTCATCAGGCCTTCGGCGCCCCGCGTCGCCGCGGTCTTCTGCAGCGGCGGCCGAGCGCCGCACCAGCGGATCGGCGAAATAGATCGGCACGTCGGCGACGCGCTGCAATGCCGTTCGGTTTTTCAGTATTCAGAACCAGCGAGATGAAACGATCTTGTTCGACAACAGCTCCGCGACGTCCCCTGCCGTTCAGGCAGGCTGCCCTGCGCCTGCTCCGCCGTGTCGATGCTCGAGGCCCGGCCGGCCGAGCATGGTGCCCAGCACGCGCAGCACTTGGCCCAGTCCGGGGCGCGCGTCGCCGAGCGGGTTGACCGTAGGCGTAGAAGCTCTGCGCCCGGCCACCCATGCTGACGAACGTGCCCGCCGTCTCGGTGAAGGCCGTGATCGGCAGCAGCGCGTCCGGCGTACTCGAGGCCTGCGGTCGCCCGCGGGGCGTCAGGCTGACCACGAACTCCGCCGTTCCTGCAGCGCGCGGAAGTCGCGGCGCGGATCGGCGCAGTCGAGCTCGGGCTCGGTGTTGAGCAGCACCAGGCGCTTCTTCGCCAGCACGGATTGCCGACGTTGCCGCC
>ERZ1370068.1472-contig-1137_pt1 | contig 20882 bp, 40 predicted proteins | sample MGYA00561227_ERZ1370068 | MGnify/ENA primary metagenome ERZ1370068 (study PRJEB38410, sample SAMEA6850437) | metagenome | study: Metagenomic assessment of the ecological functions of the soil: analysis of the soil microbiota associated with the... | reverse complement strand
TTGTACTTCGTTCAGTTACGTATTGCTCGGAAGCCGGAGCGCCGCGTGCGCCGGTCCTGTTTCAGCGCCACCGCGCCGAACAGCTCGAGCTCGCCCGCCGCCAGCCGGCGCGACAGGTCCATCTGGAAGAAGCGGTCCTGGGCGTGCGCGTAACCCAGTGGCGTAGCGCGAGGTCGGCGCGTGGCGGCGGTGATCACCGGGATGCCGCGCGCGTCGCGCTTCGATGGTGGCATTCGGCGCTCAAGACCGGCGCGCTCACCGCGCCTTCGATGCTGCGGCAGGCTCTGCGCGCATGGCCCACCAGGCGAGGCCGATGCGCCAGCGCCGCGCAGACCACGACGACTAACAAGGTCCATCGCAGCCAGCGCAGCGCCTCATCAGTGAAACCGGTCAGTCTTTCGGAACGCGCAGGATGGTCAGCGCGTTGGTGCCGCCGGTGATGCCGGTGAGCTCGCCCTTGGTGACGATGACCAGCTCGCCGCTGCTCCACCAGCTCGAGCTGCAGCATCATCGGTGAGGATGGCGCTTGAACAGCTCGTTGGTGCGCACTTCCGGGATGTCGAAGGGCACCGGGAACACGCCGCGATACAGCGTGACGCGGCGGCGCGTGATTCGTGGCGCGTGAATGCGTAGATGGGAATGTCGGAGCGCGCGCGCGACATCCACAGCGGCGTGGTGCCGGATTCGGTGAGCGCGACGATGGCGCGCACCTTCATGTGATTGGCGGTGTACATCACCGCCATGGCGATGGCTTCTTCGGTGCGATCGACGATGCCTTCGGCGCGATGGCGCATGCGGTTGTGCGTGATCTCGTATTTCTCGGCGCCGGCGATGACTTCTTCCATCGCCTGGATCGCCTTGATCGGGATGTTTGCCGACGGCGCTTTCGGCCGAGAGCATCACCGCGTCGGTGCCGTCCATGCACGGCGTTGGCGACGTCCGGACGACTTCGGCGCGCGTCGGCACCGGGCTCGTGATCATCGATTCCATCATCTGCGTGGCCGTGATCACGACCTTATTGCGCGTGCGCGATTCGTGGATGATGGTTTTCTGCAGGCCGGTGATCGCCGCGTAGCCCATTTCCACGCCAAGGTCGCCGCGCGCGACCATGACCACGTCCGACGCGTCGATGATCTCGGTGAGGTTGTGGATGGCCTCGTGGCGCTCGACCTTGGCGCACAGGTGCGCCGTGACCGCCGGCCGCGCGCAGCAGATCGCGCGCGAGGTTCATGTCCGCGGCATCGCGCGGGAACAGACACGGCGACGTAATCGACGCGCCCTTGCATGCACGCGAACTTGATGTCTTCGCGGTCCTTGTCGGTGAGCGCCGGCGCGGAGATGCCGCCGCCCTTGAGATTCACGCCCTTGCGGTTCGACAGCTCGCCGCCCGCGATCACTTTCGTGTCGATGCGCGTGCCGGAAGCCTTGGTGACTTCGAGTTCGATGAGTCCGTCGTTCAGCAACAGGATGTTGCCGGCCTTCACGTCCTTCGGCAGATCGCTGTAGGCGCAGCCGACGACTTGCTCGTTGCCCGCATTGATAGTCGTGCGCGGTGTCGAGCGCGAATGCCTGGCCGTCCTTGAGGTCGACCTTCTTGTTAGTGAAGCTCTCGATGCGGATCTTGGGGCCGCCCAGGTCGGCGAGGATGCCGACACGTAGCGGCCGGCGCGACGCGCCGCCTCGTGCACGAGGTCGATGCGTCGACCGTGCTCTTCGTGTTTGCCGTGCGAGAAATTCACGCGCGCGACGTCGAGGCCGGCACGGACCATTTCGGTCAGCACTTCGATGGAATCCGTGGACGGGCCTAAGAGTCGCGACAATCTTGGTGCGCGAAGTGCATCTGGCGTTCTGGCATGGGCGCGCATTCTGCCACGTGTTTTGCAGCCCGGCGCATAATCGAAAGACGTAATTGCAAATCGAAGGGGCAGTTCGATGGCGAAAGCAGTTCCTGGGTGATCTCTGGCCGTGGGGCTCGTTTTAGGTGCGAGCCTGCAATGGCGCGCTTGCCGCGAGCGCGGCAACCCGCGCGGCAAGGTGTTCGAAATCCGCACGTATCACACCTTTCCCGGGACGTCTCGACGCCCTGCACAAGCGCTTCCGCGAACACACCATGAAGATGTTCGAAAAGCACGGCATGACAAATGTCGGCGTACTGGGTGCCGCAAGGACAGTCCGGCCCACGGACAGCACGCTCATCTATGTGATCTCGCATGCCAGCCGGGAAGCGGCCAAGGCGCAACTGGGCGGCGTTCAGCGCCGATCCCGGAGTGGAAGAAGATCGCCGACGGACTCGGAGAGCGGACGGCGGGAAGATCGTGGAGAGTGTCGAGTCGGTGTTCGTGGATGCCACCGGACTACTCGCCGCTGAAGTGAATGGGGTCAGGGACACTGCTGATTCCGCGAGCGCAAAGAGACGCGGCTCAGAGCGTCGGCCGCTTTTGACGCAAATCAGGAAGTCTCCGCTAACTACTGCTGGCGCGCTCGAGGTTCGAGCATCGCGACGGCGGGTAAGCGTCTTCCCTCGACGAACTCGAGGAACGCGCCGCCACCGGTGCTGATGTACGAGATGCCTTCTTCGACGCCGTACTTCTCGATGGCCGCGAGCGTGTCACCGCCGCCGGCCAGCGAAAACGCCGGGCTCCTGCGCGATGGCCTGCGCGATGGCCTTGGTGCCTTCACCAAACTGATCCCACTCGAACACGCCCACCGGGCCGTTCCAGACGATGGTGCCGGCCGTCTGCAGCAGCGCGCCGAAACGCTCGGCGGTATCCGGGCCGATGTCGAGGATCATCTCGTCGGGCTGCACGTCGTGGATGCTGCGCACGTCGGCGATGCGCCGTGGCCGCGAATTCCTTCGCAACCGACCACGTCCGTCGGCAGCGGGATCTCCGCGCCGCGCGCCTCGGCCTGCTCCAGCAGCTTGCGCGCCATGTCGAGCATCTCGGCTTCCTGCAGCGACTTGCCACGTTGATGCCGGTGGCGCGAGGAAGGTATTGGCGATGCCGCCGCCCACGATCAGCTTGTCCACCTTGGTCAGCAGCGACTCGAGCACCGTGAGCTTGGTCGAGACTTTCGAGCCCGCAACGATGGCGACCAGCGGACGCGCCGGCTTCGCGCAGCGCGCGCTCGAGCGCCTCGAGCTCACCCACGAGCAGCGGACCCGCGCGCAGGCGACCTTGGCGAACTTGCCCACGCCGTGCGTCGGAAGCCTCGGCGCGATGCGCCGTGCCGAACGCATCCATGACGAACACGTCGCACAGCGACGCCATCTGCCTGGACGAGGTCTTCCTTGTCTTTCTTCTCGCCCTTGTTGGAAGCGCACGTTCTCGAGCAGCACCGCCGAACCCGGCGCGGCAGTCGACGCCGCGCGAGCCAGTCTTTCTTGAGCGGCACCGGCTTGCCGAGCAGCTCAGACGAGCCGCGCGGCCACGGGCGCGAGCGAGAACTCCTCGGCGTACACGCCTTCTTCCGGACGGCCGAGGTGCGAGGTGATGAACACCTTCGCGCCCTTGTCCAGCGCCAGCTGGATGGTCGGCAGCGACGCGCGGATGCGCGCGTCGCTGGTGACCCTGCCGCCCTCGACGGGCACGTTCAGATCTTCGCGAATCAGGACCCGCTTGCCAGCGAGATCCTGGTCCGCCATGCGCAGCACGTTCATGACGCGCTGCCTTACGATGCCTTCGACCACGCGATCGTGGTATCGAGCATGCGGTTGCGAGAAGCCCCACTCGTTGTCGTACCACGAGCAGACCTTGACCAGCGTGCCTTCGGTGACGCGCGTCAGCGTCGAGTCGTAGGTCGACGAGGCCGGATCGTGGTTGTAGTCGATCGACACCAGCTGCTTGTCGGTGTACGCGAGCACGCCCTTCATGGCGCCGTCGGCGGCTTCCTTGACGACCTTGTTGATCTCTTCGACGGTCGTCGCGCGCTTGGCGACGAACGTGAGGTCGACCAGCGACACGTTGATCGTCGGGATGCGGATCGCGAAGCCGTCGAGCTTGCCCTTGAGTTCCGGCAGCACCAGGCCGACCGGCGGCGGCCGCGCCGGTCTTGGCCGGGATCATCGACATCGTGGCCGAACGCGCGCGACGGATGTCCTCGTGATAGACGTCGGTCAGACGCTGATCGTTGGTGTACGCGTGGATGGTCGTCATCAGGCCGCTGACGATGCCGATCTTGTCGTTGCAGCACCTTCGCCAGCGGCGCCAGGCAGTTGGTCGTGCACGAGGCATTGGAGATGACCGTGTGCGACGCCTTGAGCACGTTGTGGTTCACGCCGTAGACGACCGTCGCGTCCACGTCCTTGCCGCCCGGAGCCGAGATGATGACTTTCTTCGCGCCGCCGGCGAGGTGCTTGCCCGCATCCGCCTTGGTGGTGAAGAAGCCGGTGGACTCGAACACGTACTCGGCGCCCACGGACGCCCAGTCGATCTTCGCCGGGTCGCGCTGCGCGAACACCTTGATCTTGTCGCCGTTGACGACGATCGAGATCACCTTCGACGCTCACCGTGCCGGGAAACTTGCCGTGCGCGGTGTCGTACTGCGTGAGGTGCGCGTTGGTCTGCGCATCGCCGAGGTCGTTGACCGCGACGATCTGGATTTCGTTGGTGCGCTTTGGCTTCGTATAGCGCGCGCAGGATGTTGCGGCCGATACGTCCGTAACCGTTGATACCTACTTTGATGGCCATCTGCTCGCAATTCCTACGTTAATTCAGTCAAGATCTGCTGTCGAAAGCGAGCATGTTCGAGCTGCGCCTTGAGGTCGGCGGCTGGTCAGATCCGAAATGCTTGAACAGGTCCGGGCCCTTGCCCGAAGCGCCGAAGCTATCGATGCCCATCACGCGGCCGCTGCGAGCCGACGTAGCGCCACCACGACTGCGTGGCGCCCGCCTCCACCGCCAGGCGGCGCGTCACCGAGGCCGGCAGCACGCTCTCGCGATACGGCGCGGGCTGCGCATCGAAGACTTCGCAGCAGGGCATGGACACCGAGGCGCACGCGCTTGCCCGCGGCCTGCAGTTCCCTGACGGCTTCGGCGCCGCGACGCCGACTTCGGAGCCGGTGGCGATCACGATGGCCTCCGGCGGACCGTTGCTGTCGATGAGCACGTAGCCGCCCTTGCGCAGCGCCACCAAGCTGCTCGGGCGTGCGCGCCTGCTGCGGCAGACCCTGGCGCGTGAAGACGAGCGCCGTGGGACCGTTCTGGCGCTCCAGCGCGGCAATCCACGACACCGCCGACTCGACCGCATCGCAACGGACGCCAGATGTGCAGGTTGGGCATGGCGCGCAAGCGAGGCCAGATGTTCGACGGGCTGATGCGTCGGACCGTCTTCGCCGAGGCCGATGGAATCGTGCGGTGTAAACCAGCGTGGTCGGGCAGTGCATGATCGCCGCGACGCGCACGGCGTTGCGCGCGTAGTCGGAGAACACCAGGAACGTGCCGCCGTACGGACGGAAGCCGCCGTGCACGGTGAGGCCATTCATGATGGCCGTCATGCCGAACTCGCGCACGCCGTAATAAACGTAGTTGCCGTGGAAGTTCTCGGTGGTGAGGTCTACCGAATCCTTGCGCGCGGTGTTCACCGAGCCGGTGAGGTCGGCCGAGCCGCCCAGCATCTCGGGCATCTTCGGGCCGAAGCACGTTGAGCGCCGCCTGCGAGGAGGCGCGTGTCGCCTGCGAACCGGTGACGGCCGCGCCGGCGGCGATCGCCGCCTGCACGATCTCCGCCCAGTCGGCCGGCAGATCGCCCTTCATGCGGCGCTCGAACTCCGCGCCTTCCGTGCGGAATTCGCGCTTGTAGCGCGCGCCAGACGCGGCTGCCACTTCTTCTCCGCGGCGGCGCCTGCTTCGCGATGATCCCAGGCGGCGCGGATGTCCTCCGGAATGACGAACGGCGGGGATTCCCAGCCCAGCGTCTTGCGTGCGTACGCGACTTCATCAGGGCCCAGCGCCTCGCCGTGCGCGGACTTGGTGCCCTGCTTGTTAGGCGCGCCCCAGCCGATGATGGTCTTGCAGCAGATGATCGAAGGCTGGTCCTTGCGGTTCGCGCGCCTTCTTGATGGCGGCCGCGACCGCGCTCGCGCATCGTGGCCGTCGACGTTCTTCACGACGTGCCAGCCGTAGGCCTCGAAGCGCTTCGGCGTGTCGTCGGTGAACCAGCCGGCCGACCTTGCCGTCGATCGAGATGCCGTTGTCGTCGTAGAACACGATGAGCTTGCCGAGCTTGAGATGTGCCGGCCAGCGAAGCGGCTTCGTGCGAGATGCCTTCCATGAGGCAGCCGTCGCCGACGAAGCAGTAGGTGTGGTGATCGACGATCGCGGCAGCCGTCCGTGTTGAACTGCGCCGGCGAGCAACTTCTCGGCGAGCGCCATGCCGACCGCGTTGGCGAAGCCCTGGCCCAGCGGGCCCGGTGGTGGTCTCGATGCCGATCTCGAGGTCGCGCTCGGGATGACCCGCGGTGCGCGAGCCCAGCTGGCGGAAATTCTTGAGCTCGTCCGATCTGCAGCGGATAGCCGGTCAGATGCAGCAGCGAGTACAGCAGCATCGAGCCGTGGCCGTTCGAGAGCACGAAGCGGTCGCGGTTCCACCACTTCGGGTTGCCGGGTTGTGCCTGAGCACATCGCGCCACAGCACTTCGGCAATGTCGGCCATGCCCATGGGCGCGCCGGGATGTCCCGAATTCGCGGCCTGCACGGCATCCATGGAGAGCGCGCGAATGGCATTCGCCAGGGCGCGGCGGGTGGGGGTGCTGGCTGGGGTATCCATAAAGGGCGCGCATTGTCCGACAGGCGGGAGCCCCGGCAACCGCAAAACCGAGGAAAAAGACCGTTTGCAGCCTCCCGTTTCCCCTCGCCGCGGCGTCGAATCGCCGTCGCCCGGGAATGTCCGGGACGAACACTCCCCACTGTGACATCGCCAGCGGCAGGTGCCGGCGCCGGGCGCCCGCAGGCCCGCGAGGCCATGCATGGCCTCGAGCGCCTGACGCCGGGGTGCGAAACGCCGAGGTTCGCATAGCCGGCGGCCAAGGTTCGCACCGTGAGACGTGAGCGTCTGCGAAAACGATTCACGAAGCGCGCCCGACTGCGAGCGCGACGCGCGTGCGCGTGGCCGACGCCTAACTTCCCGAATGCGATGCGACAGCAGGAAGCGAAAGGTGCACCGCGCAGTCGGGCGACTCACTGCGCAACTGGCAGGTACCCGGCATTGGAATGGACATAACCGTGGAGATCCGACGCACTCGAAGTCGTGAGTCGCTCGGCAACCTGCGCGCTGCGATGGAACTCGCGCTTGTAGTCCTGGCCGTACTCTTGCGGTCGGCGCGAATCACTCTTGCCGGGTTTCTGCATTTCGGCCGACACTCCAGTGTGCGCAAGCGCGATTTACCATTTTCCGGAGGTCGCTATCAGTGCCAGACGCGGCTTCACATTTCTCTCTCAGGTAGTTTGCGACGTGGTTCACCCTCGCGATGGAGCGACGAAAGCGGGCCGTGACGCGGATCACCTGCCTCTCAGCCGCATGTTTGTAGAGTGCGGTTGAATGAGTGCCATCCGAGTCATCCAGTTCACCGACCCACATTTGTTTGGCGACGCGGCAGGGACGCTCCGCGGCGTCAACACGCTCGAGACTCTCGAGCGCACGCTGTCCGATCGCTTCCGGTCACCTCGCCATGTCCGACGCCATCCTGGTCACGGGCGACCTGGTGCAGGACGATCGCGGGTGGCTACGAACACTTCCGGCGCCTGTTCTCGCGCTTTGGCAAACCCGTATTGTGCATTCCGGGCAACCACGACTTTGTTCCCGAAATGCGCGCGCGCGCTCGGCGGGCGCCCGTTCGAGCTCGATGGGCCGGCTGATATCAGCGCCTGGCGCGTCGGTGCTGCTCGACAGCGTGGTGCCCAAGCAGGCGGGCGGATCCATTTCAGTCGAGATGCTCACCAAGCTGGACGAAGAACTCGGAATGGCGCGCCAACGTCACGCGCTGGTGTGCCTGCACCATCACCCGGTCGCGATGCACAGCCGTTGGCTGGACAGTGTCGGCCTCGCGAACGCCGAATGAATTCTGGTCGGTCATCGACAGCCACCCGCAGGTACGGGCGGTGATCTGGGGTCACGTGCACCAGGCTTTCGAAGGAACGCGCCGCGGTGTGCGGCTGATCGCCACGCCGTCGACCTGCGCGCAGTTCCAGCCGCGCTCCGACCAGTTCGTCATCGACAACCAGCCGCCGGCCTACCGGTTGCTCACGCTTCACTCCAACGGCGCCATCGATACTGGCGTGCACTTCCTGACTGCCGCAGAATCCGCGGCATGACCTTTCCTCGGTTGATGCGGCGGAGCCTGGCTCGCGGGCTCGCGGCGGCGCTCGCTGCTCGCATCCTGCGGTGCGCTGGCGCGCCGCCGATGGCAACGCGGCGGTGTGGTCGCTCAAGGGTGAACACAACACCGTCTACCTGGCCGGTTCCGTGCACGCTTTGCCGAAGGATCACGCGCAGCTTTCCCGGCAGCTCGAACGGGCCTACGACGCGTCCGACGCCATCGTCATGGAAGTGGATCTCGACGATCTGAATCCGGTCGAAGCGATCCAGTTCCTCGCCATCGCGCGGCACGCTGCCCGACCAGCAGACTCTCGAAGAAGTCATCGGCCCCGACAAGTACGCGACGGTGACGAAGCTCGCGAATTCGATCGATCTGCCGGAGATGGCTATCGCGAGGCTCGAGCCGTGGGCCGCCGCCATGGTGCTCACGCAATTTGCGCTGCTCAAGACCGGATTCGATCCGCAGCTTGGCATCGACATGCAGCTGGTCGGAGCGCGCGCGCACCGATGGCAAACCCGTCGACGGCCTCGAGACCATCAGCGATCAACTCAGGGTGTTCGACGGACGCAGTCTGCGAGGAGCAGACCAAGTTCCTGCTGGACGCCGCGAGCGACGTGCCGCAGATGCAGAAGGATCTCGCAGCGGCTCGTGACCGCCTGGCGTGCCGGCGACATGCGCGGTCTCGAGAGAGAGATCCGCGTCGGAACGTGCACGATCGCCGGAACTGTACGACGAATTGTTGGGTGCGCGGAATCGCAAATGGCTGCCGCAGATCGAAGCACTGCTCGACGATGACCGCAACTACCTCGTGGTGGTCGGCACGCTGCACTTCGTGGGCCGCGATGGCCTGCTGCAACTGCTGAAACGCTCGGGGCACAATCCCGTCGTCCTGCCGGCGCGAACGCTCAGCGCCACGAACTGACCGGATGCGCAGCGCCGCGATCTTCCTCGGGCTGATCGGGCCTGGGTTCGCCGGCATCATCCTGCTCGGGTACCCCGCCTGGTTGCTGGTCACCTCGCTGCTCGGCGACGATCGAAGTTCTCACGCGTTGCCACCCGCGTCGGCATGCTGATCGTGCTGGTGGGCTTCGTTTTCGTGGCGCGACGCACGAAGGTATCCGACCGACAGAGCCTCGGCTTTGGCCTGCCTGCCCGCGGAATTCACCCGTGAAGTCGTAGCTGCCTTCCTGCTGGGTGTACCACTCATGCTGCCGGCGGTCGGCACGATGCTGCTGTTCGGCATGCGCACGCTCGAGCCGGGCGTTGCGCTCGGGATTTCCGATCTGCTCGTGCTGCTGTTTGACGGCATTGCTTCGGGCCTCATCATCGCCCTCATCGAGGAGACCTTCCTGCGCGGCGCGATGCAGACAGCCATTACGCGCGAGTCCGGTGCGGCGCTTGCGATCGGGCTGACCTCGGTGCTCTACGCGGCGTTTCACTTCGTCTCCGGCAGGTACCACGTGGCGCCGGAAGATGTCGGCTTCTACAGCGGCCTTCACATGCTCGGGTGGTCCTGAAGGGATTCACGGAACCCGCGCTCATTGTCGATTCGTTCCTGTGCCTCACGGCGGTGGGAGTACTGCTGGGCATCGTGCGCGCACTCACCGGGAACATCGCCGCCTGTATTGGATTGCATGCCGGGTGGGTGATGGTGATCTGTGTGCTGCGCCAGATCACCATCCCAAATCCCGGATTCAGCGGCGGCCTGGATGCTGGGCAATTACGACGGCTTCATCGGCTGGATGGTGCTGGCGTGGACCCCGTCATCGGCTGGATCCTGTATCTCTGGTACGGGCGCGGCAAGAAAATGTGGATAAAACAGTGGGGACATTCCTGTTTTCCTGAGCCAGCGCCAGATGCGCCTCAGTGACCGGAAAATAGGAATGTCCCCATTTGTTTTTCCCATTTATTTTTCGATTGGCACGATGCTGAGCAGCGCGTCGAGTCGCGCGATGGGGTCGTCGAGCTCCAGCAGCAGCTGCTTGTCGTTGAGTCCGATCGGCAGGAGCTCGGCTGATGCGGGCGCCGATCCAGGCCGCATCGTCGAATTTCTTTCCACGTGCTGGTAGTGCTCCGCGAGCTCGTCGAGCGCGCGCCGCACGGTCGCGCCGAGTTGCGCGTACTCATCCGGCAGCCTGATCTGCGGCTCGGGCTCGAGCCACGACACCTCGCCGAGATTGAGTCCGTCGGCCGCGCGCCACACCCGCTGCACGCGGAACCTGCGCTCACCCACGCACGAGATGCCTAACAACCCATCCTGCAGCGTATGGAAGTCCGCGATGCGCGCGCTGCAGCCGACGGTGGCGGTGGTGGCAACCGCGCCCGCCTCGTCGCCTTCCTGGATGAGCACCACGCCAAACGGCTGCTGCTCGCGCATGCAGTTGCGCACCATGTCGGTGTAGCGGGTCTCGAAGATGCGCAGCGGCAGCGGACCGCCGGGAAACAGGACCGTATGCAGCGGAAACAGGGAGATGACGCTGTTTTCCGCGTGGCTCATCTACCCCGCTCCAGCGCCTCGAGCAGTTTGCCGTGCAGGCCGCCGAAGCCGCCGTTGCTCATGATGAGCACCTGGTCACCGCTGCTGGTATTGCCGGCGAGGCCGTCGACGAGTTCGTCGAGCGAGCGCGCCAAGCGTCCCTTGCCACCCGAGGGACGCCACCACCGGCGTCCGCGTCCCAGCCGAGATCCGGGGTGCGAACAGCCACACCGCGTCGGCCGCGCGCCAGCGATGGCCCGAGCGTGTCACGGTGCACGCCCATGCGCATGGTGGCTGAGCGTGGCTCGAGCACTGCCACGATGCGCTTGTCGCCGACCTTGCGGCGCAAGCCGTCGATGGTCGAAGCAATCGCGGTCGGGTGATGCGCAAAATCGTCGTACACGGCGATGCCGCGCACTTCGCCACGCAATTCCATGCGCCGCTTCACGCCCTTGAATTCCGCCAGCGCGGCGATGGCTTGCGTCACGGGTATGCCGACATGCCGCGCGGCGCCGACGGCCGCGAGCGCGTTCTCGGCATTGTGGCCGCCCAGCAGGTTCCAGCGCACCGTGCCCACCGGCCGGCCGGCTTCGAGCACCACGAACTTGAGAAATCCGCACCCTGCGGCTGATCGAGCGACCAGGTACATGTCGCTGCCCGCATCGCGGGCAAAGCGACTCGCGCGGTGTCCACGCGCCCATGGCGAGCGTCGCTTCGAGGTTCTTGTCGCTGGCGTTCCAGAGGATGCGGCCGGTGGCGGGCACGGTGCGCACCAGGTGATGAAACTGCTTCTGGATGGCCTCGAGATCGTCGTAGATATCGGCGTGATCGAACTCGAGGTTGTTGAGGATCAGCGTGCGAGCGCGGTAGTGGACGAACTTGGCGCGCTTGTCGAAGAACGCCGTATCGTATTCGTCGGCCTCGATGACGAAATGCCGGGTGCCGGGCGCAAAGCGGGCGCTGGTCGAAAAATTGCCCGGCACGCCGCCGATCAGGAATCCGGGCTCGAGACCGGCGTGTTCGAGGATCCACGCCAGCATGCTCGAGGTCGTGGTCTTGCCGTGAGTTCCCGCGACTGCCAGCACGTGCACGTCGCTCAGCACTTCGCGCGCCAGCCAGTCGGGACCCGAGGTGTAGGGAATATCGCTGTCGCAGCAAGGCCTCGATGACCGGGACGCCGCGCGTCATCGACGTTGCCCACCACCACGCACGTCGGGTCGCGGCCGAAGCTGCGATGCATCGAAGACCCGCGAGATGAGCTCGATGCCGAGCGCCTCGAGCTGCGTGCTCATGGGTGGATAGACGTTCTTGTCGGAGCCGGTGACGCGATGGCCGGCGGCCTTGGCGATGGCGGCGATGCCGCCCATGAAGGTGCCGCAGATGCCGAGAATGTGGACGTGCATGCCTGAAATCTTTCGCCGCTATGCGGGTTTCTGCAGGTCGCCAAAGATTAACCCGAGCAGGATTGGCGCGCCGAGGTTGATCGCGATCACGACAGAAAACGGCGCCGACCCAGGACCACTCGAACGCCGAACGCACGATCGCGCGCCAGCACCACCAGCAGCCACAGGCCGACGAACGACGTCAGCAGCACCAGCGCGGTCGGCGCCGGCGACGCTACCGGCTTTCTGGTCCAGGTACGGCAGCAGCGCGGCCACCAGTGGCACGGCAGGTATGAACATCGTGTTCGTCGCGAACACCGCGATCATGGTCTGCACGAAGCGCTCGTGCTTCTTCACGATCTGGAACGCCAGGCGGAACCACAGCCAGCGTAATGAGCGCGCCCGGCAACGATCTGCAGCGCCCAGGACGCGGACATCTCGGGACGCAACGGCGCGAGAAAACATGCGATACGCAATCGCGTACAGCACGATGTTGAGCGCGCACCACGACGACCAGCAGCGGCAGCCGACGCCGGCAAATGCTCCGGCCCGCGCCGCAACAGGATGATGTCGACCAGGCAGCCGAACAATGCGCGGAGATTCGCAAGCATAATGACGGCCGGATTGTACACGTCACCCGGAGCACGACGCCCTTGATGATCGACACCGCCGATGCGCTGACAGCCTTCGCCGCCAGCGTTGCGCATGAACCCGCGCTCGCGCTCGACACGGAGTTCATGCGCGAGAAGACCTACCGCGCCGGAGCTGTGCCTGTTGCAGATTGGCCGGCGCCGGCGATGCGGTGTGCATCGACCCGCTGGCGCTGCCGGACCTGGCGCCGCCTCGTGCCGGTGCTGACCGCGCGCGGCGATCGATCAAGGTCATGCACGCCGCTCGCCAGGATCTCGGAGTGCTGCTGCCCGCGGTCGGGCTGGTGCAGCCGGTGTTCGACACCCAGATCGCGGCGGCGCTGGCGGGCTTTCCCGCGCAGGTCGGTTACGCGCGAGCTGGCGCGACGCCTGCTCTGGCGTGGAACTGGACAAGGCGCACACGCGCCGACTGGTCGCGCCGACCGCTGTCCGCCGAGCAGCAGGAATATGCGCTCGACGACGTGCGTCACCTGCTCGGCGCTGCGCGCAAGCTTGCTGGACACGCTCGGCCGCCAAAGGCCGCCTCGCCTGGCTGGAGGAAGAACTCGCGGCGCTCGCCAATCGCCGACGCGCTGCGCGTCGAGCCCGACGATGCCTGGAAGAAGGTCAAGGGCCTGCCGGCGCTCGACGAGGCCGCGTCAACGGCTCGCGCAGGCCGTCGCCGCGTGGCGCGAGCGGCGCGCCATCGAGCGCAACCGGCCGCGCGGCTGGATCCTCGACGACGTCGAGCCTGCGTGAAATCGTGCTGCGCCTGCCGCGTTCCGCTCGAGGCGCTCAGCTCGCTGCCCGAGATGCCGGAATCCGTGGTTCGCAAGTGCGGCGAGGAACTGCTCGCGCTGGTGCGCGACGCCGGCTATCGCCGATCCGCCGCCGCCGTTGCCGCGGCGCGAACGCCCGGATCCGGCGCAGCTCGCCACGGTCAAGCGCCTCGCCGACATCGCCAGCCGCGATTGCGGCTGAGCTCGAGATCGGCGCCGGAAGTGCTCGCCACGCGCCGCGAGCTGGAAGACTCGCCGCCGGCCGCCAGCGACGTGAGCCTGCTGCGCGGCTGGCGCGCAGGAAGTGGTCGGAAAGAGGCTGCTCAGCGCTTTGACTTGCGCCGCACGCGGCGCGCCTTGCGCGCGACCTTGCGAACCGACTCTTCGCGCGGCCTTGCGCAGCCTTGCGAACGCGCGGCGCCGCGGCGCGCGGCCGTCTTCTTGCGAGCGGCCTGGCTTGCGGCGCGCGCGGCTTGCGCGCAGTGGCTTTCTTGGCCGCGGGGCGCCGCTTGGCGCGTTCGCGCGTCGCGGTGGCCCTGGTCGATGGTCTTGTCGCGACCGGCGCGCCCTGCGCCAGCGCCGCGAGCAGGCGACTGCGTGATTTCTTCCGGCGCGCCTTCGGCGCCGACCGTGCGCAACAGTCCGCTGTCCGAGTAGTAAGTGCAGCACGGGACTGCGGTGCTCTCTTCGCGTACACGCGCAGGCGCTCCTTGACCGTCGCCTCTTCGTCATCCTGGCGCTGGAACAGCTGGTGTTCGGTGCTGCCCGGCGACGCAGTCGGTCGGCCGGCGATCGCGCGGCGGCGCACTGTAGATGTTGAACACCTTGTTGCACAGCGAGCAGGTGCGGCGACCGGAAATGCGGCGCACCAGCTGCGTCAGCGCCGACCTCGAAACAGCACTACCGCGTCGATGCGGCGTCGCCAGCTCGCGCATGAGCAGCCGCGAGGGCCTCGGCCTGCGCCTGGGTGCGTGGAAACCCGTCGAGGATGAATCCGTCCTGCGCATCCGGGCTGCGCGACGCGGTCGCGAATGATCGTCGAGCATGGTCGCATCGTCGACCAGCCTGCCCGCGGCCATGATGGCGTCGGCGCGCTTGCCGAGCTCGGTGCCATCCTTGCGATGTTGTCGCAGGATGTCTCCGGTCGAGATCTGCGGGATTCCGAATTGCTTGACGAGACGCTGGGCCTGCGTGCCCTTGCCCGATCCGGGCGCGCCCATGAGCACGATGCGCATGTTAGATTCTTGACCTGTGACCTGCCCCCTGCGAAGGGGCGTCACAGTACCCAAACACTCCACTTTCAGGCAAACACATATGGCCAAGCGTCCTGCTGCGAAGAAATCCAAGCCCATGAACGCGTTTTATGCTCAATCGGGCGGCGTTTCCGCGGTCATCAATTGCTCCGGCCGCGGGCGTGATCGAAGCGGCGATGAAGTCGAAGCAGATCGCGCAAGGTGTACGCCGGCCGCCACGGCATCGTCGGCGCGCTCACCGAGGATCTCATCGACGTCAGCAAGGAATCGCGCGCCACCATCAAGGGACTCAGGTACACGCCGGCGGGCGCGTTCGGTTCGCGCGCTACAAGCTCAAGAGCCTGGAGCAGGATCGCGCCGAGTACGAACGCCTCATCGAAGTGTTCAAGGCGCACGACATCGGCTACTTCTTCTACAACGGCGGCAACGATTCGATGGACACGGCTAACAAGGTGTCGCAGATCGGCGATCAGCTCGGGCTACCGCGGTCATCTGCGTGGGCGTGCCGAAGACCGTGGACAACGACCTGCCGCACACCGACTGCTGCCCGGGCTTCGGCTCGGTCGCCAAGTACGTCGCCGTGTCGACGCGCGAAGCCGCGCTCGACGTGGCCTCGATGGCCAAGACCTCGACCAAGGTGTTCGTCATGGAGGTCATGGGCCGCCACGCCGGGCTGGATCGCCGCCGCCGGCGGGCTTGCGGGCAAGGGCCCGAACGAGGCGCCGCACATCATCCTGTTCCCCGAGATCGCCTTCGACAAGGAGCGATTCCTGGCGAAGGTGAAGCGACGCGTCACGCGACGTCGGCTACTGCGTGATCGTGGTCTCCGAAGGCGCGCACGTACGCCGACGGCAAGTTCCTCGCCGACGCCGGCACCAGGGATGCCTTCGGTCACACGCAGCTCGGCGGCGTGGCGCCGGTGGTCGCGAACATGGTGCGCGAAGCGCACGGCTACAAATACCACTGGGCGGTGGCCGACTATCTACAGCGCGCGTCGCGCCACATCGCCTCGAAGGTCGACGTGCAGCAGGCCTACGCCATGGGCAAGGCCGCGGTCGAGCTCGCGGTGAAGGGCACGGACGCCGTCATGCCGACCATCGTGCGCAAGAAGTCCAAACCCTATAAGTGGGTGGTCGGCCACGTGGCGCTCTCGGACGTGGCGAACGTCGAGAAGAAGGTGCCGCGCGACTACATCACCGAGGACGGCTTCGGCATCACCGCAGAAGTGCCGCGACTACCTGCGAGCCGCTGATCGAGGGCGAGGACTACCCGCCCTACAAGAACGGCCTGCCGGACTACGTGACAGATCACGGGCGTGGCGGTGAAGAAGAAGCTCAACACCGAGTTCAAGCCCTGACAGTGCGGGGACAGACGCGACGTCTGTCCCCGTTTCTCCGGGGACGAGGCGAACCGCGCGCCCTGTTCCATCCGGAACTGCGACCCATGTCGCGATTCGAGAACGTCACGACAATCGGCACGCGACTACAAATGAGCCCGAAAATTCTGTTTTGGAGCGGTCGATGCACAAGTCTCTCCTGGTGCTGCTTCTTGGGATGCTCGCGATGGCGGTGCTGGACGTCGCGCGCGCAGAACCACCGTCGCACGCCCCGGCCCATGGCTGGCGCAAGAAGAATGATCCGGCGTATGTCGGTTACACCGGCACGAAATGGGAGCGCGACTACCAGATCGCGTCCGGCAGCTGCAATCGCGAAGAGATCGGCGCAGTGGTCGGAGGCGTCATCGGTGGCGTCATCGGCGCGCAAATTCTTCCGCCGAGAACCGCACCGTGCCGTGATCATCGGCGCAGCCGCGCGGTGCTCTCTTGGTTCGCGCATCGGTCGCGAGCTCGACGATGCTGATCGTGGGTGCTTCGGCCACGTGCTCGAAATCGGACTGCTGGACGGCCGGTGAAATGGTCCAGCTCCACGACCGGCGTGCCTTATGTGCTGGTGCCCGGTGCGGGCAAGGACGTGAAGGGCAAGGCCTGTCGGCAGTACTCGTACTCACCGCGACGTCGCGGCGAAAGAAGACGGAAGCGCCAGGGCACGGCGTGCCAGACCGCGTCGGGGTCTGGAGCCTGGCTGACTAACGCCCCTGACCAGCGATGGGCTGATTCCCACCGTCACCCGGCGGAGAACTGCGGCCTCAACCACGTGGCGCTGTCTCACGTTGTCATGTCCTGAATCGCGGTTGGCCGGTCGCTCGACACGTTGGTTATAGTGCGCGCCCTTTTGGGGTGGCGGGCTCGGGCGCGGCACTCCCGTAGAACAACTAAGTATCTGATTTCCGTAAGGAGTTCCGCATGGTTGCCACGACGTGGCTGTGGCTGGCGATTGGCGCTGGCGTAGTCGCCGTTTTGTACGGCGTGTTCTCGATGATGGCCATTCTCAAGCTGCCGGCGGGCAATGCGCGCATGCAGGACATCGCGGCGGCCATCCAGGCCGGCGCCAAGGCCTACCTCAACCGGCAATACACCACGATCTCCGTCGTCGGCGTGGTGTTGTTCGTTGCTCATCGGGCTCGCGCTCAACTGGGTGACGGCGGGCGGGTTCGCCATCGGCGCGATCCTCTCGGGCCTCGCGGGCTACATCGGCATGAACATCTCGGTGCGCGCCAACGTGCGCACCGCCGAAGCCGCCAACAACGGTCTCAACGCCGCGCTGCAGGTCGCCTTCAAGGGCGGCGCCATCACCGGCATGCTGGTGGTGGGCCTCGGGCCTGTTAGGCGTCGCCGGTTACTACGCGTTCCTGCAGCCGCGCATCGGCACCGAAGCCGCGCTGCACGCGCTGGTGGGCCTGGCGTTCGGCGGCTCGCTCATCTCCATCTTCGCGCGACTGGGCGGCGGCATCTTCACCAAGGGTGCGGACGTCGGCGCGGACCTCGTGGGCAAGGTCGAAGCCGGCATCCCCGAGGACGACCCGCGCAACCCGGCGGTCATCGCCGACAACGTCGGCGACAACGTCGGCGACTGCGCCGGCATGGCCGCGGACCTGTTCGAGACCTACGCGGTCACGCTGGTCGCCACCATGTTGTTAGGCGGCCTGATGATGTCCGGCATGGGCGAAAACGCCGTGCTTGTATCCGCTGGCGCTCGGCGCCGCGTCCATCGTCTCGTCCATCGTCGGCACCTTCTTCGTGAAGACCTCCGAGGGCGGCAAGATCATGAACGCGCTCTACAAGGGCGTGATCGTCGTCGGGCCTCATCTCCGCGGTCGGCGTTCTGGTTCATCACCGAAAAGCTCGATGCCGAACACCGAGCCGACCCGAACCTGCACGCTGCACATGTTCGGTTGCGCGCTCATCGGCCTGGCGCTCACCGCGGCGATGATCGTGATCACCGAGTACTACACCGCGACCGAATATTCGCCGGTGCAGCAAGGTGGCCGCGGCCTCGCAGACCGGTCACGCCACCAACATCATCTGCCGGCCTCGGCGTGTCGATGAAGTCGACGGCGCTGCCGGTGATCGCGATCTGCTTCGCCATCTACGGCGCGTATACGCTCGGCGGCCTGTACGGCATCGCCATCGCCGCGACCGCCATGCTGTCGCTCACCGGCATGGTCGTGGCGCTCGACGCCTACGGCCCGATCACCGACAACGCCGGCGGCATCGCCGAGATGGCGGGGCTCGACAAGAAGATCCGCGACATCACCGATCCGCTCGACGCCGTGGGCAACACCACCAAGGCCGTGACCAAGGGTTACGCCATCGGCTCGGCCGGCCTCGCGGCGCTGGTGCTGTTCGCCGACTACACGCACAACCTCGAGACGCACCTGCTGGCCACGGGCCGCGAGATGGTGACGTTCTCGCTGTCCGGATCCGGCCGTGATCATCGGCCTGTTCATCGGCGGCCTCGTGCCCTATCTATTCGGCGCCATGGCCATGGAAGCCGTGGGCCGCGCCGCCGGCTCGGTGGTCACCGAAGTGCGCCGCCAGTTCCGCGAGATCAAGGGCATCATGGAAGGCACGGCCAAGCCGGAATACGGCACGCGCGGTGGACCTGCTCACCAAGGCCGCGATCAAGGAAATGATCATCCCGTCGCTGCTGCCCATCCTGATCCCGGTGGTCATCGCCTTCGGCATGAACTGGCTCATGGGTCCGGGCGCCGGCATCAAGGCGCTCGGCGGCCTGCTCATCGGCACCATCGTCACGGGCCTGTTCGTCGCCATCTCCATGTGCACCGGCGGCGGCGCCTGGGACAACGCCAAGAAGTACATCGAGGAAGGCAACTTCGGCGGCAAGGGCTCCGAGGCGCACAAGGCCTCGGTCACCGGCGACACCGTCGGCGATCCCTACAAGGACACCGCGGGCCCGGCCATCAACCCGCTGATCAAGATCATCAACATCGTCGCGCTGCTGCTGGTGCCGCTGCTGTAGTGAAATGGGGACACTCCTGATTTGCTAGCAAAGGGGACGCGCCTCACGGCTCGTCCCCTTCTGCTTCTGGGTTCGAAATAGCGTCCCCATATCGCCGGTCCAGTCAGGCAACCTCGAGGAGCATCGCGATGGCGGACGAAAAATTCCCGGTCGAGAAATCCGATACCGAATGGCGCGAGTTGCTGTCCGCCGGACCAGTTCCGCGTGCTGCGCGAACACGGCACCGAGCGCGCCGGCACCAGCCCGCTGAACTTCGAGAAGCGCACCGGCGTATTACCACTGCGCCGCCTGCGGTCAGCCGCTGTTCGAGTCGAGCACCAAGTACGAGAGCGGCTCGGGCTGGCCGAGCTTCTTCCGGCCGCTGCCGAACGCGGTCGCGACCACGACCGACACCGACGCACGGCATGACGCGCGTCGAAGTGCATTGCAAGAACTGCGGCGGCCATCTCGGCCACGTGTTCAACGACGGCCCGCAGCCCACCGGGCAGCGTTACTGCATGAACGGCGTGTCGCTGAAGTTCGAGCCGAAATATGCTAGCATGGGGCCTGACCCCATCTCTCGGCGCGCGCCGCACCGCGCGGGCGTACCGGCTGTCGTTCGAATTCTGCGCGCCTCGTTGTCAGCCGTCGCCTCGGCCGGGCCGGCGTTGACCAGCACGGCGCTCACCAGCTTGTTGAGCCGCGATGCAATAGGCGGCGACTTCGGGTGTGCCTGGCTCCCGGACGTTCTCGAGCGCATGCGCGATATCGTGCAGCCGACGCTCGATGCGCGAATCCATCTTCAATGAATGGGTCACGCAGGCGCTGACACAGGCGGTGATTTCGGCGTCGAGCTCACGCGCCGCGGTGCCCGGCAATGTTCAGCCCGCGCATTTCCGGCCGGACAGCCTGCCTGCAGATGCTCGCGCCACATTTGCGACAGTTGCATCGCTTCCGCCTCCCCGGACGACATGTCGGTCGAAAGTAGCGCAATTTGGTGCAGTCGTCCCGCGCAATTTTTGGCTGCGCTCGTCGTCCGATCAGGATGCGGCGCCAGCTGGTTTGCGCCGCCGGCGTCAGCAACGACCCAACAGCTGTTGCACAACGTGCCAGCAGCACGTCTTAAGTAGTTGATTCATGGAAATGATCCGGACTGCGCGATCCGTTGCGCGGATACCATCGAGCGCCGATGTCCCCTCTTCCGGCGCACTTCGCCGACTATCCTGACGAGCCGCGGGCCGGTGCAGCATCCGACGCGAAATAACTGGGCTGCCGGGACGGTCTGCCGCACTAACAATATCGAGGATCCATGCTCGGACTGGCGCATTGTCGACTGGCACGCCCAGCTGGGACGCGTGCTGATCATCTGCGTTCGCTGCTGCTGCTGTTCACGCGTCTGTGGGTGAGCTGGCAGTTCTGAAGTCCGGCTGGCTGAAGCTGGCAACTGGGATGTGACGCGCTCGAGTTGTTCCGCAATGAGTACCAGGTTCCGCTTCTTTCGCCAGCACTCGCCGCCGGCCGGGACATGTGGTGAGCTGATCTTCCGGCATTGCTCGTGTGTGGCCTGCTCAGCTGCGCGTCGGCGCGCACCTGGCTGTTTTGCCGTCAATGCGCTCGCCGTCGTGTCCTACCGGTATGTGCTCGGCAAGGACGGCTACGTGAGCAATACGTAACTGAACGAAGTACGTATC
>ERZ1370068.2499-contig-1646_pt1 | contig 20891 bp, 34 predicted proteins | sample MGYA00561227_ERZ1370068 | MGnify/ENA primary metagenome ERZ1370068 (study PRJEB38410, sample SAMEA6850437) | metagenome | study: Metagenomic assessment of the ecological functions of the soil: analysis of the soil microbiota associated with the... | reverse complement strand
CTACGTATTGCTATCAATGGAGCTGGTGGCCTTAATATGAGTGATCATCAACCGTGAGACGGGCTTTGGCAGCGAAAGCAAGAGCCTGCGACGCCTGTTTGACAAGGTCGGTTCAAGGCGACGGTTGCCCAGAGTTGAGGGCATACGCCAGGGCTGGCGCTTTCGACTGGGCGTGGTCGGAGGGTCGCGTGTCGCCATTCCTAATCGACGATCGAGGAGAGGTTTGGGATCCCAACTCCCGTGTGCTCAGGGCGCGATTGCACGCCTCGGTCGGCGCTCAAGAGCTACGGTGATTTCGCGGTGCTGAACTCTAGGCTTTATCGCTTTGGCGATCGGAAAGTCCAGCATCCACATCCAGTTGCGCCCCGCGCTTGCCAGGCCAGCAGCGCTCGGCGCGCTCTATCTTGCTTTGCACAAGCATGCTCCTGAGCGCATTGTGGTGAGATGGGTACGACGGCGCTGTGGCGAGACGAAATTGTCGGCTGGCATTGTGACGGCTGGCGCCGCTTAACCTGTCTGTTTGAGAGCCCCGAAAATCCACCCGTCGGGTTCTCGCGGCGGCGCATTGCGCCCGGGCGGCTCCCGCGTGAGAACCCCTCTGCATCGCTGTGTCCAGATACATCCCGGCTGACCAGCATCGTCGCTAACCCGGCGCAGATGCTACCGGTGCCGCTCTGTGATCGTTATCTTCTGCTGACGGAGGATGCCAGATGACCGCGAATTGCGCGGTATGTGATTTTGGCAGCGCCTTGATGTCGCGATCGCCGCGGCAGAGCGCCGAGCGCGCGGCCGGCGCATCGATGACCTTCCCGACTTCAGGTACTATGGACAGTGGGTCGCCAACGCCCATCGCGAGGCCGGCGCGGTGGTCAAACCCTCCGGCACTCGAGGAGGTGGCGGGCAATGGATCGGATTGGGCCGAGGCTCGGCGCGCTGGGTCGCACGCCGGGGTTGGCGTTTCGATCGCGGGAACGGGAACTGACCCGGCGTGGCCGCATCCCGCCTCCCAGGGCGTGACGCTCTGGATGACGCGCGCGTCAGTGTCCGCCACAAAACTGGCTAGGAAATTTTCGCGATCGGCGACGATTTCGTCGCGAGGGCTCCGCAGCGGGAGCCAGACGCTGAGCGTTCCCAATGGCGTGACGTGTTTTTGAGCTCGACGCTCCACTCCGCGTTAAGATAGCCGGCACGCCGCGCGACCCCGCGTGCGAAGATTGACGTCATCGACCACATCAGCGTACAGGCAAAAATCGACATTCCAGAGCGGCACAGCCGCCAATCGCCCGGAAGTCGATGCGCGCGGCGTAATCGCGGGCAGGCCCTTCCCTCTGCAGCTCGGGACGACACCAATGCGCTCCAGTGTAGGCCTTCACGCTTTCGCCCGTGATCGGCGCGCCGCCGGTGCAGCAGTCACCTGATCTGGCCTCGTTCTGCGCTGCCGCCACGCGTCGGGGTCGCGATAGAGGAGGCGCAGGCTGGTCGCCTCGTCATGCAAGCTGGTGTTACGCCAATCGAAGAAACGTGCACCCTGAGTAACGACCACATCGCCGGCGGCATTGCGGCCCAAAAGACAGATCGCCGAGGTCGGATCTGGCCGTCCGCAGCTTCGGGTCAAATACGGGCAGGAGCGGTCTGCCGGGCGGCATCGATTGGCGCGGTTGATTGCGACTAGCTCCTCGAGCGTTGCAAACGACAGGAAAACGCCGCGTCTCCTGGCTGCATCGGCGGCGAGGAGGAGCCTCCCCAACAGCTGCACGGCCCGTGATTGAGAACGAGGCCCGCAAGAAAAGAGGCTGGGAGGGGGGTGCGCGCCCAGATAAGCGTGTTTGCCACGATTTTCCGGCATTGCAAGGCCAGCCGATGGGTCGTGCTGGCCGCGATGCTTCGTGAGCTCGGTAAATCCGCAATGCGGGAAACAACTTAACCCCTAAAGGCGGTCGTCCTGCAGTCCACTTTGTGCGTGGCTCGGCTACAGTGCAAAGACAAGTGCCTGACGGCGGCATAGCCCCAGCGGGCGCCACCTGCACCGGACGTGAAGCCCTGGCTGTGGGGTCATTCAGAGGCGCGCTAGGTGCGGCGGCTGGTCCGTTGCGGGATAGTCGCCCCGCGCGAGGACGGGGGACCGGCAATTGACCAAATGGTCAACACCGGCCCCAACCCTGGCGGACCGGTGCGGGGTATGGTCTGCCCGCGCACCAATCGACACCATGCCGTTTTGGAGCGCAAACTCATAGACTTTGCCTTCTTACCTCGAGCGTGCGTCAAACGCACGTTGCAGTTCTGCCATTGGTCAGCGCCGGGCAGGTCTGCCTTTATCCCTTGCCGTGTTCTGCTGCACCTATCCCACGAAGACCTTAAGTCGAGCAGCTGAATGTTCCACCTCGCAACGAGCTTCACTCTCAGTGATTAGCGCTGACGACGCGACGTTCGGCGGCACGTTCGGTCGTCCATATTTTCAAGCTGCGCAGGAGCAACTGCGAGCTTTACCCGTTCAGATCGAGCCGGCAAAGCGGAGGTTTGTCCTCACTACCAATCACTTAGCAGCCAACCCCCTCGCGTTAACTAAGGGGCGCGCTCGGTCGCGTGCAACCAACGCCTCGCTACCTTCGTCCCCTACCATTTGTCTAAAGGGAGCTTCCTTGATTCGGTTGCAAAAGAATGATGAACTCGTGATGCCATTCATAGGCGGCGACATGCATTGGATAAGCATAGCCAAGCGCCGCAAACATGAATGCAGTTCGCGGTCGATCGTGCGCGATCGCGGTTAAGTGCCAGTCTGCCCAGGATCACGCTCCCGCCGGGGTTAATGGAGGACCAAGCATGACCGAAGGCGGCAACTTCGCGATCTGCATCACGGCGTCGGATTTCTCAACCTCGCGGCCGCTGGCACTGCCGCCGCTTTGAGCCGACCTGGCACCTCGCACGGAGCGCAATCAAAGACGATCACCGTCTTGCACGAAGGCTCTTTCCATCAAGCCCTTCGACGAGTATGTGCAAAACGCATCGCGCCCAGCCTACAGAAGCAAACAGGGATCAAGGTCAACTACGAGGTCACCAGCGTCGGCAGTCTGCCGACCCGGATCAGCACGGTCGCCGAGACGGGATCCGGCGCCGGATGTAACGATGAATGGTCCTGCCTTCAGCGTCATCCTATTCGGCGAGAAATATGTTGGACGTCGGTGACATTGCTGAGGAAGTCGGCAAAGCGCAGGGGGGCTGGTACTGACGCTGGCAAAGAGGCCGTCTTCGTCAACGGCAAATGGAAGGCGATCCCGTTCAGCAATATCGGCCAGCTGATGAACTGGCGCACCGATTGGTTTGCGGAGGTTGGGGTCACAAACGTTTCCCGACACCTGGGAAGAGCTCTCACGAGGTCGGAAAGAAGCTCAAGGCGCAAGGACCACCCATTCGGCTTCGAGCTCGGCACGGCTTCGGTGACAACCATGGCTGGTTATACCCGTTACTCTGGTCCTACGGCGGTGCGCGAGGTCGCAGACCGACGGAAAGACAGTGTGTAATCGATTCTGACGAGACCGCGCGCGCGCGTCGATTTTGCCCGCAAATTCTTCAAGGACACGATGCTCGACGATGTGCTCGGCTGACTGATGTCAGCAACAACAAAGGCGCTGGATGTCGCCGAGCAGATTCTCGTGCACCAACAATGCCGAGAGCATCCTGTGGTGGTTCGCTAAGCGGGAATTCCCTGAAATCGGCAAGGTCACCGCCCAGGCGCATGAACCCGTGCGGGACCGAAGGGTCGCTTCCACTCTCTCAACTCGATAAGCCATTCGATCTTCAGCTTCACCCCGGCACAAGAGGAGGCTCGCGCCTTCATGCGATGGCTGATGGATGCGAAGCAACTGGGCGGCTGGTACGCTGTCGCCGACAACCTACTATCAGCCTCTGCTACACGCCTACGACGACGCGCCGATGTGGCAACGTAGAGCCGCGCAATCTCCCTACCGGGATGCACTCGCCAGCGCGCATCTGCCGGGCTGGCCGGCGCCGGCGAGCCGACAGCTGGCGGAAAGTGTCGCCAAATACGTCGTGGTCGATATGTTTGCGAAGGCGTGCGCGGGCACACCGACCAAGGAGGTCATCAAGAGCGCCGAGGCTCAACTTAAAGGCATTTATCGGTCAGCCTAACATGACCGTAGTCTCGCATCGCCTTCCTGGTGTCCGGCGCGCGGTGAACGGCCGCACGCCGCTCAAGGCATTGCTCGACCGCGAAGCCGTCTTTAGCTGGCTGCTAATGGCGCTGCCTTTTGTTTCTCGCGTCCCTGGTCGGGTATCCGCTTGTGCTTACGGCTTATTGTTGAGCCTGCAAGACCGGCCGGTTGCGCAGACGGGTACGTTCGTGGGTTTCCAAAATTTTGTAGTCAACTTCAACGACCCGGTCTTCTGGCAGGTGGCGGTCAACACGTTCGTCTACACCGGTGTTGCGACATTTCTGAAGATGGTCGGTGGTCTCTGCCTAGCAGTGGCTATGAGATCAGCACTTCCGCGATGAAGAACCTTAGTGCGTGCGCTGCTGCTGCTGCCGTTCATCGTCCCAACCGTGCTTAGCACCGTCGCCTGGATGTGGATGCTCGACCCCGCTTTCAGCGTCGTCAATCGGCTGTTGGTCGCACTCGGCTGGCCAAAGCCGGGGCCGTCCTGGCTCGGTGATCCCACCTTAGCGATGATCGTCGATCATCATCATCAACACGTGGCGCGGACTGCCTTTCTACGGGCATCACATTGCTCGCCGGACTGCAAACGGTTCCACCCGAGTTATACGAAGCAGCCGACAATTCGATGGCGCTGGCGGGATGGCAGAGGTTCCGCTTTGTGACGTTGCCGCTGCTGCGGCCAATCATCCTGATCGTAACCCTGTTCTCGGTGATCTTTACCTTCGCGGACTTCCAGCTCGTGTATGTCCTTACACACGGTGGGCCACAGAACGCGACGAATCTATTTGCTACCTCACGCCTTCGACATCGCAATGGGCGCCGGGCAGCTGGGGCTCGGCGCGTCGGTGGCGCTCGCGATGCTGCCGGCGCTCGCAGTCCTGATCGTTGCGCTGACAATCTATATGCGGAGGAGTTGATGGTTACGGGCCACAGACGGCTCGAACGTGCTGGTGCGGCTGTGGCTGCCGGTAGGCTTCTTTCTCGTGCTCGCGCTATTCCCGTTTTATTGGATGGCAATCACGTCGCTGAAACCAAACGCAGAGCTCTACAACAGAAATGTCATGCCGCTCATCGTGCATGCTCCAACGCTCAAGCACTACGTCGATCTGCTGACAAAGACGAGCTTCCTTCTTTGGACATGGAACACGATGCTGATAGCCATCGTCTCCACCGCGATTTCGTTGATACTGGGCACGATGCTGGCATATCCATTAGCGAGAATGCGCTTCGCCGGAGCCGGTCTGATTGCGATGACTGTTGCGGCCGTGTACCTCGTACCACAACCTCTGCTCTTCATTCCCCTCGCCGACGTCATCAACTCGACTGGGTCTCGGCAATACGCTGACATCCGTAATTCTCACCTACCCCACAATGCTGGTTCCTTTTGCGCGTGGCTCCTGCTCGGCTACTTCAAAACCGTGCCAAAGGAGCTTGAAGAGGCGGCGCAGGATCGATGGTGCCAGCCGGATGCAGACGGTATTGCAGATATTTCTCCCGTTGTGCATGCCTGGTTTCATTTCCGCCGGCATCTTCGCCTTCACGTTGTCGCAAAACGAATTTCTTTACGCGCTGATCTTCTGACAAAAACCACGGTGCGCACCGTGCCAGTCGGTGTTATCGCGGAATTAATCCGTGGCGATGTGTTTTATTGGGGCCAGCTCATGGCTGGCGGCATTGCTCGGGTCGATCCCAGTTGCGCTCATCTACTCGTTCTTCGTCGAGCACTACGTTGCTGGCCTTACTGGGTCAATTAAGGGCTGACGTCCCTATCAATTCACAACGTGGCCTCGTACCCCTCGGTGAGCTCAAACTCCGTCAGAAAACGAGTTCATGCCCCGTGGTTTTGAGAGTGAAGTGCATGCGCCGTGGCATCTTTTGCAGATCGTGCATGCACACTTGCGGCCCGAACGCACGCTTCCAATCCGCGGTCATCAAGCGGTGACAAACGCAGCCGTAGAGACCATGGTTGATCGTTCCTAAGCGCCTCGCTCTCTGCCGACGATGGTCAATTCATAGCTGCAGGGGCCAAGGTGCGAGCCATCTATGGTCTCACGTCCGATTCACGGCCTCAGCAACTTGGAGTTGCAAGATATCGTTCGTCGAGCCTGCGTTTGTGCTTGTTCTCCAGCACAAATTTCGCCGCAGCCTCTGCGAACATGCAAGTGGGCCTGACGCCAAAGATTTGCGCGTACAGCCAAGGAGCCGCGCGCCGGCGCCGCGCGCTATCGAAGTGCTCATTCGGCGGTCATGATTTTCGAGCAACCATCGCTTGTCACCTCCTGCAGCACATGAAAACCTCGAACTCGGGATGGCCGAGCGTCAGCGGCTTGTTGCCAGCGCGGGCGTGCGCCTTGCGGAAGGCTCCGACCTCGTCCAGCCCTCAAAGTCGGCGTAGGGAGCGCCACATCGTATGGGACGAATAGGAGGATGTGATCCTCGCGCTCGGGACCGCGCAGCAGGTGGAATGAGAGGAAGCCCGACAGTTCGATGCAGGTGGCTCTCGCGGGAGAAACCAGGCGTTCCCGAAGTCCTTGGTACAGTCCTTGAGCACCCTTTGAAGCGGTTCATGGCGATGTACATGGCTGATCTCTTCTGCGTTCGCATACTCGGGAGCAGCTTCGCAATCTCACTTGGCGCCAAATGCGGCTCGGCGGCGTTTCCTTCAGAACTGCGACACCTGGCCGTGACCCAGCCCGCGCGTGTGGCGCGTGACCGCGGATGGGGTGCAGGTGACCGTGGGCGGCAACGTCAGCGCCCACGGGTGAGCCCACGAACGGGTCATTGACGTTGGCCGCGAGAGTGAAGTTCTCGCTGAGCTCATGGCTGCTCGCGAAGAGATCGACGACCGCGTAGCTGGGGCGTGAAAGGATTGGCCGGGTTGAGTCGCATTGATGGCGCCGATGAAGGTGTCGGACGAGAACGTTGCCCCGCGCCAATGGTTAGCCGCTCCTCAATAAAGCGCAGGCAACACCGGTCAGAACCGACACCTGCTCGGGCAGATGGCTTGGGGCGGTGAGGCCGCTGAGTTGTGAGGGCAGCTCGCTGGGAAGCTGGGCATGAAGGTTTTAGCTGATCTGCCCGGTGCGCGATCCCCGCTTCCCGTCCTGTGACACCGTCAACGGAAAGAAAGCGACGTTCAATAGCAGCGCTCCGTCCCCAGTCCCAAGCCACCCCCCCGATGGGCAGCCGACTGGGCGCGATGAAGCCGGCAGGGTCGATATTTAAGTGCTTTGTGGCTCCTAAGTGGTCTGTCGTCCGCCCCGGCGTGTCATTGAACAAAACTCTGTTATATCAACGACCTGTGATGCCGTATTCTCGAAGAGTGGCAGCATGCTTATGTCGCGGTGCAGCGGGGCTTAGAAGGATGATGATCATGAAGACGTTGATGGCGTTGTCAGTTTTGATGTTGATGGTCTTTGGTTCGATCTCAGGGCCTGCAATCTGCCGCAGATATCCGCTCAGAACGGTGCCCCGGGGATGGGACGGGCCGCAGGATCCTTCACCTCCTGGGCTCCGCCCGGCTAGTAGTGGCCGCAGCGGGTCAGTGTCGCGTTAGCTCATTCAGCGCACTAGCGCTGAAGGCCTGCGCGGCACCTCACCGTCCGCCATCACGCAAGAAAACAAAAGCGGAGATTGAACTGGCCCGGACGACCAGCACATCGCATGTCCATGACAAACACGTAGAACAAGATGCGCGACCGGTTACTTTTGACCCGTCAATGCTTTTTGCTCTTCGAGGAGCTTTGCAAAGCAGTGCATCCTGCTCGGAGATGCGGTCCGCGTTGCGTCCTCGTCTGCTGCACCCGAAAAAGGCCGCGGCCTGTCTCGGTCAAAACGCGGATATTTTCGCGCACCGCCCGGATGCGCTGTTCAAGTTCGGTTAGCTTTGCTGGGTCGGGCATGGAGCCTCCTTTGTGCCTTGAGCCGTTCAGGGTTGGGCCACCCTATCATAACGGCGGGGTCGACTCTGAGCGTCGCCAGCTTTTCTTTGACTTTGCCTGCAGCTGGACCGCCATATCCAGTCGAGGTGGGCTATGTTCACTTTGATGCCGCTGCGGTTCTTAGCGGTGGGGGGACTTGGTCCATGCTTCGCTGCATGCAAACATTGGCCGGTTGTCGATGGTTGCGTACTCAAGGTTTGACCGAACCTAACTTCCGGAGGCTCTGGGTCAAGGGCCGTCGTGGCGCACCTTCGTCTTCGGCGCGCGTTGGCGCGATCAATGGTCAGCAACAACCTCACTGCGTGGGCTTTCGAGTTGGGTATGGCAAAACAAACGTCATCGCTGGAATTGGCGGACAATGCCAGGGGTGAAGTGGCGGATCTCCTGGATCTGCAATTGTCGCCTCGGTTTGGCCGCGATGGATACGCTTGCCCCGCAACTCGGGCAGACAATTGTCGATATCGGCTGTGGGGCGGGTCAGACTGCAGCAACAGCTCGCAAGCAGGGTCGGGCCGTCAGGCCGCGTTATTGGTGGTAGATATCGCGCCTCGCGTTCTCGAAGTTGCACGATCCAGAACCGCCGCCTCGGCCGGTTCAGCTGATGCAGGCCGACGCTGCCACTCTTGCCTTGCCGGACGCGATGGCAGACGGCGTGTATTCTCGATTCGGCGTCATGGCACTCGACGACCCCATTGCCGCCTTTGCCAATTTTCGCCGGATAACCCGGTGCGGTGGCCGACTTGCCTCGTGTGTTGGCGATCACTGGAAGAAAATGAACTCGATCTGGTTCCTCTGCGGGCCGCGGGGCTCGATATCCCAATCGACAAGACACCCTGCAAATTCGAGCGACGTGACTATTTGTTTGACGTTTTGCGGTCGGTGGGTTTTGCCAAGATAGAGATCAAGGCGTTCGGATGCGAGAGTTTCGAGCGGAAACCTTGACGCGATGATGGCGGTGCTGACGAAGGTGGGCCCTCGGGAGACCCCGCGGGAAACGCCGGCCTCATTTCCACCTGTCGAACCCAGGGTTCGAGCGGTGTTGCTAGTCGGTGCGGGTGACCACGACATCAGCCTCAAGGCGGCCACCTGGATGGTGTCTGCAGGTTGCCTAAAACGCTCAGTCGGTGACCGATCAACTGGCACGAACGTTTCACGTTGTATCGGTGGAGGCGGTGCCCACAATCGATACCGCTATGGGTGAGAAGGCGTCTAGTTTCAGGATCTTGAGGGTCCGGATTACCAAACAAAGGGGAAGTCCGCGGCACCGAATAGAACGGTAAGTTCGTGCCAGAGACATCGTGCACGCGGCCGAGAGAGCCTTCCGCTTCGATGACCTCGGCGCGGACAGCGGACCGCCAAAAGCGACTTGTCTGAGCACGCAGTCGGTGCGATCGACTCCTAGCCCTTAGGATATCGGCACCTTGGTCGTAGATCTGTTGGCCGACGCCCGGTTCCATGCGCGATTTCGAGCCTCCAGCCAAAATGCACTCCAAGGCTGTCGGCGAGCTTCAGGCAGTGCTCGAAATGCCATCGGCCGCGCGCAAGTCGATGAGGCCCCTGGGCCATGGCGTAGTCCATCCGGGGCAGGTCCGGGGGCAAGAGGATCGTTGTCAGCCTCGCCGAGTAAGATCACAAGGCGACGCCCAAGGTACCTTCGCAGATGCCCATCGTCGAGATCGAGGCCACCCATGCCGAGTGGATATTCGGCGGTAAGGTCGGGCAACATATAGACCCCACAGTTTGCAGCGACAGCAGTGTCAACCGCAGGAGCCTCAGTGAGCGCGAGATATCGCAGCACGTACTGAGCACCCGCGGAGTTGCCAAACAGACCGAAGGACCTTCTGTTTGAGCCGACCGAGTCACGGACGTGCGCGAACAATCTATCTATAGCTGCCAAAATTCCAATGCTCTCGTGGAAGCACGGTGTTGCAGGGGCGGAGGCAGACGCACTCCACCGAAGTTATAGGCATAGAAGTCAGGGAACTGGTGTGCGTCGAATTCCGGGACCAAGACTATTTGCCCGTTGCGTATACTCTGCGCAGTCATGACGTCGCGAAACCCGGCTGCAGCTCGGTCCATCCCATGCATCGCAATGACGATGGGAGCGTCGCGAACGCCAGATGCGGGCACGAGTAGAAAACACGTATTGCCCGGCGTGCCTGTGCGGCGTTGTCGGAGCACCAAAGAAGCCGGCACCTTCGCGCAAGCGAGACCACTCATCGGTTGCTCCCCCGACATCTGACGCGGCGACCGCTACCGGATGGGGCGAAACGGGGCAAGCTCGCCCTACGCTGTCGGCAACAACGGTCAGGAAACGGCATCGTGAGCAACATGCTGATCGCGTCTTTAGGGACCCAAACCTGAGCAGTTCCGATGGTCAAAGCGACTAAGGCGATGCCGAGCGTCGTTACGTTCCGTTCCAGATAAGGGAGCGCCGCAGAAAAACGCCTGCTGCGTACAGGCGGAGGTCGGCGATGCGAACCGTCGTGGCATCCAAAGTTTGCCGTCCCCCGGGAAGAAGATAGCCGTCAGGATCGTGAAACTCTTGGTTATAAGACCGCGGCGTCATGCTTTCGGCGACTATTGAACCCGGCCCTTTCCTGAGCTTTGAGCTCCTCGAATCTGGCCCGTGCGCGCTTGAACTTGTCGTTGAACAGCCACATCGCATCGAGGATTTCGCGAAAGGTCGCCGAGGTTCTTGCCCGGTCCGCCTTGCCGAAAGTGAAGATGCTGTTGTTGCGCAAGTATCCCATGATCCGTCGGGTCCGAAATGCGATAGGCCGCGAAGTTGCCCGACGCGAGCGCGGCACGCGTCGGCGTGGGGATGATCTGGATCAGCTCGAACAGCTTCATCTGATCGATCTGATCGGCAAGCATCCGCGCGATCGCCGGGATCTGCGCGAACAGGTCGGCATGGGCGTTCATCAGCCGCGTTGCGCACCGCGGTCCAATGATTGAACCGCTGGTCGCCATTGCCGACGCGCGCCGTCTCCTTGTCATCGCGGGCGGCCAGCGCGGGATCGAGCGCCGCGACCCGCGGCTTGAGCGCCGCCCACGCCCTGCGCCCGTTTGCGATCCTCCGCGACGCCCGCCTGCAAGCTGCCCTTGTACTTGTTGGAGCGAGCATTGCCGATGTTCTGGTTGCCGTTCGTCTCCGCAAAGAACAGCCCGAGGCTGATGCGGCCTGCCGCGTCGGCGGTCGCGGCATCAAGACCCTTGGCGCGCGCAATCAGCCCTGCCGAGATCGGCGACGTCCTTGAAGGGTGTGCTGCGAGGCCTGCGCGCCCGCCGGCGGCGCCTGCATGAGACGGAACAGCGCGCGCATACTCCTCGATCAGCGGCTCGATGTCGGCATCGAAGTAGGCCGGCGGCACGCCGAACCTGTTGGACCGCCCGATGCGCGATGGCAGCGCATGTCGGTGAGGTCCTTGTAGGTGCTCATAACCTTGATGCGGGCGAGGTAGATGGCCTGCCCCGGCAGGTTTGGCAGCACCTGCTTGGCCATCGATCTGCGCCCGCCGCTCGCGCGAGGATCGCTTTGAACTCGCGCAAGGCCTTCTCGTAGGCCGCGCCTGCGGCCGCCTGCTGCTTTGGTGAGCGCGCTCGCCTGGGCCAGGCCGGGCGTCACCTCGCCAAGACCACCGGTGCCGGCTGCACCGAGAGCGATGGCGACCGCGGTTCCTAACGCCGCCAAGATGCGCGTTGCGACGGTACTCCGCCGTGGGTGGGACATGAGTGGCTGCCGTCTCATCGAAGCGCAAAATCAACAGCCCTGCGGATTTGAGTGCCAGTGACAATCTTTAGCCGCGAGTAGGTTGCTTTTCCCTCGGCTCGAGGCCGAACTTGGGCTCAATAGAAGGAGGTACTCTACCGGTAGAAGCTTTGGCAACAACTCCACCCGTGGTGCCCTGGATCTGGCGGGCACGTGCGATAAAGGGAAAACTGCGAGCCAGCGAGCCTCGGCAACCGTCGGGGATGTTTAAGGATGCGTCGCCTCTTCGACTGGGTGGTCATCGCAGCACTGCTGGTGTTGATCGTCACCGGTGCAGGGGCAGCTCTTTCTTTGCCCACGGTCCGCCACATCATTTCGAGCTTGTGGAATTTACCCGATCGATTGCCCGCCCTCCCTGCCAATGGCCAAGTGCACTATCAGCCGGGTGCCGAGGATGATGCTCGTGTCGTCGCGGCGTTGCTCCCAGACGCCATCACGCGGATCGAAGCCGTGCACGGTCGACGCTTCGCGTATCCTGTAACGGTGGGCGTACGCGACAGCGGAGGCCTATGTGGCTGCAAACAGACTAGGGTCTGCCGATCCCGTTGGTGTCACATTCTCAGGACAGGTGAATCTGACGCCTAAGCTGTTCTGGTCGCAACGCCAGCGTCTGCCTGCGATCCTGACGCACGAGCTCTCGCATGCGCATATTCAAGGGGTGGATCGACGGACTAGTTTACATCCACCTGCCAAGCTGGTTCAAGGAAGGCTTCGGCGGTTATGGTGTCGGAGGGCAGGGGCGCCGAATTGGTCGACGAAGAGGAAGCGCGAGCCGCCATGCAACGCGGTGAGAAAATTGTTGTCGACGACGCAGAAGCCTACAAAACGTGTTTGATATCTCGGTTCTGAAAGGACACCAGAAAAGGTAGCGCCTTGGCATGCAACCGTGTGTTGGCCTACCGACAAGCCGGAATGTTTGTGAACGACCTTCGCCAGTCGGATCCGTCGGCTTTGACCGCATGCTGGACGCAATCTTTGCGGGTCGCGCGTTCGCCGAAGCGGTGCGTGTCAGTTACCACGATGACGTGCACTCACTATGGCAAAATTCATCACCTCTCCGTTCGAAAATAACTTTTTAGCAGCGCGCTTGCGCCGCTGATCATCAAGTGGGCTACGAACGCTTGAAGCCATGTTCGCCGGCAGTCCGCACTGCGTGAAGGCACGGTGGATGCCCGGCAGCACCTACCTCGTCATCGGATATGTGACCGTAGCGTCGTGCGCGATAAAATCTACCTCGAGCCATCATCTAGCTCGAGCCCGTCCCATCCATTCCCAACGCAAGCGGCGGTCGCCAGGCATCGAGCTTTCCACGTCTGGCGGTACGACAAGTTGGTGACACCTCAGAAGTTATCCACAAAGACTGAGTGGTAAATAGGAAATAGGCGGGGGCTTCGGCCGTTGTTCATGCGACCCGGCCCGCACCCCACACCCAGAGCGCTTCCGGGTCGCCCGCTTGAAGGCATCTTGCGGTTTGTAAATGCGTACAGGATGCCTCGCGGGCCTGCATGACCTCGACGAGGGAGCCCCACCCCGAGCGGCGTGGGGGCTTCTTTATCCGCTGCGAGACAAACGAGGGATGGTCCGCAGTAACCGCCACGCCGCGTCAGTGGCATCGGGTTGTCCGTGCCGCCCGTCGCAAAGCCCGCGGCGGCTGCCCAATGGTGCGCAGGAAGGCGCGGCGCATCCGGCCGGCGTCGCCAAAACCCGCGGCTTCGGCGATGCGCTCGAGAGGGGTGTGACTTGGTCTCTACCGCCGCCCGAGCGGTCTCCAGACGTAGGCGCCTCGACGGCCTTTGCCGGAGTGATCCCTATCTCCCGCCGCAAAAGGCACGGGCGAAGCTGCGCGGACTCATGGCGGCGCGGCCGGCAAGGCGCTCGACGGTCAGGGGCTCAGCCGAGGTGGGCGCGCATCCAATCGATCAAAGCAACAAAACGGGCTGTCCGCCCGCCGAGGTCAAGGCCTTGCGCGCGAGCGCACGTGCCGGCGAGATCACGCATGACAAGGGCGGTGGCGCCCGTTACGGCATCTGCGTTAGGCAAAAACCAGAGCGCGCGCGAATTGTTGGTTGCCGAGAAGAGTTCCGCGCGCCAACGTGATCCCATTGTTCCGTCGTTCACCGAGCGAAGTCGACGGCAGGTGGTGTTGCCGCCACTGACGATGACGCCGACGCGTTCTGCTGACCGCGCTTGGTAGGCCCCGGAGGTCAGTGCCGAAAGCGCCGCTGCGCCACCCGGCTCCGTGACGACACGAAACGTGCGCCAGAGTGCTAGCTGTGCCTGCCCAATCGCGTCATCGGTCACCAGCACCGTGTCATGGACATACTTCCTAGCGATCGGAAATACCAGCTCGCCGACGCGGCGCTGGTGCCAGCGAATCCGCGGCCACGCCGCGCCTGCTTCCGCTTCGACGGGACGGCCGGCCTCGAACGCTTTCGTCAGCGTAGGCGCGGTAAAGGGCTCGACGCCAATGACCTTGATAGAGCCGCTGTACCATGCGGCAATTCCCGCGATCAGGCCGCCGCCGCCGACGGCAACCAGCAAAGTGTCGATATTCGGCGCCTGTTGATAAAGTTCCATGCCTAGAGTGCCTGGCCAGAGCATCGTTTCGGGTTGGTCAAACGCGTGCACGGACATCGCACCTGACTGTTCCATCCAAGTTTCGCTAGCGGCCAGCGCGTCCGCGTAGCGATCCCCTTGATGACGAGATCGGCACCGTAAATCACGGATGCGCTGCACCTTGGCCGGCGACGACACGCTCGGAACAAAAATTTTTGCGGGGACCTGAAGCCGCATGGCTGCATAGGCGACGGCGGCGCCATGGTTGCCTCCTGAGGCCGCGACGACGCCGGCCGCCGGCAGCTTGCGGGCGAGCAAATTTGTGAAGGCCCCACGGGCCTTGAAGGAGCCGGAGTGCTGGAGCAACTCTCAGCTTGAGGCAGAGCTTGCACGGGCCGAGAACCGAGATCGGTGCCGTCGACCTTATGGTTGGCGTGCGCCGCAACATAAGGCCTAATGAGCGTCTCGCACCGAGCGATCTCTGTCTCGGTTCACTGCAATGAATGGGTCTGACATGGCGATCCTGGAAGCTCTTGCCCGAATTCATTGTCGGCACTTTGGCATCTTGCTTGCTCACGTCCAAGCGGGTCAAGCCACGCACGTTCTACAAGCGCTATAGAACCGACATCGCCGTGCCGCCGAGGGTGGGTTGGTCGTTGCAAGCCCGATCGGGAGTTGATCCGGCTGGCGATCGGAAGCAGGATCGTGGTGATCCTGGCGAAGCCGGTCCCTGACCCATCACTGGAGCCTAGCCCAGCTTTTTTCGTCAGCGGCGCGGTCGAGGCCGGCATGGCTAGGGAGATCTTGATGTGGTGAGTGAGGGCTCCATGAGGCTGATTGATGTGCATTCGCACTGGGGAACGCGTCGCGGCTATCCGCTACAGACCGAGAAGGAGCTGGCCCAGCAGCGCGGCACCTGGAACTCCGAGCCGACCTACCACACCGAGGCCGAGATGGCCGACCATTTTCGGCACAGCGGCGTGCGCGTTATTCTTGATCTAGGCTACGCGAAGTATCGACCGATGCAGGAGATGCGCACGCTGCACGATTACGGCTTCGAGACGGAGCGGGATCACGGCGATGTCATTCTCGGGCATTGGATCCACGTCGATCCGCAGCGGGCCGGACCAGCGGGCCTCAAGGAAGCTCGCGCCGCTGCATCGACAAGCGCATCGGATTTCTAGGCTTTTGCCGTCTCCGCCTCGCTGTCGCCGCCAGCGAGCGATCCTCTGTATCAGCCCTATTATGATCTGTGCGCCGAAGCCGGCATTCCCGTTCTGATCTTTGTTGGCACGACCGGTTTAGGTGCCGGCCTTCCTGGCGGCGATGGCGTCATCCTTGACTATTGCCACCCGCGACATCTCGATTGGGTGGCCGCCCATAATCCCCAGCTCAAGATCGTGGCGGCGCGCCCGGGCTGGCCCTGGCAAGCCGAGGTCATTGCCGTGCTCTTGCACAAGCGCAATATCTGGTATGAGCTTGCACGGCTGGTCACCGAAGTATCACACGGCCGACCTCAAGCACGAGATTGCGCGTCGGCTGCAGGATCGCGTCCTGTTTGCGGCCGACTATCCGCTGTTCTCCTATGAGCGCCTCATTAAAGACTGGCGCGCGCAAGGCTATTCAGAGGCGGTGCTTGAGAAGGTATTCTTGGCGCAATCGCCGAGCGCTTTCTGACTGAGGCCGGGTTCAGGGGCCCGATTTGAGCATGGACCTCGGCACTGAAAGCGCAAGGTGGCCATCGTCGGCGGCGCCAGCATGGGCATCGGCTATGGCATAGCGCGCACCCTGCGGCCGAAGGCAGCCGCATCGTCATCACGGCACGCCGCGAGCCCGCCCTGTTACGGGCCGCCGAGCGGCTTCGTGCGGAAACGGGTGCCGAGGTCGCTCCGATGGCGGCGGACTGTCGCCGCGCCGCCGACTGCACCCGCGTCGTCGAAGCAACACTTGCGTGTCTCGGCGGTGTCGATATCCTCATCAACAACGACGGCGCGCCGCCGCTTGGCCACCTCATCAGCTTCGACGACACGGCCTGGGCGCGGGCGGTAGAGCAAACCTGATGTACGTCGTTCGTATGGCGCGTGCCGTGATCCCGCATATGATCGCGCAGCGCGCGGCGGCGCCGTTCTCAATATCGCGGCCATCTTCGGCCATCCAACCTATCGCCGGCTTTGGCCTGTCGGTGGCAACCTGGGGTGGCGTGATCGGCTATTCCAAGACGCTGAGCCTGGAGGTCGCCAAACATGACATCAACGTCAATACCATCTGTCCCGGCTATGTCGAGACCACACGCCTTGAGAAGGTGTTCGCGGCCGATGGCGCCGACCCGACGCTGATGCGGACCAAACTCGAGGCCGAGGTACCGATGGGCCGCATCGGCACGGTGGACGACATCGCTGGCCATGGCGGCGCTGCTGGTTTCGCCGCGTGGCCGTTACATCTACCGGCACGGCTATAGCCATCGACGGCGGCTTGCCCGGAGGCGTGCGCTAGCAGCCAACCATCGCAAACATCCTCAACACGGAGCGGCAAGCATGCCGACGGATCGCCTGGTACCAGGGCTCAAAGCGGAGATCGTCATGACGGTCGACGACAAGCTGGTGGTCAGGCACATGGGCGGCGAAGGCGTACTGTCCACTCCAGCGATGATCGGCCTGATGGAGCGCGCGGGCATCGAGGCCGTGCAGGCGCATCTCGCCCGAAGGGCACACCACCGTCGGCTTCGAGGTCAACGTCAAGCACTTCGGCGCCACGCCGAAAGGCAAGAAGGTCACGGTACGCGCCGAACTGCTCGGAAGTCGATGGTCGCAAGCTCCGCTTCAAGGTCGAGGCGCACGACGAGGACAAGAAGGTCGGCGATGGCACCCATCGCCGCGCGCATCGTAGCACCAGCGCCATGGTTGAGCCTTCCGGCCCAGCGAGCGAGGTATCCGCAGTAGCCGCCCTTGCGACGCTCACGCGGTGGGCAGGCGTCGAGGCAGGAGATCGTGGCGCAGTTTCAGACGGTACTGAAAGGGGAGCTTGCGCAACGCTGGCGGGCTGTCGGTGAATGGCAAGACGAGTCGCTCTTTCACTCATCCTCAGCACGCAAGCTGCCCGGCATCCTGACCGCATCGCCTTCATCGATGCACAGAGCCGGATCACCCTCGGCGAGCTTTGAAAAAGACAGGATCGAGCGATGCGCCGCATTCCTGCGCCGGATCGGCATCGGCGCCAGGCGACGTCGTCACCATCCAGCTGCCGAACCGCATCGCATTTCCCGATCGCCTTTTTCGCGCTCGAGCTGATCGGCGCCATTGCCAACAAGGTGAACCCAGACTTCCGCGTCGCGCGAGCTCGATTACATCCTGCGCTTCTCGGGCAGCCGGGCGTTCATCTGCCCGGCAACCTTCAGAGGTTTCGACTATCGTCGGCATGGCGCGCCAGCTGCGCGCCGCCATTCCAGCGCTGAGCCATGATCGTGGTTTCCGGCCGAGACGTTCAGATGACGAATTGAACCTCGAGCGCGGTATCGCCGAGACCGAGCCACTGCTCGCCCAGAACGGGCGCCTATGAGCGCGAGACGACGATCTTTCGCATGGCCTTCACATCGGGCACGACGGGCAACCCCAAGTGCGTGCTGCACTCCTTCAACACGACGCTGCCGGCGGTCCGCCAGATCAATCGCCGACATGCAGGTGACCGAAACGGACGTGCAGCTCGTCTATCTGCCCGTGTGCCTCAACTGGGGCTACCTCTGTCTCCTGCAGGCGATCGTCGCGCGGCAGCCGGGCGGTGCTGCTCGAGCGCTTCTCGGCGAAGGCCGCTCTGGACTGATCCAGCGGGAAGCGTGTCACCTACGTCGCTACGGCGCCGGCCTCGATCGTCGCGATGCTCAACGAGCCTAGACCTGTCCGACTACGACGTCTCATCGCTGCGCGTCGTCATCACCGGCGGCGCCTCGGCCGCCATCGAGACCATCCGCGACTATCCAGGCGCGCATGCCCGGTCATCTGATCGAGCTCTACGGCATGCTGGAGACGGGCTTTCACACCTACACGCGCTTCATCGGACGATCCCGCAAAGGTCAACGGGACGATCGGACGAGTCGTCGTCGATGGGCTTGAAGATCCTCGACGAGGCCGGCGCACGAGGTGCCGCCGGCCGAGGTGGGAGAGATCGCCGCGCTCGGGCCCAGCGTGCATCTCGGCTACCACGCCAATGCGCCGCCAACGCCGAGGCGTTCACGGCCGACGGCTGGTTCCGCACCGGCGATCTCGGCCGCATCGTTGATCGGCGCGGCAACGTCGAGATCGTCGGGCGGCGCAAGGAGATCATCAACCGCGGAGGCAAGAAATTCTTTCCGCGCGAGGTGGAGGAGTTGCTCTACACCCATCCCAGATCATGCACGCGGCCATGGTTGGCATCGCCGATGCGCGCCTCGGCGAGCGCAACTGCCTGTGCGTCATCCCGAAGGCCGGCCAGTCGCGTGACGCTGGCCGAGACTGGTCGCTCATCTCAAGGGCCAGGTCGCCGACTACAAGCTGCCCGAGCAGATGCACATCGTCGATGAACTCCCGTTCACGGCCACCGGGCAAACTGCGCCGGCACGTCCTGGCGGATATGATTGCCAGAAGGACAGATCGCAGCAAGGCGCAAGTGTTAAGCCGTCCGGCTGCAATGCAGAGGGGTGTATTGTCCTCCGTGCGGGCGCGGAGGATAGCCTGGCATGCAAACAACGATCCGAGAGCCTTTAATCCGGGAGAAACGCGCAATGGAAACGAAGTCCACGCTTCCACGCCGCTGGGTCATCTGCCGGTGCCGGTGCTGCCAGCTCGTCGCCTCGCCCGCCATTCTGGACCAGCGCTCCAGGCGCAGGCCGCCGGCGTCGATCAAGATCGGCATGCCGCTCGCGCTGACCGGCCCGCTGGGCTCCGGTCGGCCAGCAGCAGAAGCGCGGCGCGGAGCTCTATGCCAAGCTGCAGAACGCCAAGGGCGGCATCCTCGGACGCAAGATCGAGCTGCTGATCGAGGACACCGTCGGCAATCCCGCCACCTGCGTGCGCAAGGCCCAGGAGATGGTCGAGCGCTACGATTGCCGTCTCTTCACCGGCATTACGCTGTCCTCCGAGGCGCTCGCCATCGTGCCCAAGCTCGCGGAGTGGAACTCGATCTTCATCTCATCCGACAACGGCGATGGACGCCTCACGGCGGAGAGCTTTGTTCCGAATTTCTTCCGCGCCAATACCTCCGGGCCCATGGGCGCGCGCGCGGTGTCGCTCTATCGTCAAGGAGGCAAAGCTCAAGAGCTTCTATGCGCTTGGGCATGGACTATGCCTGGGGGCACAACAGCGTCCAGGTGTTCGAGAACGAGATGAAGCGCCTCAACATAGACTTTGTCGGCAAGGTGTTCGCCCCGACCGGCACCAAGGACTATTCAACCTACATCACCAAGATCCGCCAATCGGGGCCGACGGCGTCTATCTGGTTCTGGCCGGCGACGACAACAACGCTTTCCTGGCGCAGGCGGCGCAGTACCAGCTCCCCGCCAAGATGGCCATGGTGACTGAGCAGATCGAGCTGGTCGCCCTTCGCGCCGTCGGCGAGCGCCTCCGTCGGCCTGCGTCGGATCCGCCCGCTACGCATTCAGCGATCGACACGCCCGGCAACAAGGAGTTCGTCGAGCTCTGCAAGGCCGAGCACAACGACCGTGCCCGACACGTTCGAGGGTGAGCAGTGGCAGTGCATGAAGGTGTTCGAGGCTGGCATCATCAAGGCCGGCGGGATCGAGGCGGACAAGCTGCGCCCGGCGCATCGAGGATCTCACCATCGACGAGCGTCAAGGGCAAGGTGCATGATGCGCAAGTGTGACCACCAGGGCGTCCAGCAGGGCTTCATGGTGAAGGTCGTCAAGAAGGACGGCTTCGATCATCCGATCCCCGAGGTCATCGCCACGCTGCCGGCCGAGCGCACCACGCCGCCCTGCAACAAGATGACCTACGACGACTGATCACGGCCTCAGCTGTCGCATGCGGCCTCGGCTGACCAGTCAATGCGCCGCGCCCCGTGACCCAGATCGCCTGACGGCCACATGAACACGCTCGCATTCTTCCTCAACCAGAGCGTCAACGCGCTGTCGCAGGCGGCATTGCTGTTCTTCCTCGGCGTCGGGCTGACCCTCATCTTCGGCATCATGCGCATCGTCAACTTCGCGCATGGCGCGCTGTATATGCTCGGCGCCTTCATCGGCTATTCGCTGGCGCGCGCGACGGGCAGCTTACTGGGTGGCGTTGGCGCTGGCGCCGATCTCGGTCGGCGTGATCGGCACGGCGTTCGAGCTCGTCATCCTGCGCCGCTCTACCGGCGCGACGCGCACGCCTTCCTGATGGTGACGTTCGGCCTGGCGCTGGTCGTCACCGAGGCTGTCACGGCTGATCTGGGGCCCCGACGCGCCTGCAGGTGCCGCCTCCG
>ERZ1370068.4077-contig-3170_pt1 | contig 20903 bp, 29 predicted proteins | sample MGYA00561227_ERZ1370068 | MGnify/ENA primary metagenome ERZ1370068 (study PRJEB38410, sample SAMEA6850437) | metagenome | study: Metagenomic assessment of the ecological functions of the soil: analysis of the soil microbiota associated with the... | reverse complement strand
TTGCAGCCGGAAAGGGCGACGGACAATTACCAGCGCCGCCGGATAGCAAAGCGGGATGAGCGCCAGGCGGAATGCGCGAACGGCGATGCCAGCTAAGTTCATGGGGGATCCTCCCGTCGGCTGGTGTGCGCTTGCAACGATACGCCATGGATGGGCCCCGATCGTGTCGGGGCGTGCCGGACGCACATCAAGCGGCGAAGGCCGCGATTGTATATTCAAAACGAGGGTGGCTTAAGAGTGGCGCTCGAAGATAGTAAACCCAACCGGGCCGGGAGGCTCGGCCAGGCGACAAAGCGTCCGAAGGGCAGACGGAATGGAGGAGGGCCGCCTGGCGGACGTCGCGGGCCAGCGAAGCGCGTGCGGCGCGGGTATTCCTTGTAGAATCCGTGCCGGTCACCCCAGGCATGCCGTCTCATCGAGCGGATGCCTCAATCGGACCCGCATTCGCCCGAGCTAGTCGACACTGAGCGACACTGCACGTCAATGACTACCGATCTTGCGTCGCTCTCCCGCCGCGACAAGCTGCGCGGAATCCTGTTGATACTCGCGCTAATCGCGGTGGCGCTGTGGATTTCCACGCGTTTCCTGCAGCCCGCGCCGCCGCGCCGCATCGTGCTCGCGTCCGGCGCCGAGTTTGGTGCCTACCACCAATACGCGGAACGCTACAAACAGGCACTCGCGCGCGAGGGCGTCGTCATCGAAGAACGAATGACGGGCGGCGCGGCCGACAACCTGCGCCTGCTGCGCGACCCGAATTCCGGCGTGGACGTCGCGTTCATGCAGGGCGGCGTCGCGACATCCGCTGGAAGCCGAGGACGTCGAGATGCTGGCGACGCTCTACTACGAGCCCTTGTGGGTCTTCTACCGCGGCAAGGCGACGTTGTCGCAGCTCAACCAGTTGAAGGGAATGCGTATCGCTGTCGGCGCACGAGGCAGCGGAACGCGCGCTTTCGTGGGGCCCCTGCTCGAGTTCAATGCAGTGCGGCGGGACAATTCGACGCTGCTGCCGATCGGCGGCGACGAGGCAATGCGTGCGTTGCAGGCGGACGAGGTCGATGCTGTCCTCCTCGTCGGCGGGGCGGAGACGCCCATCATCGTGCAGGCATTGCGCGATCCCGCCATCAAGCTGCTGAGCTTCGCACGCGCCGATGCGTACGTGCGGCGCTTTCCCTACATCACGAGGCTCACGCTGCCCGCAGGAACGATCGATCTCGCCCTCGAAATTCCGGCCGGACAACGTTACGCTGATCGGAACCAAGGCCATGCTGGTGGCCCGCCCCGGCTTGCATCCCGCACTTGCCAACCTCCTGCTCGACGCGGCAAGCGATATTCATTCACACCAGGGGTATTTCGAAGCGGCGGGAGAGTTCCGGGGATCGCGCCGGTTGACCTTCCTGTTTCCGCCGATGCGGAACGGCACAAGCGCTATGGGCCCAGCTTCCTTCATCGTTACCTGCCGTTCTGGGTTGCGACCTTCGTCGAGCGATTCGTGATTCTTGGTGCTGCCGCTGATTGTGATTCTGGTCCCGGTCATCAGTTATTTTCCGGATTTCATTCGCTGGCGGGTTCGGTCGCGCGTCTACCGGTGGTACGGCGAGCTGGCGTTGCTCGAGCGCGACGTGGCAACGAGGCGAGGCACCACTTCCCATCGAGAAATGGCTGCAGGACCTCGATCGCATCGAGCGCACGGTGGAAGACATCAAGATGCCGGCCAGTTTCGCGAGCGAGGCCTACACGCTTCGCGAGCACATCGCGCTGGTTCGCCGCGCCGTGCTGGCAAGGCAGCGACCTGAAGCGACTCGCGCACGCTTCCGAGCTGTCAGGGGCGGCCGTCGGGTAAAATGTGCGGCCAGCTCATCCGCGCGATTCGCGCAACCTCACGGAGTCTCTTGCCGCCATGAAAAAGTCTACGCCAACGCGACCGCTGCGTTGCAGGGCCTGCTGCAGGACGGCATGACCATTGCCGCGGGCGGATTCGGCCTCTGCGGGATCCCGGAAAACCTCATCAAGGCGCTGGTCGAGAGCGGCGCCAAGGACCTGACCATCGTCGGCAACAACGCCGGGCGTCGATGATTTCGGCATGGGGCTGCTGCTCAAGACGCGGCAGGTGAAGAAAGTCATCGCGTCAGCTACGTGGGCGAGAACAAGGAATTCGAGCGCCAGGTGCTGGCGGGCGAGCTGGAACTGGTGCTGACGCCGCAAGGGCACGCTGGCCGAGAAGCTGCGCGCAGGCGGCGCCGGCATTCCGGGCTTCTACACGCGCACCGCGTTCGGCACGATGCTGGCCGAGGACAAGGACACGCGGACGTTCGACGGCAAGGACTACGTGCTGGAGGAAGGCATCACCGCCGACGTCTCGATCGTGAAGGCCTGGAAGGGCGACAAGGCGGGCAACCTCGTCTACCGCGATGACGTCGCGCAATTTCAACCCGATGATCGCCACCTGCGGCAAGGTCACCGTGGCCGAGGTCGAGGAGCTGGTGGAAGTAGGCGAGCTCGATCCGGACCAGATCCATACGCCGGGCATCTACGTCGACCGCATCATCCAGGGCGAGCACTACGAGAAGCGCATCGAGTTTCGCACCGTGTCCGGCGCGCGCGGCGTCGAAGAAGGACTCGCCGATCCGCGAATTGATGGCGCGGCGCGCGGCGCAGGAATTGCGCGACGGCTATCTACGTCAACCTGGGCATCGGCATCCCGACGCTCGTCGCCAACTTCATCCCGGCGGGCATCAACGTCACGCTGCAGTCGGAAAACGGATTGCTGGGCATCGGTCCGTTCCCGACCGAAGACAAGATCGACGCCGACCTCATCAACGCCGGCAAGCAGACGATCACGACGGCGACGGGCTCGAGCTTCTTCTCAAGCGCCGATTCGTTCGCGATGATCCGCGGCGGTCACATCGACCTGTCGATCCTGGGCGCGCTCGAAGTGGCGGAAAACGGCGACATCGCCAACTGGATGGTGCCCGGCAAGATGGTCAAGGGCCCGGGCGGCGCGATGGACCTGGTCTCCGGCGTGCAGCGCGTCATCGTGCTGATGGAGCACACCGCCAAGGACGGCACGCTCGAAGATCCTCAAGTCATGCACGCTGCCGGTGACCGGCAAGGGCGTGGTCAACATGATCGTCACCGACCTGTGCGTGTTCGACGTGGGCCCGACGGGCTTGGTGCTGAAGGAACTCCATCCCGGCGTGACCGTCGAGGAAGTGCGCGCCAAGACCGCGTGCGAATTTTCCGTCGCAATCGCCGCGTAACTAGTTTTTCGCTTGTGCCAGCGCGTCGGCGTTCCAGCCGCCGCCGAGCGCCTTGATCAGCCCCACACTGGCCGCGAGCCGCCGCGCCTGAATCGCCAGCGCCGTGCGTTCGTTGTTGAGGCGCGTTGGCCTGAAGCACGACGACGGCCAGGTAGTTGGCGGTTCCCGCCCTGTACTGATTGAGTGCGATTGCCGCCGCCTCGCTGCGCCGGCCTTGACCGCATCGTCCTGGTATGCAACTTCCTGTGCCAGGAGGTCGAGCGCCGCGAGATTGTCCTCGACGTCCTGGAAGCTGCTCAGCACGATTGACCGGTAATTCGCGACGGTTTCGTCGTAGGTGGCGATCGCCTGGGCCTTTTGCGCGCTGCGCAGGCCGGCATCGAATATCGGCTGCGCGAGCGCCGCGCCCAGCGACCAGTAACGGCTGGGCAGCGACAACAGGCTGCCGATGACCGAATTCTGCACGCCGCCGGTCGCCGACAACGTCACGGCGGGAAGAAAGCAGCCTGCGCGACGCCGATCTGCGCGTTCGCACTCGCCGCGCGGCGCTCGGCGGCAGCGATGTCGGGTCGCCGCTCGAGCAGCGTGGAAGGCAGTGCCACAGGAATTTCCGGAAACACGGCCACGAGCGGCCTCGCCACGATGGTCAGTTCCGCCGGCGGCTTGCCGACGAGCACGGCAATCGCGTGCTCGAGCTGCGCGCGCGCGAGCGCGGCGTCGACGGCCTGCGCCTGCGTCGACTTGAGCTGCGACTCGGCCTGCGCGACGTCGCCTCGCGCGACGATGCCCGCCGCATACTGGTTACGCGTGAGTTGCAACGATCGCTCGTAGTTGGCGATCGTCTCCCGCAGCAGCGCAATCTGCGCATCCTGAACGCGCAGCAGCAGATAGTCCTGTGCGAGCAATGCCTGCGCCGGAGAGCTTGGCGCCGGCTAAGTCCGCTGCGCTGGCCTGAGCGCTCGTGCTGCTCGCCTCGACGCTGCGGCGAATCCCGCCCCACAGGTCGAGCTCCCAGCTCGCGTCGAGCTCGAGGTTATAGCTGTTGTTCACACCGGACCTCGCATTCGAATTCGAATTCGACGCCGGTGCCGCGACCACTGCGCACTGCCGCACCGCTGCCGCCGACGACGGGGAACAGCGCCGCGCGCGCCGCCTGGGTTGCCGCACTCGCTTCGCGCACGCGCGCCTCGGCGGCCTGAACGGTCTGGTTGGAAATGTCCACCTGCGCTACGAGCGCATTGAGGTCGGATCGTTGAAGGCTTCCCACCAATTGCCGCGCGGCGCGTCGTCGCTGGGCTGTGCGACCTTCCAGTCCACGGCCTTCCTTGTACGCGGCCGGGACCGGCGCGGCCGGCCGCACATAGTCGGGACCCGACCATGCAACCGGCAGAGTCGCCACCAGCATCGCGACGCATGCGGTGTCTGTTCGCATCATCTGTCATTCGACGTTGAGCCGCGGACATGGGTTCCCGATACGCTATCAGTCCGCGGCCGTGCGCCGCGGGGCGTCGTGATCGCGCGCGCGCGCGCACGCTGCGCCCACAGGCGGAAACGGTCGAGATACAGGTAGACGACCGGCGTCGTGTAGAGCGTGAGCACCTGGCTCACGAGCAGGCCGCCGACGATGGCGATGCCGAGCGGCCGGCGCAGCTCCGCGCCGTCGCCGGCGCCGAGCGCCAGCGGCAGCGCGCCCAGCATCGCCGCCATCGTCGTCATCATGATCGGGCGGAAGCGCAGCAGGCAGGCTTCGAAGATCGCGTCGCGCGGCGCCATGCCGCGTGTGCGCTCGGCGTCGAGCGCGAAGTCGATCATCATGATGGCGTTCTTCTTCACGATGCCGATCAGCAGGATGACGCCGATGAACGCGATGATCGAGAACTCGGTGTTGAACAGCATCAGCGCCAGCAGCGCGCCGACGCCGGCCGACGGCAGCGTCGACAGGATCGTGATCGGATGCACGTAGCTCTCGTAGAGCACGCCGAGCACGATGTACACGGTGAGGAGCGCCGCGAGGATCAGCCACGGCTGGCTGTCGAGCGAGGCCTGGAACGCGCGCGCGCTGCCCTGGAAGGTGCCGCGGACGGTGTTGGGCACGCCGATGCGCGCCATCGCATCGTCGACGGCGCGCGTCGCCTGCGACAGCGACACATCCGAGCGGCAGGTTGAACGAGATCGTGGACGCGACGAACTGGCCCCTGATGGTTGACGCCCAGCGGCGTGTTGGTCGGCCCGTACGTGGCGAACGCGGACAGCGGCACCTGCGCGCCGGCTGGGCGTGCTGACGTAGACGTTGTTCAGCGTGTCCGGCGACTGCCAGTACTCGGGCGCCGCCTCCATGACCACGTGATACTGGTTGAGCTGCGCGTAGATCGTCGACACCTGCCGCTGGCCGAAGAGGTCGTTCGAGCGTCGCGTCGATCATGCTCGCGCGTGACGCCCAGCCGCGACGCGGCGTCGCGGTCGATCACCAGCGAAGTCTGCAGCCCCTTGTCCTGCTGCGTCGGTGTTGACGTCGGCCAGCTCCGGCAGAGTTGGCTCAGCGCCGCGCGGATCTTCGGCTCCCACGCGCGCGAGTTCGGCGAGGTCGTCGCGCCTGCAGCGTGTACTGGTACTGCGCGTTGGCTCTGCCGGCCGCCGATGCGGATGTCCTGCACCGGCTGCAGGAAGAGGTTGGCGCCCGGCTCCTTGGAGAGCTTGACGCCGCAGCCGCGCGATCACCTGGTCCGCCGGTCTCCTTGCGCTCGGACAATGGCTTCAGCGCGACGAACATGAAGCCGGAATTGCGCTGCGCACCGCCGGTGAAGCCGACGACGTTCTCGCACGGCCGGATCGTCTGCGGACGATTCCCATGAAATCGGCGAGCTTCACGCGCATCGCCTGGAACGAAATGCTCTGGTCGGCCTGGATGCTGCCGGTCAGGCGGCCCGTGTCCTGCTGCGGGAAGAAGCCCTTCGGAATGATCACGTACAGGTAGACGTTGAGGCAGACCGTGGCGAGCAGCACGCAGCATGACGAACGACGCCGTGCCGCAGGCTCCACGCGAGGCTGCGCCGGTAGCCGTCGACCGAGCATGGCGAACGTCGCGCTCGCTCCACGCACCGATGACGCCCCGGCTTGCGCTCGGCTTTCGGTCGCAGCAGCCGCGCGCACATCATCGGCGTGGTCGTCAGCGACACGGCGAGCGAGATCAGGATCGCGACCGACAGCGTGATCGCGAACTCGCGGAACAGCCGGCCGACGATGCCGCCCATCAGCAGGATGGGGATGAACACGGCGATCAGCGACAGGCTCATCGACAGCACGGTGAAGCCGACTTCGCGCGCGCCCTGCAGCGCCGCCGCGAAGGGCGCCATGCCCGCCTCGATGTGGCGCGACGTGTTCTCCAGCACGACGATCGCGTCGTCGACGACGAAGCCGGTGGCGATGGTGAGCGCCATCAGCGTGAAGTTGTTGACCGAGAAGCCGAACAGGTACATGACGCCGAAGGTGCCGATCGAGCGACACCGGCACCGCGACGCTCGGGATCAGCGTCGCGCGCCCGTTGCGCAGGAACACGAACACGACGAGGATCACCAGCACGACGGCGATGCGTCAGCGACGCGCTCCGGTGTCGCGCAGCGACGCGCGGATCGTCGTCGTGCGCTCCATCGCCGAGCGTCAGGTCGATCGCGCTCGGAATCGACGCGCGCAGCGACGGCAGCAGCGCGGTCACGCGGTCGACCGTCTCGATGATGTTGGCGTTGGGCTGGCGGTTGATGATGACGCAGCACCGACGGCTTGCCGTTGGCCATGCCGGCGTTGCGCAGGTCCTGCACCGAATCGACGACGTCGGCGACGTCGGACAGCTGCACCGCGGCGCCGTTGCGGTAGGCGACGATCAGCGGCAGATACTCGGCCGCGGTCTTCGCCTGGTCGTTGGCGTAGATCTGCCAGTGCCGGTCGCCGTCCTCGACCGCGCCCTTGGGGCGGTTGGCGTTCGCCGCCGCGAGCGCCGCGCGCACCTGCTTCGAGCGCCGATGCCGTATTTGTTGAGCGCCGCAGGATTCAACTCGACGCGCACCGGCCGGCAGCGAGCTGCCGCCGACCGTCACCTGGCCCGACGCCGGACACCTGCGACAGTTTCTGCGCGAGGATCGTCGACGCGGCGTCGTACATCTGTCCCTGCGTCATCGTGTCGGACGTGAGCGCGAGGATCATGATCGGCGCGTCGGCCGGGATTGACCTTGCGGTAGGTCGGATTGCTCGGCAGCCCGGTCGGCAGCAGGTTGCGCGCGGCGTTGATCGCCGCCTGCACGTCGCGCGCGGCGCCGTCGATGTCGCGGCTCAAGGTCGAACTGCAGCGTGATGCGCGTCGAGCCGAGCGAGCTGCGACGACGTCATCTCGGTGACGCCGGCGATGCGCCCGAGCGAGCGCTCGAGCGGCGTGGCGACCGTGGCCGCCATCGTCTCCGGGCTCGCGCCGGGCAGCGACGCCTGCACCGAGATCGTCGGGTAGTCGACCTGCGGCAGCGGCGACACCGGCAGCAGCCGGAACGCGATCGCGCCCGCGAGCGCGACGCCCAGCGTCAGCAGCGTCGTCGCGACCGGGCGGTCGATGAACGGCTGCGGAGAGGTTCATCGACGGCGCTCAGTCCGCCGGCGCGCGGCGATCGCGCAGCAGTCGCGCGCGCGCGGCGCGTCCGCGCGTCGACGCGGCGCGCGAGGCGCGTCGAACGCGAGATAGATCACGGGCGTGGTGAACAGCGTCAGCGCCTGCGAAAAGATGAGGCCGCCGACCATCGTGATGCCCAGCGGGTGGCGCAGCTCCGAGCCTTCGCCCCAGCCGATCATCAGCGGCAGCGCGCCGAGGATCGCGGCCATCGTCGTCATCATGATCGGCCGGAAGCGCAGCAGGCACGCCTGGAAGATCGCGTCGCGCGGCGCCATGCCTTCGTTGCGCTCGGCGTCGAGCGCGAAGTCGATCATCATGATCGCGTTCTTCTTGACGATGCCGATCAGCAGGATGATGCCGATGATCGCGATGATCGACAGGTCGTTGCCGGACAGCATCAGCGCGAGCAGCGCGCCGACGCCGGCGGAGGGCAGCGTCGACGAGGATCGTGATCGGGTGGATGAAGCTCTCGTACAGGACGCCCAGCACGATGTACATCGTGACGATCGCGGCGAGGATCAGCCACAGCTCGTTGTCGAGCGACGCGCGGAACGCGAGCGCCGCGCCCTGGAAGTTGATCTGCACGCTGTCGGGCAGGTCCGAGCTCGGCCTTGGCCGTCTCGATCGCCTTCGACGGCGTCGCCCAGCGACGCGCCGCGGCGCGAGGTTGAACGAGATCGTCGCCGCCGGAAACTGGCCGATGTGGTTGATCGACGAGCGGCGCGGCTTTCGCTCGACGATCTGCGCGATCGTCGACAGCCGGCACCTGCTGCGTCGGCTGGCCCGGCACCGTCGACGGTGACGTAGATGCTCGTCGAGCGCCGCCAGGCCCGCGCTGGAACTCCGGCTTGCACCTCGAGCACGACGCGATACTGGTTCGATTGCGTGAAGATCGTCGACACCAGCCGCTGGCCGAACGCGTTGTACAGCGCGTTGTCGATCGCCGCGGGCGTGATGCCCAGCCGGCTCGCCGTCGTGCGGTCGAACTCGACGTATGCCTGCAGTCCGCCGTCCTGGAAGTCGCTGGCCACGTCGGCCAGTTGCGGCAGCTGCTTCAGCCGGTCGGTGAGCCGGCGCACCCAGGTGCCCAGCTCCTCCGCGTCGACGGACTCGACGCGTGAACTGGTATTGCGTGCGGCTGACGCGGTCCTCGATGGTCAGGTCCTGCACCGGCTGCATGTACAGCGCGATGCCGTCGACTTTGCGCGAGCTTCGGCTGCAAGCGCCGGATGATCTCGCTCGCGCTGGCGCCGCGCTGCGCCGCGCGGCTTGAGGTTGATCAGCATGCGGCCGCTGTTGAGCGTGGCATTCGTGCCGTCGACGCCGATGAACGACGTCAGGCTGGCCACGGCCGGATCCTCGAGCACGACGGCGGCCAGCGCCTGCTGCCGCTCCGCCATCGCCGCGAAGGAGATCGTCTGCGGCGCCTCGGAGATGCCCTGGATGGCGCCCGTGTCCTGCACCGGGAAGAAGCCCTTGGGGATCACGATGTAGAGCACGCACCGTAAGCACGAGCGTCAGCACGGCGACGATCAGCGTGGCGCGCCTGGCGGTCGAGCACCCAATTGAGCATCTGCCCGTAGCGGGCGATGACGCGCTCGAAGAGATCGCCGCTCCAGCGGTAGAAGCGGCCCTGCTTGTTCCGGCGGCGTGTGGTGCAGCAGCTTCGCGCACATCATCGGCGTCAGCGTCAGCGACACGACCGCCGAAATCAGGATCGACACCGCGAGCGTGATCGCGAACTCGCGGAACAGCCGGCCGACGACGTCGCCCATGAACAGCAGCGGGATCAGCACCGCGATCAGCGAGAACGTCAGCGAGATGATCGTGAACGCGATCTGCTGCGTGCCCTTTGAGCGCCGCCTCGAGCGGCGGATCGCCCTTCTCGATGTAGCGCGCGATGTTCTCGATGACGACGATCGCGTCGTCGACGACGAAAGCCGGTGGCGATGGTCGAGCGCCATCAGCGTCAGGTTGTTGATCGAGAAGCCCGGCCAGGTACATCACGCCGAACGTGCCGACCAGCGACAGCGGCACCGCGACGCTCGGGATGAACGTCGCCGGCAACGTTGCGCAGGAACAGGAAGATCACCATCACCACCAGCGCCACGGCGAGCAGCAGCTCGAACTGCACGTCGCTGCACCGACGCGCGGATGGTCACCGTGCGGTCGGTGAGCAGCGCGACGTCGACCGCGGCCGGCAGCGACGGCCTGCAGCTGCGGCAGCAGCTGCTTCGACGCGGTCGACGACCTCGATGACGTTGGTGCCGGGCTGGCGCTGGATGTTGAGGATGATCGCGGGCGTCGCGTTGGCCCACGCGGCGAGGCGCGAGTTCTCGGCCGCGTCGACCGCTGTCGGCGACGTCCTGCACGCGCACCGGCGCGCCGTTCTTGTACGCGATGATCAGCTGCCGGTATTCGTCGGCCGACTTCAACTGGTCGTTGGCGTCGATGGTCGACGCGCGCGTCGGCCCGTCGAAGCTGCCCTTCGGCCTGGTTGGTGTTGGCGTTGCCGATCGCCGTGCGCACGTCGTCGAGCGACAGCCCGTACGCCGCGAGCGCCTTCGGATTGACCTGGATGCGCACGGCGGGGCGCTGGCCGCCGCTGATGCTGACCGAGGCCCACGCCCGGCAGCTGCGAGATCTTCTGCGCGATCCGCGTGTCGGCCGAGGTCCTCGAGCTTGGGCAGCGGCAACGTCTGCGACGTCAGCGCCAGCGTGATGATCGGCGTGTCGGCCGGATTGACCTTGTTGTAGATCGGCGGGATTCGGCAGGTCGGTCGGCAGGAAACTGCCGACGCGTTGATCGCCGCCTGCACCTCCTGCTCGGCGACGTCGAGCGACAAGCTCGAGGCTGAACTGCAGCGTGATCACCGACGCGCCGCCGGAGCTCGTCGACGACATCTGGTTCAGGCCCGGCATCTGCCCGAACTGGCGCTCGAGCGGCGCGGTGACCGACGACGTCATCACGTCCGGGCTCGCGCCCGGATAGAGCGTGACGACCTGGATCGTCGGGTAGTCGACCTCGGGCAGCGCCGACAGCGGCAGCACGCGATAGGCGACGATGCCCGCGAGCAGGATCGCGACCATCAGCAGCGTGGTGGCCACCGGACGCAGGATGAACAGGCGCGACGGATTCATGGCGCGAGCGCGGCTAAGCGTCGAGCCGGCCGGGTGAGCGCTGGCAGCGGCGCCAGCGGCGTGCGGCTGCTCTGCGGCGACCCGGCCGCGCCTGCCGGCTGCGCCGCCGCGCCCTGTCGCCGCGCCGGCCGCGGCGTCCGCCGCGCGGCGCGGCCGGCGCTGCGCGTCGCGCGTGATCAATTCGACCTTGGCGCCTTCGCGCAGCTTGTCGCGCGCCGTCGACGACGACCAGATCGCGCCGGGCGCGAGCCCGCTGGCGATCGCCGTGACCTCGCCTTGCACCGGACCGAGCTTGACCGGCGTCACCGCGACGCGTGTAATCGTCCTTGACCACGTAGACGAACGTGCCCGGCGCGCCGCGCTGGATCGCGGCGCGACGGGATCAGCGTGGCATCGGGCAGCGTCTGCGACCAGCATGCGCACGTTGACGAACTGGTTCGGGAAACAGCGCGAGCGTTGTCGTTGCGCGAATTCCGGCCTTCAGCTTGACCGTGCCGGTCGTGGTGTCGATCTGGTTGTCGACGGTGAGCAGCTTGCCGGTGGCGAGCTTGCTCTTGCTGGTCGCGGTCCCACGCCTCGACCACGATGGCCTCGCCGTCGCTGCAGGCGCTTCAGCACGCGCGGCACGTTGTCCTCGGGAATCGGGAAGACCACGCGTGATCGGCTGCAGCTGCGCGATGACGACGAGGCCGTTGGCGTCCGACGCGTGCACGACGTTGCCCGGATCGACCTGGCGCAAGTCCGACGCGGCCGCCGATCGGCGCGGTGACGCGCGCATAGGTGAGTTGCAGCTTCGCGCTGTCGATCGCGCCCTGGTCCGACTGCACCGCGCCCTCGTATTGGCGCACCAGCGCCTCCTGCGTGTCGACCTGCTGCTTCGAGATCGAGTCCTGCGCGAGCAGCGTCCGGTAGCGCTCGAGGTCGACCTGCGCGTTCTTGAGCAGCGCCTGGTCCTTGGCCATCTGGCCGATGGCCTGCGTCAGCTGCACCTGGAACGGCCGCGGATCGATCTCGGCGAGCAGGTCGCCGGCCTTGACGATCTGCCCTTCGCTGAAACGCGACGCGCATCAGCTGGCCGTCGACGCGCGGCCTGCACGGTGACGACGTTGCGCGGCGTCACCGTGCCGAGCGCGTTGAGATAGACGTCGATGCTGCCTCTTTGCGGGACGCCGCCGCGACCGCCGGCAACGCTCGCCCGCGACGGATCGCGGGCGTCGCGCCGGCGCGCTCGGTGCCGCTCCCGCCGCGGTCGCCGTGCGCGGCGGGCCTCCACCAGAAGTGCGCCCCTCGGCGACGACCGCCACCAGGGCAATCACGGCCAAGGCCCAGGCCCATGGCGGCGGACCGGCGCGCGTGCTGGCCGGGGCAGAATGGGATCGGAAGAAGTCAGGGTCGGGCGCGGACGTGGGGGGGCCGGGGTGTCGTCGTGCTGCTTTCGCCCGGGGAACGCATGAAGCGGTTGTCCCGGATTATCGATGATTCGTTCCACGGCGCTCGTGGACTTGTCTGTTAAGCCGGGATACCCGCCGGCAGGATCGCCCACCCAGCGTGGCTGGCGCCGGACGGCTCCCGGATATCCGCGCCCACCCGCCGTGGCATAATGCGAGGCTGTCCGCCAGGTACCGCCCGATGCCCAAATTGCCTCAAAGTCCCTCGTCATTTTTCTCGCGCTGCCGCTGCTTCTCTCGCGGGCTGCAGGGTCAACAGCATCAATTATTTTCCGCCGAAACGCCGGCGCATTTCCGGAGTGGTCAACCTCCTCGGGACGACGACGCCGATCAATGTCATCGTCAATGGCGTGACGATCTGGTCCGGGCTGAACTGAAGCCATGACCGACTACGTCGAAGTCGACAACGTCACGCGCAAGATCCAGGTCACGTTCACTACGCCGGGTCCGACGTCGCGCTCGTCGACCAGACGTACAACCCGGCCGGCAACCAGAATTACACGCTCGTCGTCTATGGCACGCCGACGGTGCCGGCCCTCGGCGTGATGGCGGATACCACGCAGCCGCCGCAAAGCGGAAGATTTTGCGCTCAATGTGCGCTCAACGCGGCGCCCATTGGCAACGGCTCGGCGATCGGCCCCACTATCCGTCGACCTCTACCTGATAGCGCGCCGGACCAGCGCTATCATCGACGGAATCACGCCGACCTTTACCTTCATTCCCGTTCAACTGGAAGCGAACATCTTCGGCGGCTTCTCGGCCGGGACCTACCGGCTGATCCACTGACGGTCGCCGGAACCAAATCCATCGTCTACGACTCCGGCGCGCTCACCTTCGCGGACCAGACGGCAACGGACCTCATCATGTACTCGCGAGGGCAGCGAGACCTTTGGCCTGCAGCATGTGCTCGCTCGGGCGACAGCGACGTCGGTGCCGGACAGCAGCGTATCGCCGACAACAGGCGCCAGAGCGCTGCAGATCAGGTCGGTGCAGCTGGAGGCGTTCCAGTCCGGCAACGTCAATCAACTGCTCAACGGCACCGCCGTTGGTATCCAACCTCGGGTCATGCGACGCGTCGACCTACAACATCATCCAGGCGGGCGCGGCGACCGGCTGACGTTCGAGGCCACTCAGCCCCGGCGCGCCCATTTGCCTCGCTGACCGAACACCTTCCTTGGGGGCGACGGACCAGACCGTCTATGATGACGAATTTGCCGGCGCCACGACCGCCGATTGCACTCGGGGACGACGGCATGCCGCCCCGGTCCCAGTTCAGGCGGCAGTGCGCTACATCAATGCGCGTCGCCGGATTCGGGTCCGCTGGACGTTCACGTCAACGACGTCGCGGCGGCCCGGGCGGTCCTCACCAACGGAGCGTCAGTCGCAGTATTGCCAGATCGCCCCGCAACACGTACGACGGTGACCTCTGGCAGGAACCCCACGACGGGCGCCATTGTCCTGACCTTCGGCGGGCGTCTGGTTTCAACGCCGGACAGACATACAGCGTCTACGCTGGGGCCTGCCGGCACGCTGGCCGGGCTCACCACCGCGGACTGCCGCCGTAGACGCATTTATTAAGCATAATTGTGCGGTACAGCAAACAGGTCTATCATACGGGGCCGTTAGCTTTGCGCGGTTTTCAGGAATTTTCAACCAGGAGTAACTGAAATGCTGAAGAAATTGACTTCGAAGTGGCTGTTGGCGCTGGGTTTCGCCGCTGTTTCTCGGTCGCGATGGCGGCTGAACCGCCGCCGTCCGGCACCGTGACGATCAGCAGCAAGTCTGTCGCGCTGGGCATCGGCGTGAGCTGGGGCGACGGCACGCTGACGATGGGCGGCAAGACGTACCCGTTTTCGGTCGAAGGCCTGAGCGTCGCTGACCCTGGGCGTCTCGAGCGTTTCGACGTCGGGCGAAGTCTTCAACCTGAAGAACGTTGCAGATTTCAGCGGCAACTATGTCGCCGGTGAAGCTGGCATCGCCATTGCCGGCGGTCCGACCGACCAGATCCTCAAGAACCAGAACGGCGTTGTGTTGCGCCTGCATGGCACGCAGCAAGGTGCGCGCCTGACGCTGGCAGCGCAAGGCGTCAAACTGACGATCAAAGAAGTAATCGGCAACGGCGGGCGGCTAGATTCCGCCCGCCTGGCGAGTCGAGGCGCTGGCATTCCGGCGGCCGACTCGTGTAGTAACCGCACGGCCCCAGAAATTCGTTTCTGGGGCCGTTCTATTCGGCCCCGGTTATCATGTTTGCCGCGGGCCGTGGCCTTGCCGCCACCTGACCCCACGCGCTCGATGCCCCGAAAAAGCCCAAGGTCCCGCAACCCGTTGCGGCGCTCCTGACAGCGGAAGCAGCGCCTGCGGTCACCGACCCGGATCGCCGCCTCCGCGCGCGGTGGTATGTGCTGGCGGCACTCGCGGCGGCCGTCGTCGTCGGCGTCATCCTGCAAGTCGGACGTCCTGTGGTCCTCGACTCTTCGGGGGCGGTGGCCGCACCTAACCGCGGCGCCTGATTCCGGCGCACGGTATGTCGGACGAAATGTGCTGCTGCGGAATGCCACGCCAAGGAACTGGCGGCGTGGCGCGGGTCCGACCACGATCTCGCGATGCAGGTCGCCGACGACAAGGCGGTGCTCGGCGATTTCGCCAACGCGAAGTTCAGCGTACGCCGGCACGACGTCGACGTTCTCGCGGCGCGACGGCAAGTTCTTCGTCAACACCGACGGTCCGGACGGCAAGCTCGCCGACTACGAGATCAAGTACGCGTTCGGCGTGCATCCGCTGCAGCAGTACCTGATCGAGCTTCCCGGCGGACGCATGCAGGCGTTCGGCATCGCCTGGGATTCGCGCCCGAAGGCGGAGGGCGGGCAGCGCTGGTTTCACCTTTACCCGGGACAGAACATCAAGGCCGGCGATCTGGCTGCACTGGACCGGCGAGCGGCCAGAACTGGAACTTCACGTGCGCCGAGTGCCATTCGACCAACCTGCGCAAGAACTTCGACGCCGCACGCGGATGCGTACAAGACGACGTGGTCGGAGCTCAACGTGTCGCTGCGAGGCGTGCCACGGGCCGGGCTCGAATCACGTGGCCTGGGCGAAGGAGCACGGCGACTGGCAGGCGCTCGACGGCGACGAAGGGACTCGCGATCGCGCTGGACGAGCGCAAGGGCGTGACCTGGACGCCGGTCGCGGACACGGGAAACGCGCAGCGCAGCGCGCCGCGCGCGTCGACGCGCGAGATCGACACGTGCGCCCGCTGCCATGGCGCGCGCGGCCGGATCTCCGACGACTACGTCCACGGCAAGCCGCCGCTCGACACGCATCGGCTCGCGCTGCTGGACGACGGCCTCTACTGGAACGACGGGCAGATGCGCGACGAGGTCTACAACTGGGGCTCGTTCGTGCAGAGCAAGATGCACGCGCAAGGGCGTCACCTGCTCCGGATTGCCACGATCCGCATTCGCTCAAGCTGCGCAAGCCGCCGGGCAACGCGGTGTGCGCGCAGTGCCACCAGCCGGCGAAGTTCGACGCGCCCCACGCACACGCATCACGCGCCGGAACGCCCGGGCGCCGCGTGCGCGTCGCTGCCACATGCCGACCACGACCTACATGGTCGTCGATCCGCGGCACGACCACTCGATGCGCATTCCGCGGCCGGATCTGTCGGCGAAGCTCGGCATGCCGAACGCCTGCAACAACTGCCACACCAAGCAGACGCCGCAGTGGGCGGCCGACGCGATACGGGCGTGGACCGGCAAGACCGCCGGCAGAGCTTCCAGCATTTCGCCGCAGGCACTGCACGCCGGGTCGACCGCCGGTGCCGGCGCGCGCGGCGCGCTGCTGACGATCATCGACGACAAGGGGCAGCCCGCCGATCGTGCCCGCGCAAGCGCCATCGAACGCAGCTGGGCCGCTTGCTCACGCCGGTGACCACCGACGCGGTATCGCGCGCACTGAACGACAGCGATGCCGGCGTGCAGCCTCGCCGCGGCAGTCGAGAGCGCTGGCGGGCACCGAACCGGCGACGCGACAACGATATCTGGCGCGCATGCTCGACGATCCGGTCCTCGCCGTCAGGATCGAGCCGCGCGCGCTCTGGCCGGAGCTGCCGAGCAGGGACTTGCGCCCAGGCACGCGTCCGGCATTCGACAAGGCGCTCGCCGAATACATCGCGGCACAGACCTACAACGCGGATCGTCCCGAAGGCAGGATGAACCTGGCCAACATCTACGCGCAGCGGCAGGATGTGGGCGCGGCGGTTGCCGAATACCGCAAGGCGATCGAGATCGATCCGACGTTCGTCGCCGCGTACGTCAATCTCGCGGATCTTTATCGCGCTGGAGGAGCGGACGGCGAGGCGGAAAAGCTGCTTCGCGAAGGTCATTGCCCGCGTGCCCAGGGACGCGGCGCTCCACCACACGCTGGGACTCGTGCTGACCCGCCAGAAAAAGCGCGGAAGCCCTGAAGGCGTTCCGGACGGCGACCGCGCTTGCGCCCGCGAGCGGGCGCTTTGCGTATGTCTACGGCGTGGCCTTGAACTCGGGTGGAAAGACTGCGGGAAGCGATCAAGGTGCTCAACGCAGCGCTGGCGCGACAACCGCTACGATCGCGACATCCTGTCGGGGCTGGCCTACTTCAATGCGCAAGCCGGCCGGCGCGACGTCGCGCTGGGCTTACGTCCGGCAATTGCGCGAACTCGACCCCGAGAACAACGGCTATGCGCAGATGGCCAGGCAGATCGAGGGCGCGTCCAGGCGCGTAGGCCCGGACGCCCCTTGCTGCAAAAAGCCGTTCGCTAACGGCGGCCGCCGCCGCGGAATCCCCCACCGCCAAAGCCCGCCGCCGCCGAAGCGGTCGCCGCCAAAGCCGCCACCCCGCCGAAGCCGCCACCGCCAAAGCGAGCGACCACCGCCGCCACAGCCACCAAAGCCGCCGCCACCGAGAAGCCACCCCAGCGGTCATCGCCGGTGCTGCGCGCCTGCGACTCCCGGTCGGCCCACGACGTAGTCGCCCGACGCGCTGCCCCAGCCGCTCGGACGAGTGCTGCTGCCAGCCGCTGCCGTTGTTCGTGATAGACGTTGCCGTTGACGTCGGCGTAGTGATTGTTGCCGACGCTCGCGGTGCCCCAGGTTGTTGGTCTTGCCCGGTCTTCGCGTTGTAGCGTCGAGCCGCCGCCGACGTGCGCGTCGCCTTCGCGGTCCGGCGGTCGTCGCGCCGGCGCGGTTGTAGGTGCTGCCGCCCGCGCGTCGTCGCCGGACACGGCTGGAGCCGGTCGAGCGCTGCCCGGTGTAGACGTTGTAGTTGCTGCCGCGCGCGACGTTGCCGGAGCCGCCGGCCGCGCTGTTGGCGGTGCGGTCGTAGCCGCGCGATGCGTTGCCGGTCCAGGCGTTGTACTGGCGTGCCGGCGTTGTACGCTGCCCGACGTGCCGGTGCGCTGGTTGTAGTAGCTGCCGCTGGCGGTCGTGCCCGCGACGCCGCCGCCGGCGTACCACGATGCGCGTGCCCGAGTAGGTGGTGCTGCCCCAATGGCCGTAGACATTGGCGCTCGCCGACGCGCAGCACGGATAGCCGCCCTAGTAAGCCGGGATGGTAGTACGCGCCGCCCCAGTACGGCTCCGTCCACGCGCGCCGTCGCGAGGCCCAGCGCGAAGCCGAACGTGAATCCGACGTAGGGGTTGTAGACCGGCGTCGCGGCGACGCCGTACGTGTAGGGCGGCGGGTACCACACCGATGCCGATCCACGGCGATGTAGGCGTAGCCGGTGCCGTAGACCACGGTGCCGTACGGCGTCGACGACGGTGCCGAGGTAGCCGGGCGTGTAGCCGACGTAGACGACCTCGGCGTGTGCCTCGTAAATGCGCACGTAGGTCACGTAGTAGATCGGCGACGACGGCGGAATCGTGTAGATCGACGGCGGGCACCGACGTCGCGATGGTCCACGGCCCGGTCAGCTGCGGCGCGGTGAACCAGACGCCGGCGGTCACCGCGTAGTACGCGCTCGGCGTGACCTGGATCACCGGCACCGACGAGTTCATCGACGTAGGTGAGCGGCGTGCCCTGGAATCTGGCGCGTACTGCGGCGGACCGTCGAAGCTCGGCGTGAACTTCGGCCCGTTCTTGAGCGGCACCGTCGCCGTCTGCGGAATCGAGTTCGCGATCACCGCTTCCTGCGCCTGCGGCGTGCCGGCCACCGATCGGCAGCACCGCGCCCGGCAAGCGACTGTCGGCGGAATCTTCGCGAAGTCCGCGCGGCAGCGCGTTGCTCGCGACGAACGTCCACGGACCGGTCAGCGCCGTCGACGCGGAACCAGCGCCCGGCAAGCAGCACGTAGTAGTTGTTGTTGGTCGTGTCGATCAGCACGTCGCTCGTCGTGTTCGACGCCCACAGGAGCTGCGGTGCCGACGATCGGCACGAAATCGGGCTGGCCCTTGAACACGATCAGCTCGGTCGGCGACCTGCGTCGTGTAGATCGTCGGCACGCCGTTGGCGAGCGACGGTTTCGGGTTGGCCTTCGGGCCGCCGTCGAGCATGTCGACGGCGCCGGACTTGGCGAGCTTGCTGTCGCCGACGCTCGTTCCATGCCGAGCGGCGCGCGGCTCGCCTGCGTCCAGGGTCCGTCGATCGCAGCTCGGCGGCGAGCCAGCCGTCGTAGACGTGGATGTAGTACTTGTCGCCGAGCCGCCCTGCAGGATCAGCGCGCGCGTGTTGATGACGCGCTGGAAGCGCGAGTCGTTCGGGCACGGGCTTCATCACCGGCTGCGCCGTCGATCGGCACCAGGATCGCCGGCGAATAGCTGACGATCACCTGCGGCGGCGTTGTTGCTGACTTCGACCGTCGGCGGCTTGATGCCGGCCGCGGCGAGCGAGGCCTCGCAGCCGGTCGAGCGAGATCGTGCGCACGTCTGTGCGGCGAACGTCGTCTGCAGCTCGGCCGAGTACGCGGCGCCGCGGTCGGGCAGCGTCGGAAAATCGATCTTCGTGATCTTGCAGGTTCTCGAACACGACGGTGCGCGCGACCTTGTCCACCTGCGTGCGCGCGGTCGCGAAGATCACGCCGAACGTCTCCGTCCTTCGCGCCCTGCCGGCTTGGATCGCCAGCGCGGCGCGGAAATCGAGCTGGTTGCCGTCCCACTTGTTGACCTGCGGCTGATAGACCAGCACCGGCGCGTTGGCGAGGTCGACGCTCGCGCGGCCACGGGTCGGCCGGCAATTTCGCGGACTGGGCGCTGCGGCAGGCGCTGCGTGCTGCCGAAGCGACCAAGGGACAGCACCGAGGCGCAGCACGCGCTGACGATCATCGCGAGACGCCAGCAGTGGCACGACAGGCGAGACGTGTGTGCATGATGGCCGAAAGTATCATTCGTGGAAGCTGACGGCGCACGCGAGGCGTCTATTTCGGGAACATGAGCTGCACCTGCGCGCGGATCTGCCAGTTGGCGCCGATAGTCGGGCCGCACGACGTTGTAGTAGGCCGAGAGCTGCGTGTTCACCGGCAGCTTGCCGAAGTGGAAGATCTTGCCGACGCCGCCGCCGACCGGCACGGTCCACTGCTGGCCGCTGTCCGCCTTCCAGTCGACGGTGAGGATCGGGCGCAGCTCGTGAGGTACAGCGCCGCCTTCGAAGTTGTAATTGACGAACGGCTGGATCAGGCCGTTGTTGTACGCGAGCCACCCTGCTTGTTGCTGCGTCAGCGACCAGATGTTGTTGACCAGCACGCCGTAGACCCACGGGTCGCCGTGCTCGAGGTGCAGCACGACGACCGACGGCCCGAGCCCCCAGTTCTTGTTGCCGAGCTCGCGCGTTGCTGTTGGTCGGCAGCTGCACGACCGGCCCGGCGCCCCAGATCCAGTGGCCCGGATTGGCCGGCGACAGGAACGCGGTGAACTGCGATGTCGCCGATGCCGCTCATTGCGTCGGATGTCCGGGCCGAGCGCCGGCATCCAGATCACCGGCACGATCGTGCGCGTGATGATGTTCCAGTCCGTTGTTGATCGAGATCGGGATCACCGGCTGGATGTTGAGGATGTTCTGCGTTCCCTTCTCCGGCCCGAAGTTGAGGTTGGTGTTGTTCTGGAACGGCAGGCTGATCAGGTTGCCGACCGGATTCTGGGCCAGCTTGGCGAGTTCCTCGGCGCTCATTTCGGCGAATGCCGGGCCGGCGTGACAACGAAGGCTGAGGCGAGCATCGCCGCCCCTGACCGTCTTGCAGTTCATCCGGGGTGATTCCTTCTGCTGCTGCGTAGGACCAGCGAATTCTCGGACTCGTTCGCCGCCAAATGCCGTTTTATATCATAGAATCGGTGCGTCGGTCCGCGCGCGCGCGCCGACGGGCAACGGGTCTGAGGATCGTCGCACTCGAATGCCGGAAAATGGGAGCAATAATGCCAGACAACTGAACGAAGTATACC
>ERZ1370068.10715-contig-939_pt1 | contig 20907 bp, 38 predicted proteins | sample MGYA00561227_ERZ1370068 | MGnify/ENA primary metagenome ERZ1370068 (study PRJEB38410, sample SAMEA6850437) | metagenome | study: Metagenomic assessment of the ecological functions of the soil: analysis of the soil microbiota associated with the... | reverse complement strand
GTTACGTATTGCTATGGTCCTGCCGCCGGGCTTCACCCGGACTAAGCCGGACTGAGAGCCCCGGAGCCGGCGGCGTTTCCGGAGGAGGTGATGGGTGACGAGCATGGAAGAGCGCGACCGGCACCACGGTGAGACTGCGAGGAACCCTCAGCGCCGGCCGGTTCTCACGGTTGCGGCCGGCCGGCGCGTGCCGACGGAGGGAAACGACGACGGCTCCGGGGCGAAAGGCGGCGATGGAACCAGAACACCACCGGCCAGGATTCGTAGATCTGCCCATTCCGACGCCATATCACATCCTGGTGGTCCAGCCGAGGTCCTGAACCAGTAGTCGAGGCGCGCCGCTAACCACCCTCGAGGGTCTCGTAGGTGGTCTTGAGGCGTTTGAAGAAAACGATGGTGTTCCTCGAATCGCCCGGGCGGACCGCGAAGAGTTCGCAGCCCGCTTCGTCAGCGGGGCCGCGAGCGGTGACACGATTCTCGATACCGCGCCGAGAGGACAATCTTCGTCATCGGCGTCAGCGCGACAGTCGCGGTGACCTTTGCCCGTCCGACGGCCTCGAATCGCTGTCGCTCATCCTCGAACTCCTGGAAGCGGGCCTTCGGAAAGTCTTACGGACGAGGCCGTCCGTCGCGGTGCCCTTGCGCAGCCGATCGTGACGTCGGGCGAGTTGAAGTCGGCTGTGGCTCTTCCGGGTGCCGGTCTTGCGTTTGTTCGGCGACGAGCTCGACGGACGAGACGACGACGGATTGCTTGAAATCGACGAGCAGCGCCCCTCGCGGGTGATCGACATCCGGTTGAAGGCCAATGTCGAAACGGCCCGCGAGCAGGTCCGCGATCGCTTGCTCGCGCACCGGTACGCGACTGGCCTTCACGCCGAGGTCCGCCGCCAGCTTCTTCGATGACGTCCACCTCGAAGCCGATGAGCTGGCCGTCCTTGTCGCGCGTGAGACCAGGGCATGATGTTGCTCACGCCCGCTCTTGCGGACGCCCCCGGCGCCGGATCCGCGCGAGCACGTCGTCGGGAACGGCCGGTATGGCCGGGGCGAAGACGACTTCGGACGATCTCGCCCGGAGTGGGCGACGGAGCCGGAGCGGGCGCCGAAGCCGGTGCCGGCGTCGGCGAAGGGGCGGGGGCGGCCTGCGCCCCGGCGCTCGAGTGGCAGCTGTAGAGGCTGCGAGACCCAGCGGCGACAGTAGAAGAATGCGTTTCCATGGCGCTCGTTAATCCTTTTTCTCTTCTTCCCTTTCTCTTCCCTCTTCCGGCGTTCAGCGCATGCGGCGATAACTGACGATGTTGGACGGAGCGTCGTCCGCACTCCGTTGCCTCCTGCGTGACGCTGTAGACCAGGGTCTGCGACGCGATTGATCTGGGTCGAGCCGGGGACGTCCGGAAGTTTCCGCGGACCTCTCCCATCCGGGTGTATTCCTGAACGACTCTCGTCCGAGCTGATGACGGAAAGCGTCAGCTGCCCTCGCCGAGAGCGCCGTTTGCATCCCTGGAACGTGCCCGATCGCCCAGACGGGGATCGCACCGGTTTCGGCTCAGGTCTTGCTGTTCGCGATCGTGGCGCCGAGGAACAACCCGGTAGCGCCGCCCCACCTGCGCGCCGACCTCGACACCGCGGTCCCGTCCCGGCCGCGGTCCCGGATCCTGGAATTCGGCGCGGCAACCCCGATCGGCCCAGAATTCCCGCCGGTCGTTGCTGCCGCCAGCCGCACGCTGCGCCACTTGCACAGCCGGCCCCAGCGACCGCTCGTTGACCATGAAGAACTTGCAGGCGCCGCGCAGGGATCGCGGCGCGGCAGTAGGCGTACTGGTATTGCAGTTCCGGCTCTACCGCAGACGATCCGGGAGTCCGCGATCGCGGGAGCGCTCGTGAATCCGAGGTCGCGAGCGCGCCGAAGCGCCACCGCGTGGCCACGGCGCGGGACGAGGCGTACCGGGTCCCCATGCGGTAATCCCTCCTGGTTTGGCCGGAATTCTCTTACTCACCAGCCGTCAGCATCGGCGGATCGGCTTGGAGGCCTGTACGCGAAACGGCGCGCGCTCGTTGCCCTGGCACGTCCACCGGAATCGATATCGTTGACCCTCGATGGCGCGCCGGCTGCTCTCGTCAGCTCTCGACTGGCCGCCGACTCCACCGGCGCCGCCCGGTTACTCCATCCAGGCCATTCGCTATGGGACCATCGCAGAGCTTTCCCGTGGCCTCCTCAGGTCATGGGCGCGCCGAAGGACGAAAGACTGACATCGCCGATGGTCGTCTGGCTGGATCCGCGGCGGCGGCCGCAACATCCTCTTCGACAGCGGCTTTCACCGCGAAGTCCTGGTTCAAGCAGTTTCCCATCGCCCGACTTCACCTGCGCCTGACGAAGCGGTGAAGACTGGCCGGCGTCAAGCCCGAAGACGTGCACCGACATCGTCATCAGCCACGCCCACTGGGATCACATGGGCGGCATCGACCTCTTTCCCGAAAGCAACCGTCTGGATCCAGAAGCAGGAGTTCGCCTTATTACACCGGAGACGCGTGGCAGCCTGGGCGGAAAGCATGGCGGCATCGATCCCGGAGGACGTGAAGGCCCTCGTGCAACTGCAACACCGAAGGCCGCCTGCGCCTCGTCGACGGCGACGACGTGGAGATCCTTCCCGGCATCCGCGCCTTACACCGGAGCGCGCCACACGTGGGCCTCGCAGTACATCCGCGTCGACGGCGACTCAGCCCTTCGTCCTCGCTTCGGACAACTGCTATCTCTACCGCAACCTCGCCGAGCACAAGGCCAGCGCCACCTTCAGCGAGGCCGATCAGCCGGCCAACATCCGGAATCAGGCCCGCATGATCCGAGCTCGCCGGGCTCCGCGGACCGCACGTCGTTCCCGGCCACGACCCCAGGCAGTTCGAAAATTTCCGACGCAGGACGGATCGCAAGCGATCCACTGACGCGATGTGAGATCCGGAGGATGGCCCCGCCGGCCCTCACGAAACCCGCTTCAACGCCTCCGACGTCTGTTTCAGGAAGGATTGAAGGCAGCGCCCAGGATTCGGGCTATTTCACCCGTGAGCAGGTGAAACGGCTCGTATGCTCCTTCGCCCCCTCCTTCGCGGTCCACTCTTCGACGAGGTGGTCCGGATCCGGGAAGCTCATCGACGAGCCGTGTCATCCGCAACTGTTCGGGAGAAGCAGATATTCGTCGCGTCGAGATAGGCGAAGGCGAGCTTCCCTTCTCCAGCCCCCTTCGACCGCATTCGCGGCTGGTTGCCCATCGAGCAGTAGTAGGTCATGAGCAGGCTCGCGCCGTCGGGGTGGTAGAGCGTCACCATCTGCGTGGCCTGGGTCCCTGATCGTTCTCCATGACGGCGGTGCCGTTGAAACCGACTTGTAGGAGATGCGGTAGGCTTGCCGTCGGCGGCATGCCCTCCCATTCGCCGACGAGGGACTTGACCTTCTCCCACCCCGCTGTTCGTGCGGGTTCCGCCGCGAAGGCCGCCGCGGCGAGAGCCAACCCGACCAGGACCCGCTGTTGCCGTGCGAGAAATCCTCATGTCGTCCTCCTATGAACTTCGTGAAACAAGACTCGGAGCCTGTCGAGGCAGCCCGCTGATGCCGCCTCTGTCCTCTCCCCACAGGACTACCTGCATCGCAGCGCCACTGTCGGCGCGATCCGGGTTGCTCTGTCGCGCGGGCACGTAGGCCGCCAGCATGGTCACCAGAACCATCGACGGCACGACGACGAGATAGACCAGCAGGTCGACTCCGCCGGCGTTGAACAGCATGGAATTCATGAGCCGCTCGACGGCGAAACCCATCGCCAGCCCGATCACCGTTCCCGATTCCCACCAGCGCGAGGCCCTTGCCCATCACCAGGCGCAGCACGTCGGAGGGTCCCGCGCCGATGGCCGATGCGGATGCCGATCTCGCGGGTCCTGCGGCTCACGTTGTACGCCACCAGTCCGTACAAGCCGGCGATGGCCAGCAGGAGGCCCACCGCGCCCAGCGTGTCCGACCAGCTCGACCGCGACCCGCGGCCCGTCCACGGCGTAGTACCGGTAGAGGTCCTCGTAAGTCCTCGTCTCCAACATCGGCATGTTCGAATCGAGCGTCCGGACGACGTCCTTCACCGGCTTGACCATTTGCAGCGGATCGCCGCTCGACCGCAACAGCAGGACCATTCGCGCGACGGGATGCTGGGCGAGCGGCAGGTACACGAAATCCATCGGCCTTGTCGAAGCTGTCGCGATACTTGATCGTCTGCGCGACGCCGACGATCTCGACCGGTGCGCCGGTGCCGCTGTCGAGCCGGATGCGCTTGCCCACGGCGTCGGCGCTCGGCCAGTAGTGTTTCGCGAAGCTGCTCGTTGACGACTGCGACGCGCGGCGCATCGGCGGTATCGGACGCCGGAAGCCGCGGCCGCGCAGGATCGGCATCCCCATCGTCTCGAAGAACCCTTCGTCCACGGTGTCCATCGTCGACGTGAAGCTCTCGCGATCGCGCGGCATCTGAAAACCCTCCGGCACGAAGGCGACGCGGCCGAAGTCGTCCAGTCCGAGCGGAGGGTTCTGCGTGAGAGCCGCTGCTGCGACTCCGGGCATCTCCCGCACGCGTTCGGCCAGAAGCTTGTAGAACCGCTGCGTCTGACGCCGCGTCGTACTGCACCAGGCGCGGATCGAACCGCACCATCAGACAGGTCGCGCATCCTTCGCGAATCCGATCCCTCGCGCAGGCTCTTGCTGGAAGCCCCGGAACATCAGGAAGGAGGCCGCGAGCAGCATCAGGGACATGGCGACCTGCGCCACCACCAGCGCATTCCGGCCCCACAGGCGTTTGCGTCCGGGCCTCGTCGCACGTCGGCCGACTTGAGCCCGTTCACCAGGTCCGTCGCGCGTGCTCTGCAGCGCCGGCGCCAGGCCGCAGAAGAGCGCGCTCAGGACGGACAACGCGAGGCTCGCCATGAGCACGCGCGTGTCCATCCGGAACGGGATCTTGACCGGCAGCTCGGTCGGGATCGTGAAGGTGCTCGAGAACTGTGATGCCGGCGTACCCGACGGCGATCCCGCCCAGTCCGCCCAGGAACGCGAGAACCAGGCTCTCGGTCAGGAGCAGCCGGATCAGCCGGAAACGCCCGGCGCCGATCGCCAGGCGCACGGCGATCTCGCGCGTTCGCGTGCGGGCGCGGCGCGAGAAGAAGCCCCGCGGCGTTGGTGCACGCCACCAGCAGCACGGCCAGCGCGAGGATCGTGAAGATCACGCCGAACTTCCAGTTGACGTCGTTGTCCTGCGTCCGCATTTCGAACTGCGTGTGTACGGCCGCGCCGCGGTCGCGATTGAGCTTCGGATAGTCGCGTTCGAAGTCCTCGCGCGAGCACCGCGAGCTCGTTGCGCGCCTGCTCGCAGGGTCGCGCCCGGTTTCAGGCGCGCCCTCACGGTCAGCTCGCGATCGTCCCGGTCCACGAAGAAGTTCTTCTGCGGGTTGGTCGAGAACATCCGCGCCATCGCCAGCGGCATGTAGAAGTCGGGACGCGAGAAGATGTACATCCCCGGGAACGACTCCGGAGCGACGCCGATCACGGTGAAGTCCGTGCCGTTCAAGCGAATCGGTCCTGCCGACGACGGAGGGATCGCCCGCGAACTCGCGCTTCCAGAAGTCCGGCCCGAGCACCGCGACGGCATCGCGGCCGGGGACGACGTCTTCGTCGTCCCGGAAACCGCGCCCCAGCCGCGGCTCCACGCCGAGCACGCGGAAGTAGTTGCCGGAGACCAGCATCTCCGCCCCGGACGACGCGGCGTGGCTCGCGAGCTCGGCGCTGAAGCCGACGGTCACCAGGCGGAGCGTTGGCGATCACGCCGTCGTAGCTCTTCGTGTGGTCGCGGATGTCCCGGTACTCGCGATAGGAGAAAGAGTCGAAGCTGTTGTCGCGGGAAGTGCTCACCAGCGTGACCACGTCGCCCGGGATGCGGCACGGGGTACGGCCGGAAGATCAGCGCATCGAGCATGCTGAAAGGGCGTCGCGGTCATCCCGATCCCCAGCGCGATCGTGATCACCACGAACGCGGTCAGCCCGGGCGTGCGGCGCAGGCTCCGGATCGCGTAGCGCACGTCGTCGAGGAAATCCGTCAACCAATGAATGCGGCGCATGTCCCGCATCTCCTCTTTCCGTTGTGTCCAGTCCGCCCATCGCGCGCAGCGCCCGCGTAGCGCGCCTCGTCCGGGGAGAGCCCCTCGGCGATGCCCTCCTCGATCTTGTGCTCCAGGTGGAACTGGAGCTCCTCGTCGAGCTCCTGCTCCACCCGGCCGCCGGCGGAAGATGGACTTCAGCCGCAACGGCGCCGTGAACCACCAGTGCTCCATCGCGCATGGGTTACTAAGCCTCGGAAAGCTGGACGACGTACGAGATGGCAGACGACAGCCGCTGCCAGTTCGCCGCCTCCGATTCGAGCTGCTTCCTGCCCAGGCGGGTCAGCGAGTAGAACTTCGCCCGCCGGTTGTTCTCCGTCTGCTTCCACTCGGCCTTGATCCAGCCCTCCTGCTCCAGCTTGTGCAACGCCGGGTAGAGCGATCCTTCGCTGACCTGCAGCACATCTCCGGAGATCGAGACTCAGGCGAAGGCTGATGGCCCACCCGTGCAGGGGCTCGAGCGCCAGGATCTTCAGGAGGAGCAGGTCGAGGGTGCCCTGGACGAGGTCGTTGGGTTTGCTCATATCGGTTTCCTAGGGGAGTACGCGCATCTCCTCTCGGTAAGCAAGGGGGACATGGGAGTTCAGTACGGAGAACCGGCCTTCAGGGTTTCGCCACAGTTGCGATCGGTCACGGACCTCAGTGGGCGTGGTGCGGAGCGGTTCGATAGTGCTCGGCCAGGAGGTCTCCGCCCCAGTCTCCCTTGAACTCGCGCCACACGCTGTGGATGTGGTTTGCGTGGTCCTGGGTGTTGTCGTACTCGATCAGGAAGGTCGCACCCTGAATGCGGTAGTAGTGGCCCTGGCTCTTCTCGAGACCGCCCATCCACGCGAACTTGACGCTCGGAAAGCTCGGCCTTGACCCGCGCCAGTCGCGCCTGCGCCTCTGCCGGCGGCTGGACGGACGCGTATTCCCGATCAACGAGAGGAGCAGGCCCTGCTGCTCTTCGGTCAGCTTCGCGTAGGAAATCCCCGTGTGCTTCCTGGATCGCTGCCTGGCGGGAGCTGCCGGTCAGGATCTCATCCGGGGCGTTTCTGCTCAGGATGGCCTGCGCGCCCATGGGGCCGGCGTTCAACGACTGGCCAGCGCGCGCCCCAGATCCTCCTCCGCGGCGAGTGCTCGCCTTCCCTTCTGGGGCCCCTCACGGACGTCGGCCGGATTCGCTCCCAGGAACTGCAGGTGTGCTGGCCACGAGCCTTCCATCCACGACCGTCCAGTTGAGCGAAACGTGATGGCCCTCGTACCGCCAGCCCCAGGCCCCTGATTCGAGGGCTCGCCGAAGACGGTGATGGAGTAGAGCTCGGGTCGCGAATCCCGCTGCCCGAGATGGCGAACAGCACTTCCTCGAGGTGCAGGATCGAGTCGGCCTTCGTGAAGCCCTGCGGCTGACAGGCTCGACTTCAAGAGCGCGAACGCCGCCCGCCGCTCGTTCGGACGACATCTGTTTGATCGACAACGCCCTGGCGTTCTCGCGCGGCACGAAATTCCAGTTGAGGCGCTCGCCGGAGTTGAAGGCAACGCGGCCTTCGCTCGTTTGGGCGCTTCGAGGATCGAGAGTAAAAGAGTTGGCGGCCGCCGCCATCGCCGGCGCCGGTTCGGACGCCTCCTGCGCGAAAAGGGCCGCGCCGGCCGAGGCCGTCGCGCCGAGAGCGAGGAGGACAACGCGAATCATCGCAACGCCCGCTTTCATGAGCTCTGGCGCTGTCGCCGCATCAATGCCATCTTTCAGGTGAGTCCTCCCGCTGCAGAAGGCTAGCATTCGCGCGCGCCTCTTCGCGCGCTCTCGCCGCCGGCCGTTTCCCGTAGTATTTCGACAAGAGAGGTGAGCCATGAACAGCCGGATCCTTCTCCTGGCCGCCGTCGTGCTGGAGTGGCTCGGTCAGCCCGGCCCAGATCAAGGGACACGTCCTCCGATGACGCACGGCGGCGCGCCGGCGGTCTCGCCGGACGGATCGAAGATCGCGTTCCTTCTCGGATCGGGACGGCGCGAACCGACATCTACGTCATCGGCGCCGACGGCACCGGAGAAGCGCGGCTGACCAACACGCCCGAAGATGAGAGCCAGCCCGCCTGGTCCGCCGACGGCAAGGAGCTTCGGTTCACCGTCTTCGCGAACGACGCGAGCCGCATCTATTCGATCGATCCGACGGGCAAGAACCGGAAGCTCCTCGGCACCGTTCCCGGCCGGGCCCTGAGAATCTCTCCTGACGGGAAGACGGTTCTCTACTGGACCGGCACCTGGACGGCGATGCGCCTCTTCGCGTCGCGGCTCGACGGCTCAGACGCCCGTCAGCTCACCGACGGGTCCGGCGTGGTCTGGGGCGCGCGCTGGTCGCCGGACGGGAAGCGGCTTGCCTTCGGGTCCAAGGACGAGCAGGGCGCCCTGCATGTCTTCCTCACGAACGCCGACGGCTCCGCCCGCCGCCAGGTCACCCGGCTCCACGCTCCGGCGAACAATTCCAGATGCCCGCCTGGTCCCCCGACGCCTCACAGTTCGCCGTTCAGGGGGCGTTCGCGGCCAGCCCGCCCACATCTGGATCGTGGACGCCGCGACCGGCGCCGCCCGCAAGCTCTCCGCCGCACGACCAGGCCTACGACGACGAGGTGCCCGCCTGGTTCCCCGACGGCAAGCGCATCGCCTACCAGAGCACCCGGAGCGGCCGCATGGAAGTCTGGGTCATGAACGCCGACGGATCCGACGCCCGCCAGCTCACGAAGTAATCCGCGCCAGGTGGAGATTGGCAACCCAAACCGGCTCAGTGACTCTCTCGAATCGCCTTCGCTCATCTGCGCCCTTGATCAGCAGCCATAACATCGTCGGAATTCCGCCGAGACCGCCGAGGGCCATCGCGATCTGGGTGAAGAGCGCCGGATGGAATGGCGGCACCAGGAATTTCTGAGGATATTGATCGCGAAGCCGGCGCCCATGGCTACCAACAGAATCCCGAGGATCTTCGGGAGGAATCCGGATCTCAAGACGAGCAAGCCGAACGAGATGTAATACGGCGCCCAGAAGATTTCGACGAGTCCCTGCCCGGCGCCGTTGGCCAGCCTGACAGAAGCCATCGCCAGGGCATCGAGTTGAGGAGGGGTGAACGCTTTCAGGAACTCCGCCTGGCTCAGAAGCATCAAGGCTTCGAAATGGTTGAGCGTATTCATGATCGCCAGGCCGACGGTCATCATGACGGACGCCAGTAAGACTGCTGCCAGGCGTTTATCAACCTCCCGGAACAAGCGGAAGAGGATCAAACCGAGAAAGAACAGCAACATCTGCGAGACGAGAGTGCTGACGATCGCCGCCCGGTAGAGGGATTCCGACGACATGATGTTCCCGGCAGTCGCCGCCGCGTCGCCAGGCACGAGCACGCGGGACCGGATGGTGAACAACCCTGAATCCCCCGTGACTGCGGTCAGCACCCAGAGCAGGCCCGCGAGTCGCGCCGTGTTCGTGCTCGAGCCCATATCGGCTCCCTTCTCAACCATTGCTGTCGGTGGCCGGCTTCGATCCGGCGGCGCCCCGGCGCCCCAACGCTCACGAAGGCCCTGGCGGAGCCTTCGCGCTCCTCCGGCGTCATGTGCTCGCAGCGCTCGGCCATCCGCCGCCGCCGGCCGGAGCGGCCGGACCCGCCGCCAAGGCCAACGCCTCCGAACAGGATCCGGCAGAGCGCCAGCAGCCCGAGGGCCTGCCAGAACGTGATCTGCGGCAATCGGAACAGCGCCGGCGCCAGCCAGTTCCACAGGAGGCGCACCACCTCGCCGCCGATCGTCACGAAGACGACCATCCCAACGATCGCCAGGGGAATAATGAAAACCAGTCTCTTTCTCATGTCCTGTACCTCACTTGTTCGTAAACTCGTCGTAAATGTTCCGCAGTCGTTCTCGCAGGTGAAGCACCGCGTAGCGCTTGCGCGAGAGCAGGGTGTTCACCTTGACGCCGCTTTTCGCCGCCAACTCCTTGAAGCTGCGCCCCTCCAGCTCGTGGGCGATGAAGACTTCACGCTGCTCGGCGGGCAGCTCGCCGAGCGCCAGCTCCAGCTCGTCGAGAAGCACGTTGCGGGCGTGGAGCGCCTCCGGCCCGGCGTCCGGCGATGGCAACAGGTCTTCGATCCGCAGCAGCTCGCCCTCCTCATCCTCGGCCGCCGCGTCGCTGAAGGTCTCCGGCCTCGTCCGGCGGAAGAGGTCCGTGATGCGATTGCGCGCGACGCGAAAGAGCCAGCCGGTCATGTGCTCGATCGGCATCAGCAGGCGATTGGCTTCCACCAGCTCGTAGAAGACTTCCTGCACGATGTCCTCCGCGTCGGACGGATCGGGCACCCGCCGGCGGATGAAATTCCGCAGCCGGGCTCGCTCCTCCGCGACGATTTCGGAAAGCCGGAGGTCTTGTTCTGACATCGAGGTGGTACACGACGGTTCGTCCATCCACTCTTGTAGACGAACGGCGGCCGCAAATATTGTAGAGACTCGAGGTTCGCCCGCTACCGCATCGTGGGGCGGCTCGGGTTCGGCGGGACTTGCAGGTTCTAGCCGGTGAGCCTATTCATATCTCAGGGCGACCATGGGATCGACCTTCGTCGCCCGCCGCGCCGGAATGTAGCACGCCAGCAGCGCCGCCCCCACGAGGAGGACAGCGTCACGCCGCCGAACGTCAGCGGATCGGTGGCGGTCACGCCAAAGAGCAGCGACTCCACGGTGCGCGTCAGGGCCAGCGCGCCGGCAATCCCGATCGCCACCCCGATGAAGATCGTGCGCAATCCCTGGCCGAGGATCATCCTCAGAACGTCCACCGGTGGCCGCCCCGAGAGCGACACGCACGCCGATTTCTCGCGTGCGGCGGCTGACTGAATAGGCCATCACGCCGAACACGCCCGTCGTCGCGAGCAGCAGCGCGGTGATCGCGAAGAACCCGATGAGAAGGACGTTGAATCTCCGCGAGCCCAGCGACGCGGAATACACCTGCGAAAACGTCCGGAACCTCGCCGGGATCTCGGGATCGAGGCGCTGCAGGATTCCGCGCGCCGTCGAAGCGACCAACCGCGTGTCGGCATCGCTCAGCATCGTCAGGGTGATCGCCGCGCGCGGCCGCTGGAACAGATTCACGTAAACGGTCGGACGCGGCGGCACATCGAGACCATATTCGTGAGTGTCGCCCACGATCCCGACGACGGTCAGCAAACGCAGGTCGCCGTCCATGTTTCCAAACTGAATCGTGCGGCCGATCGGGTCCTGGTCTGGCCACCGGTCGCGCGCCAGCGATTCGCTGATCACGGCGACGTGCGGGGCGTCCGCGCCGTCGCGCTCGTCGAAGATCCGTCCTCGAACGAGCGGAATCCCGAGGACCTGGAAGTATCCGTCCGTGGCCACGCAGAAGTCCGCATTGCCGAGCGTTCTTTTTGCTGGTACAGCCGCCAAGACTGTCCTTCTTCGCCATCGCGTCCGAAACGGAACCCCGAGATCGGCCAGGGTCTTCGGCATCTCGTTCTGCGTCATGAGCAGAAGCATTCCGTCGGGAAGGCCGCCATCCATCGGCAGGCCGCTCGTCGCGCCGACCCTGCGCACGCCCGGGACTTGTTTGAGCCGGTCAATCAGGTGTGAAAAGAAGATCGCCTGGCCTGCCTTTGCCTTGGGATCGTCCACCCACGGAAGCGAGACGTCCATCGTGACGACTGTTGTCCACGCGGAAGCCGGGATTCACTTCCAGCACTTTCATCAGGCTGCGCCCGAACAATCCCGCCCCGACCACGAGAACCAGCGTGATCGCGATCTGCGCCGCCACGATGACCCGGCCAACGCGCTGGCTGCCTTGCGAACCCGCTTGACTCCTACGCCCGCCTTCGCGCGAGGTCCCTCGCGCAGGTCCACGGACGTCGCGCGCGACGGCGGTGAACGCCCCGAGGCCGGCGGCGACCGCCGTGGACAGGAGGAACGCGAACACGAGCTACCGGAATGCTGATCGAGACGCTGTCCAGCCGCGGCAGATTCGCCGGCGCCAGCGCAACCAGGCCCGCCACGCCCCGAGCGCTCCCAGCACGCCAAGCCGCCGCCGGCCAGCGAAAGCAGGAAGGCTTCGGTGAGGAATTGACGGATCAGCCGCCCGCGCGCCGCGCCGAGCGCGCTGCGAATGGCGAGCTCGCGCTCCCTCACCGACGTCCTGCGCCAGCAGCAGGTTCGCCACGTTCGCGCACGCCACCAGCAGCAGAAATCCCGACCGCGCCGAGCAGGACCAGCAGCGCGCGGGCGAGCCTTGCCCGTGATCGAGTCCCGCAGCGGGACGACCAGCTCCGTCCTTGAGGAGATAGTCGCCCTTCTCGCTCGATGTCTCGTGAATGCGCCGGGCGATCGCGCTGATGTCTCGATTCGCCTGCTCGACCGTCACGCCGTCGCGCAGGCGCCCGACCGCGTTGTAGTTGTGCGACGTCCGGCTCGGGTTCTCGCCGTCCAGGTCGGCCGGCAGCCACAGATCCACGTCGGCCGGGAAACGAAATCCGGCCGGGAGCACGCCGATGACGGAAAAGACCGCGCCGTCGATCTTCAGGTGCGACTGCGAGAGATCCCGCGGCGATCCGAGATGCTGCCTCCAGTATCCATCGCTGACGAGAACGGTGGGACCGGCGCCTGTCTCGGGCGTCGCCGGCGCCGAAATCCCGCCCGAGGATCGGCTGAATGCCGAAGACCTGGAGAAAGCCGGGCGAGACGCGCGGCAACCGTCGTGCGCGTCGGCTGCGAAGCTCCCGAAACGGACGCGACGTTGGACGGTGTACTTGGCGATCGCCTGGAAGCTGCGGTTCTGGTCGCGAAAGTCGTCGAAGTTCGGGTCCGCGAGGCGCGACGGCCTGCCCTTCGAGGTGACCTCGAAGATCGGCCATGATCCGGTTCGAGATCGCGGTATGGCAGCGGCCGCAGCAACACGCCGTAGACGACGCTGAAAATTGCCGTGGTCGCGCCGATGCCGAGGGCCAGCGTGACGACGGCGACGGCCGTGAAGCCGGGATTCTTCCGGAGTTGACGGAGTCCGTAGCGGCAATCGGAGAGCACGGAGGGAAGCCAGCTGCCGAGGCGTTCTCCGCGAACCCGTTCCTTCACCTCGCTCGATGCCGCCCAGCCCGATCCGGGCCGGCGCGCCGCGCTTGCTCCGGCGGCATGCCCGCGCGAAGGTTTTCCTCCACCAGCATTTCCAGGTGGGACTGGATTTCCTGGTCGAGGTCCGTCTCCACGCGTCGAGAGGAAAGGAGATTTCGCAGGAGACTTCGGACCCTCGAAAGGACCGGCATGACAGGGACCCCTCTACGACGTTTCCAGGGCCTGGCCAATAGCCCAGGAAATGCGGCCCCAGCGCTTCGTTTCGGCTTCCGAGCTGCCGCCGCCCCGCTTTGGTCAGCCGGTAGTGCTTCGCGCGCCGGTTGTTCTCCGGACTCTCCCCAGAAGGAGGAGATCCAACCCTCTTCTTCCATTCGATGGAGAGCCGGAAAAGCGAGGCCCGGCTGAACAGAAAAAGTCCCGCGCGTGATCTGCCTCGACTCTGCGCGAGACTCCCAACCCGTGCATCTCGCCCGGCGACCAGCGACTTCAGGATCAGCAGATCCAGAGTCCCCTTCAAAAGCGTCGTCGGCTCGGGCCTCTGAGGGCAAGCGGTCTCTCCCATCGACCCGATGGGAATGCTAGCGGCCGACATATCGGATGTCAGCTAGGAGTTGAATCGGAGGTCGGCTGCACGGGCAGCGCCCCGCGCAACCGCAACCGGGCAAGAAGGTTAACGATCTCTTTTCGTAACCGGCTAACATCACCCCGGCCAGAAAATCAATAGCCGTCGGCTTCGACGACCGCGTCGGCAAAGGCCTGCAGGGCTTCCTGAGGCAGATTGTGCCCGATGCCGCCCTTGATGATCCGGTGCGCATACTTGCCCGAGAATTTCCTGGCATAGGAGCCGGGCTCCGGGTGCGGCGCGCCGTTGGCATCGCCTTCGAGGGTAATGGTGGGCACGGTGATGACCGGACCTGCGGCAAGCCGCTTTTCCAGATCGTCGTATCTTCGGCTCGCCTTCGGCCAGGCCGAGCCGCCAGCGGTAATTATGGATCGACGATCGCGACGTGATCCGGATTGTCGAAGGACGCGGCGCTGCGATCGAACGTGGCATCATCGAAGTTCCACTTCGGCGAAGCGAGCTGCCAGATGAGCTTCGCAAAGTCGTGCCGGTACTTGTCGTAGCCGGCGCGGCCGCGCTCCGTGGCAAAATAATACTGGTACCACCATTGGAGCTCGGCCTTCGGCGGCAGCGGCATCTTGCCGGCTTCCTGGCTGCCGATCAGATAGCCGCTCACGGAGACCATGGCCTTGCAGCGCTCCGGCCAGAGCGCCGCGATGATGTTGGCCGTCCGCGCGCCCCAATCGAAACCGGCGAGGATCGCCTTCTGGATCTTGAGAGCATCCATCAGGGCGATGATGTCGAGAGCCAGCGCCGACGGCTGGCCGTTCCGGAACGTTTCGCTGGAGAGAAAGCGCGTCGTGCCATAGCCGCGCAGATACGGGACGATCACCCTGTAGCCCGCCGACGCCAGCAGACGGCGCGACATCGACGAAGCTGTGAATGTCGTAGGGCCAGCCGTGCAGAAGAATGACCGCGGGACCGTCGGCGGGGCCGGCCTCGGCGTATCCGACATTCAGCAGGCCGGCGTCGATCTGCTTGAGCGGGCCGAGGACGCGTTGGTTCCCCGCTTGACCTTGGACCGCAGCTGCCGGCTTTGTCTTGCTCGACTGTGCACTCGCGGAACGGATCATGCCGAGCCCGGCAGCGGCCATCGTCATGGCCGCCGTTCCAAAGAGGCGGCGGCGATCAAAGTTCGAGTCCGTCAGGCATCTGTTTCTCTCCCTTTCAGATTCTTCCGGCACCGCTCGGCGGCGGGCGCGTCCACGGCCGATCGCTTCGCGAATCCACAGCCGCCTCCATTACTTCCCGCGAGTGGCGCGACACGTCAACAGACGTGAGCTACTCGATGCGCAGGGTTTGCTCCATCGAGTAGCAATGATCCCAGATGTAAACGTCAAAGGCAGCAAGCCTTGTGGACCACTTCGGCGTGAGGGTGTTGACACATTGCGCTGCGACCCGATCGATGTAGTTATCGAAGAACGCCCATGGATTGTTCTTATCCAGAGGGTTCAACCCCTCCCCGAATTTGGTCGTAGCCAGGGCCGTGGCTGCCGCCTGCTTGATATCCCGATTGAACTCTGCCTGAACGTCCACGTCCGCATGGGTGCCGGTGCGCGCCACGTGACCGCCAACGAACGTATCCCAATCCATCTTGCGGATCTCCTCGACCTGCGCGAAATGTCCCGGTATGTCCTGCGCGAGCGCAAACCGACGCCAGGGTATCCAGCCGGGGAACACGATATCGACGACCATCAGTACTCGCTGCGCCGGCGCGGAGATGAAAATATTGCCCGGCTCGTGCGCATTGCCATGATAGGAAAGCTCGAGCACCTGCTTGCCAACGTGCAGTGTGTACTTGTCCTGGAAGGTGACGGTGGGCAGCGGCCGGTTCGGATCCGCGTCTCGCTTCAGCAGCCGCAGAGTCTCGGCGTGCGCGATGATAATTGGATGGCCGCCCATAGCCTTCGCTCCGCCGATATGGTCGGCGTGCGAATGGCTGTAGATCAGGTGCGTGATCGGGCTTGTCGCTCACCTCGGCGATCGCCTGCGGAATCTGCGCTGCGAAGGCTCTGAGGCGCATCGATCACCACGACACCGCCGTCGTAAACAAGAAACAGCGCCTGGATTGCGTTGTCGGTGATCATGTAGAGACCTTTTCCCAGATCCTGCAGACGATAGCCCTTGGCGGGTCGACGGCCGGTCCCTGCGCAGCCGCCGGCACATCCAGGTACTTGCCGATCCCTCACCCCGATCGGCGCAATCGACCGGCATGTTCGGGTATGGCTCTCCGCTTCTCCCGGCGCGCTACTACGAGCCGGCGGACTGGGCGCGAGCCCGGCAGCGAAGGCGCCAAAGCCGGCCACGACGAGGACCGTCTAAGGAAATTGGTTGTTATCCGCATTGTTCGCCCTCCTCTGTAATTCCAGTTTCCGATTTGCCTCTTGAGCCGCTCAGCGCCCGAGCTGGCCGACGTGGTATCCCAGGCGGTCTTCCACGTCGCCCGGCCGGTGAAATCCCCGCTCCAATAACATCCTGATCCTCTCTTGCGCGGCCGGCCGCATGATCGAGGCGAGGCACACATCCCACTCCGGTGCGATTTCGAAGTCAGGCGGCAGACTGGCCACGTCGGCGAAGCGCTTGGTCTCGCTGATCGCCTGCTTGTCGAACGATGCGATACGGTTTGCGAGCGACTCGACGAACGCGTCGAGGTCGGAATCCGGAAATGACCGGTTGACGTATCCGTAGAGCTCGGCCAGATCGCCCGGGATGTCGTCGGCCCCAGAAGCACTTCCAGCGCGCGGCCTCGTCCCATCAGGCGCGGCAGCCGCGCCATCGGGCCACCTCCCGGCACCACGCCCGCCCCGACTTCGAAGTGCGACAGGATGGCCTTTTCGCGGCTGGCGAAACGCATGTCGCAGGCCAGGGCCAGCTCGCTTCCGACGCCGGTGGCGCGGCCCCGGATCGACGCGATCGACACGACCGGGGCACGGCTCAGGCCGCACCAGCATGTCGTTCAGAGGCCCCAGCCCTATGGGTCCCGGTGGCAGACGGGTCGTCTCCTCAGGCTTTCGCCAGGAAATCGTAGTGGGTCATGAAAGAACCCCTCGACCGCGCTGTCGAAGACGACCACCTTGACGTTGCTCGTCGCGTTTCGATCGCGGTGATGACCTCGTTCAGCTGCGGAATCGTTTCCGGGCCGAAGATGTTGAGCGGCGGATGATCGATCGTCACACGCCAATAGTGCGGGTGAGCGCCTCGCAAGATAGATCTGTTTCGGGCTCGCTGTCGCGGATTGATCTTTTCAGGACACTTTGCTGCCGTGCATCATTTGACGGCCTCCGCCGCAGCCAGGATGACTGTCGACGACATCGTTGGGACGCGACAGCATCGGCACGTGACCAGGTCGGCAGTGCGGTGGTCCTGGCATGATCTTCTTCGCCAGGGCGCGCTCGAGGTCCGGCTGGATCATCGGTCCTTCTCGGCGACGATGTACCAGGACGGCTTGCTCTTCCAGGCGGCGTTCGTCACCCTCTCATCGAGAGCCTTGCCGGAGATCGGGCCCTGCGTGACGGGCCGCGACAGCGGTCTGCGCCGCGGGCAGGTCCTGCGCGAAATCCTGGCGACTGTCTCGGGCGTGAGGGAGAAAACCCCGCGCTGTCGGGGCGAATGTTAGCCAACCCTGGAGCAGGCGGCCCGTCTTTGCCGAGATCGTTCTGACGACTGGCCCGCGTCCGGCGCGAACGCGACCACGTGCACGAGCGCCGCGACCTTTGTCGTGGGCGCCCGCTCCGTGATCACGGTGCCCCCCCACGAATGACCAACCAGGATGACCGGCCCGCTCTGCGCTTGATCGCTCGTTTGGTCGCTGCCGCGACGTCATCGGCGAGCGAAGTCAGGGGGTTCTGGACTGCAACGACCTTGAGTCCTTTGGCCTGGAGCAGAGGGATGACCTTTCCCAGCTCGAACCATCGGCAAACGCGCCGTGAACCAGCACGACCGTCTTCTCTGTGGTTTCCCGCCGCACGCGGCGGCCACGAGAGAACCACCATCGACACGAGAAAGAAGCCGAAGCATCTCCGTCCTCCCTTGATTTGGCCTTGGTGAAGGCCGTTGCCGCCGTCAGGGAGAACGCTGGCCCCGCGCGGGTCGCCAGTCAATGACACGAAGGTATCGATCGATACCTTCGTGTTATGCAGGCTCTTTCTACTGCCTCTGCTGTGATTCCAGCTGCGCATCGTGAGGATCGCTCCACATTCCGCGCAGAAGGGATCTCGATATGAAGAGCTTCTTGTTACACGCAGCGATTTTTCCCTGCGCAGCCCGGCGGACCCGGCTCAACCTCGCTCAAGCCAAGGCTCAATCTGTTGCGCCGATGTGCCGGGTGTTCTGGGACAGAGTCACGTCCATGACCGCACGATTCCATTGAGATTCGGACAAAAACGGGGAGTCGCCAGCCTCGCGATCACGCAGCCCTCACGACTTATCGGCAGGGTTCCATCGGATTTCAGGTCACGTCACCTCGGACTCATACGTGGGTGTCGCGTCGGAGAGGCAGCCAAACGGAACGCGAGGTGGCAAAGCAGATCCTCATATTTCCAGCCGAGCTGCGAGGCGCCGCGGAAAGGCAGCGTCTTGCAGAATCCCGCCCGCCGAGCCGCGGCAGCCCAGCCGGATGACGAACGGCACCGTGTCGCGCCCGCAGCCGCTCCGGCGCAGTCCCGCATGACCAACGGCGTGGCGCAGAAGGGGAGCGGCGCGACGCTGGTGGTGCGGTATGAGGGTGGATCAGCAGACGGTCTCGCGTGCCTGCGAATGTTCCCGTGACCCAGGTCGCGGCCGGAAGCGTGCACCCTGGAGGCGGGCGACACCGTCTACGCGGTGACCGTGCCGCAGGCGCACGGCAAGCTCACGACGAGCAAGATCTTCGTCGTCGTCAGGACCGGCGCCGAAATGAGCCGCTGATACGTCGTCCGGCATGCGTGTCATTCGCAAGCCTCACACTAAGGAGCCGGAGCATGTCGCAACTGTTTCGTCCACGTTCTCCCGCCGCTTCCGCCGAGTCGCGGCCGGCCTCGCCGCCAGCCTGGCGCTGGGCGCCCTGTCGGCGCACGCCGCGCCCACGCCCTTCCCGGCCGACTTCCGCAGCTCGCAGGTGGTGAACGCCGACGCGACGATCAACGTCCGCGTCGGCGGCCACGGGCCCGCGGTCGTGCTGATCCACGGCTTCGGCGACACCGGCGACATGTGGTCGCCGATGGCCGCCGAGCTCGCGAAGGACCACACCGTCGTCGTGCCCGACCTGCGCGGCATGGGCCTGTCCTCGCACCCCGCCGGCGGCTACGACAAGTGGACGCAGGCCGGCGACATCCGCGCCGTCCTCGACAAGCTCGGCATCGACCGCGCCGACATCGTGGGCCACGACATCGGCGCGATGGTCGCGTATGCCTACGCGGCGCGCTATCCGGACAAGACAAGCCGCCTGGTCGTGATGGACTCGCCGGTGCCCGGCATCCCGCCGTGGAACCAGATCGTGCGCCTGCCCGCGTTGTGGCACTTCAACTTCGGCGGCCCGGACGCCGAGCGCCTGGTCGCCGGCCGCGAGCGCATCTACCTCGACCGCTTCTGGAACGAGTTCGCCGGCGACCCGTCGAAGATCGACGAAGCGACCCGCCGCCACTACGCCGCGATCTACGCCAGGCCCGGCGCGATGCATTCCGCGTTCGCCCAGTTCCTCGCGATCGGCCAGAAGGACGAGGCCGACAACCTCAAGGCGATGGAGACGAAGCTGGCGATGCCGGTGCTCGCCATCGGCGCCGCGAAGGCCTTCGGCGCCAACGTGGCGGTCGTCATGCGCAACGCGGCGACGAACGTGCAGGAACTCGTCGTGCCGAACGCCGGCCACTGGCTGATGGAGGAAGCGCCCGCGGCGACGATCGCCGCGGTGCAGGACTTCCTCGCAGCGCACTGAGTCCGGCGCTCCTGCAAGCAGACGTCTTGATGTTGTGCACGCTGCGTCGAGTCGCCGCCGCCGGCCTTGCGCCGAAGGCGCCCCACCGATGCCAAAAGTGTGATGGACGCCCGCGGGGAACGGTGGCGCATGCTTCGCGGTGGGCGCACTCTCGGAGAGCTGAATCGAGTCGCCCGGGAGCCGAATGAGGTCTCATATGGCTGATTCGCGGCAAGTTCCAGGCGATCTGGAGAGTTGCCGATCTGGACTCGGTCATCTCGACGTTCAGAGCTGATCCGGCGGCCAACGCGACCTCCCGACCACGAAGCCGGAACCAGGCCTGGTCGCGTTGGTCGAGGCGATGACGGCGTCGCCGGACGACATTCTGCAGAACCGTGGTGGAACCGCCCTGGACCTGTGCCGCGCTGCACTCGGCGGGGATCAGCATGATCGACGGCGATCAGGATGCTTTCCGCTGGCCAGCCGTGGCTGGACAATGGTCGCCTACCTGGGGAGGGGACGCGGCGCGACTTCGGCTCCCTGCAGCACGGTCCTGCATCGGAACGCCCGCTGTTGTTCTCTCGCGCCCGACACGGTATTTCAAGTACCTCGCGCCGGTGAAGCCCCGTGCGAAGAGGGCTGTTGATCCCGTTCCACGTCGGCGGGAAACCCATTGGAACGATCTGGGTCTGGCGCACGACCAGACTCGCAAGTTCGACGCCGGAAGATCTGCGCGTGATGACCAATCTGGCCCATTTCGCAGCGGCGGCTTGCTCGACCGCGGACTCGCCCAGGTCGCCGTCCGAGCGGATGTGAGCTCGGCGCTCGCGACCGCAGAATCGTTGCGCGGGATGCTGTCCAATCGATGTGCCGGGCCCTCGTGACGGCATCTGGACGCGGCGGTGGCTCGGATCTGGGTCATCGACGAAGACGGACGACCCTCGAGCTCCAGGCCACTGCGGGGATCGACACCCGTCTCGAGCGTCCGCGGACCCCGTCGGACTACGTCCAACATCGGCCTCATCGGCGCTCACGAACGGAAGCCCCACGTCACGAACGACGTCAGGAACGACCCCGCTCCAGCGATCCGGAGTGGGCTCCGGCCGAGGGATGGTGGCCTTTGCCGGTTATCAGCAATACGTGGCTT
>ERZ1370068.3171-contig-2290_pt1 | contig 20910 bp, 30 predicted proteins | sample MGYA00561227_ERZ1370068 | MGnify/ENA primary metagenome ERZ1370068 (study PRJEB38410, sample SAMEA6850437) | metagenome | study: Metagenomic assessment of the ecological functions of the soil: analysis of the soil microbiota associated with the... | reverse complement strand
GGATCCAGCTCCTGTCCTTGCCCGCACCCATGCCGGCACCCGCCAGCAGCGCCCCGGTGAGCGCCAGCAAGATGAGCATCGCGAAGATGACCGCCGGCGGGTGCATCTGGCGTCGCCATGGTACGCGTGGTCGTGATGTCGATCATCGCGTTGAGGGCCGGGAGGAGCAGCACCGCCGCCGGATGGAGGCTCGCGGCCCGAGACGCCGCCACCGCCTCCGCTCCAGATCTCCCCTGCAGCGCCGTGGCCCAGGCCAGCCCTCGCCTTCGCCGCCGCGATGTCTGGCAGCTTTCGATAGGCGTCGAGCCGCGCCTCGACGTACCGGCGGAACTTGTCCCGGAGCGCCGGCTGCGCCTCATGCGGCAGCACGTCGAGCCGCAGGTACGCGGTGCCGATCGCATTGGCCTCCTCGACCACGAGCTGCCGCCGCGCATCGAACCTGGACGCGGCTCCCGAGAACGTGAACGCAACGAGGAGACCCAGCAGGCCGAACACCGCGCCATCGATCGCCCCGACGCCCCGCCCGCGCGCCCTCGGGATCACGCACCAGGCGGCGGTGTCCGACGCGGCGGCCGACCTCCTGAAGGATCACCATGCCGATGAAGACGCCGAGGGCGAGCAGGCTGGCGAGGAGCACGTAGGGCATGTCGAGGTTCTCCGGACGCGGGAGGCTGGTTTAGAGGCCTGAGACCTGCTCGCGCAGAATGCGGCGGATTTCCTCGATCGTCTCCGGCACAGCTTGTGCGGTCAGGATTGCGAGGTCGCTCCGGTCACGATGTCTCATCGTGGGCGCGATTCTACAACGAGCGCGTTCCTCCTCAGAACGCGAGCGGCACTCGGCCCTGGAGGGCGTGGGGCCAACAGCGCCGCCGCTCCCCCATGACGTCGGTCGCCACGTAGTTCGCGGTGCGGCGGACGTTGCGCGTGAGATACCAGTTCAATGACGGGCGGCGCATCAGGAGTTGAAGATCAGGCCGAGATCAGGCTGCCGAAGGCGAACACGCCGAGAAACGCCACCAGACAGGCGACGATGAGCGCGAGGCTCCACCCGGGCGCGAGCCCCTGCTCGTGGAGCTCCTAGGCTCACCCCTCGGTGCTCGACGATGGCCGCCACCAGGGAGAACGTCCCGATCGCGGATCAGCATGAGCCCAAGCGTCGCCGGTGCCCACGTTCGGCCGAACGGGCCCACCAGCGACCTCTTGCGCTCCCTCCGCCAGGGTACTGAAGAACTTCACGATCGTGAAGCCGAAGCTGATCATGGACAGCGCGCGCACCCATGCCATCAGGGTGCGCTCGGTGGCGAGGAAGGTGCGCCGCAAGGCCAGGCGGGTGCGCTCCTCCGCGAGGCTCGTGCCGCGATCGACCGCCGGCGCGGCGGCGGCGCGCGTGCCCCGCCGCCCGACCCAGGACCCTGGACCGCGCTTCTCTTCCCTGGATCGGTCATGAGGTCAATTTATCAGGCCGGGGGCGACAGGTAGTGCCCGAATGAAACCTGATCCCCGCTGAACCTGTGTTTGCCGTGGGCTATATCCGCCAATGCACTCGTCGAGCCAGCCGACATCGCCACGAGAAGCACCGACCGACTCGCCGAAGTGGCCGGACGGCGATGCGGGCGGACATGCCATCCAGCGCCTCCGACGTGCTGCTTCGGACGGGGGCCTCCTCCTCGTCGTGGTGCTCGGCCTCGCCGGATGCTCCATCGGGCCGGGCATGGTGACGCGAGACCGGTTCGACTCACAGCGGGGCCGTGGCCGAATCGTGGAAGAGGCAGATGCTGCTGAACCTGGTGAAGCTCGCCACAGCGATGCCCCGGTATTTCTGGACGTGGGGCAGATCGTGAGCGGCTACACGGTACAGAGCACGTTCTCGGCAGTCGGCAACGTCTTCAACTCCAGCGGCGTTGTCCCCGGTGTGCCCAGCAGCAGCATCGGGCTGGGGGCGCAGGGCCAATTCATCGACCGCCCGACGATCACGTACACCCATTGATGGGCGAGCGCTTCGCCCGCTCGCTGATGACACCGATCCCCCCGCCGGCCCTCGTGCGAGCTTGATCCAGGCTGGGTATCCCCAGGCGGACCTGGTGTTGCGGCTCACGGTGCACGTCGCGAATGGCATCCACAACCGGTACGGGGGTGACGCGCGCGCACGGCCCGCGCAGCCGGAGTTCTATCAGCTCCTGAACGGCTCCGCCGGATCCCAGCCCGGGAGCCATCGGTATGCGAGTGCGGCGACTCGATCGCGAAGAGGCCTGGTCCTCACGTTCCGACACAACGTGGGACCCGCGCATCGAGGCGACAGCCTACCGTCCGGCGTCCTCGGCGTCGACCCGCGCGGTGGGGGAGTTCCTGGTCGTGACGGATCCGTCGCGAGCAATGACCAGGAGATAGCGATTCTGAGCCGGTCCATCTTGAGATTCTGGTGGACCTGTCGTCATTCATCATCGTGCCCCAGGCGGACGTGGCCCAGCGCCGCGTGAGCGCGACGGCCGAGGCCGATACGGGCCCGGAGCGCCCATCCTGCCCTTGATCCGGATCGACAGTTCCCGGAGCGGCCCGCTGACGCCTTCGTGGCGGTAGCCCTATCGGGGATCGTGGTTCTGGATTGACGATCCGCGACGTCCCGTCGAAGCGTCTCTTCAGCTTCAGTCATGTCTCATCTTCACGCTCGTGGAAACCGGCTCCAAGGAGAGCCCGCCGATCATCGATCCCCGCGGGCTGAGTCATTCGCGATCGATTGACACCTGCGAGCACCAGGTGCTCGAGCTCTGTGACCGGCATGCTGAACAAGCAGGTCGCCGGCGAGCTGGGCGCCGCCGAGAAGACCATCAAGGTCCATCGGGGCCGGATCATGGCGAAAATGCACGCCAAGTCGCTGGTGGACCTGGCTCGGATGACCGAAAAGATCGGCATCAGCGCCAGCGACGGTAGACCGAGGAACCCCGGGGTCGGCAGGTCCGGCCGGCATAGGACCAAAAGCCCCATATCCGGCGTCCGGCAACCAATCTAGACTCGGGCCGACTCGATCGAGCTTTCTGCGGAGAGCGCCGTGCAAACGCTCCCAGCGGCCATCGCTCGCGAAAGGCCATGAGCGTCGCTGAACTGAGGTCAGTGTGATCGATGACGACGAGGACGTCGTGCGAGCGGTGCGCCGGCTCCTCCGATCCGCGGGCTTTGCCATCGACACATTCGCTTCCGCAGAGGAGTTCTCGATCTCGGCAACCAGTCGAGAGCCGATTGCCTGGTGCTGGACGTCCACTTGCGCGGTCTGAGTGGCTTCGACCTGCAGGATCTGCTGGAGGCATCGGGGCGCTCGATTCCCGTCGTCTTCGTCACGGCCCATGACGACACGGGACGCGCGAGCGAGCGCAAAGGGCCCCGACCTCGGAGTATCTGGCCAAGCCCTTCGAAGACCAATCGTTGCTGCGCGCCATCGACCAGCGCCATTCACCGGGCATCCGGGCGTGGCGAGGACGCGCCCTGATTCACACACACGAGAGGAGGTCCCCGATGATCCGATGGCTGGCGCTGCTGCTGACGAGCTTCATCCTGACCGGGCCGGCGTTCGGCGCCGACCTCGACGGCACCCTGAAGAAGATCAAGGGTACCAACACCATCACCCTCGGCTACCGCGAGTCCCTCGCGGCCGTTTTCGTTCGTGGGCGACGACGGCAAGCCGGCGGGGTACTCGGTGGACCTCTGTACGCGCGTCGCTGCGAGCGTCGGGGCCGAGCTGGGTCTCCCCGCCCTTCAGGTGAAATGGGTCAAGGTCACGGTGGAGAGCCGGATGCGATCGGTCGCCGACGGCACAATCGACCTCGAGTGCGGCTCGACGACCGCCTCGCTGTCGCGCCAGGAGCAGGTGGACTTCAGCCTCCTGACCTTCATCGACGGCGGCAGCTTGCTGGTCACGGACGCCTCGCGCATCCGGGGCATCTCGACCCTCGGTGGCAAGCGGGTCGCCATCATTCCCGGCACGACCACGGAGAGTGAGCCTGACCGGAGCGCTCAAAAAGCACGCCGTCACCGCCACCGTGGTTCCCGTGAAGGACCATGACGCGGGCGTGGCCGCGCTCGACCAGGGCGCCGCGGACGCCTATGCCTCCGATCGCGTCATCCTCATCGGCATCGGCCGGACGTCCAAGAATCCCGAGAAGTCTCGCTCGTGGATGAATTCTTCTCCTACGAGCCGTACGGCCTGATGCTCCGGCGGGGCGACGCGGCATTCCGCCTATCGGTCAATCGAGCACTCGCGACGCTGTATCGCTCGGGCGACGTCGCGCCGATCTTCGAGAAGTGGTTCGGATCGATGACGACCGCCGGCCAGCTCATCGGGGCGATGTATTTCATGAACGCGTTGCCCGAATGAGCGCGCAATGAGACCAAGGTCCCATAGACCGGGCGTCGGACGGCTGAGATCATTGCCCGCCCTCCGGCAGCTCGGGGCGCGCCCGTTCGATACGGCTGGCTCACGGAGGAGTCCATTGATGCGATGCGCCGATGCGCTTCGCGCTGTTCGTGTTCGTGGTCGGTGGTGGTTCTCGCCGTCCCCACCAAGGCCGCGGCTCCAGCCCTACGTCTACCCCGCCCGGGATCAGAGCCCCAGCAGCAGGCAGTTCGATCGGGGTCAGTGCTATAGCTGGGCCGTCCAGCAGACCGGCTTCGATCCCTCGAATCCCCAGGTCTACTCGGGGCCGCCCCCACGGCAGGGGCCCCTCAGGGTGGGCTGTTCCGGGGAGCGGCGGGCGGCGCGGCGATGGGGGCGATCGGCGGTGCCATCGGCGGGGACGCGGGCAAGGGAGCGGCGATCGGAGCCGGCGTGGGCGGCCTCTTCGGCGCCATCCGCCGGCCCAGATGGGCCGAGCAGGAGCAGCAGCAGCAGATGAACTATGCGGCGCAGCAGCAGGGAGCCATGGCCCATGGGCGGGCCAACTATAACCAGGCCTTCGGCGCCTGCATGACCGGCCGTGGCTACACGGTGAGCTGAGTCTCCCATGCCCACTGACTTCGTCGCACTGGAGGAGCACCGTGAAGATCCTCGCCTCAGGTCGGCGTCGTGCTCGCCGCCGCGGGCCTGTGCCTGGCACCCGGCCCAGCCGGCGCGGCCGGCAAGCATGACGGTCAGCACCACTTCTCTGCGTTCCGATCGGCGTCACCGAATGCGGGGCCGAGGGCGAGTGCAAGCGCGGCACAGCGGAGAGCGTGAACCTGCCGCAGTTCATCAGGGTGGACCTCAAGGCCATGACGATCCGCTCGGAGGAGCAGAAGAGGAATCGCCCATCAAGTACCGTCGACCACATGGACGGCAAGCTGATCCTCCAGGGCACTCAGGGCCAGCGCGGGTGGACCATGCTGATTGACGAGGACACCGGACGGCTGTCGGCGACGGTCACCGCGGACGGAGAGGGATTCGTCGTCTTCGGCGCCTGCACCGTGTTGCCGTAGGCGCCGGAAGCGACCGATGGGTCCGTTCAGTGCCCCAAACACGCCAGTGCGCAACAGGAGGAACACCGGCTTGAACAGCACGATCTCAGCCCTAGCGATGATCGTTGTTCTCGTGATGGGAGGCGCCACGACGACCTCGTGGGCCCAGTCCGGTTACGAGGCAGAGCCCGTGCTCAAGGCGAAGGACCTGGTCGCTCCGGAGCTGCTCAAGGGCCCCAACTTCACCGTGGACGAGCGCGTCCCCGTGGTCGGATTCCTGGCCCGGTTCACCCTGCGGTCGGAGCTTCGGCACCTTCGACGTTCACGGCATCCACATGCTCCATGTGCGCGTCCCGGAGATCTACGCCCTGGCCCAGCTCGACAAGATGAGCAAGACCCAGGAATTCGCCGATGCGGCGGCCAGGGCGATTGCGCGCCCGGTCGCGTCCGCGGCCAACATGATCGTCAACCCGGTGGAGACGATCGAGGGCTTGCCCGGAGGCGTGTCACGCCTCTTCGACCGGATCAAGCTGGGCGGCGAGTCGATCGCGGCCGCCGCGACCGCGTCCGGCCAGAGCGGGGAGCAGACGGCGGTCGACGTCTCGCAGCGCGTGGGCAGCATCACGGTGGACGCGCTCGGCTTCGAGAAGGAGCGGCGGGACCTCGCCAAGAGCCTCGGAGTCGATCCCTACACCTCGAACCCGGTCCTGTCCAAGAAGCTCACCGACATGGCCTGGGTGGCCTTCTCCGGACGCTTCGGCATCCAGGCGGCCATGTCCGTGTTCGTGCCGGGCTCGATGGTGATGTCGGCGGTGACCATCACGAACAGCAGCCGTCTACGACACCCGCCCGGCGACCTCATCAATGCCGCCCAGGCCATCTTCGCGCAGACCGGCGCGAGTGACGCGCAGGTGCAGGCGCTCGTCAAGAATTCCCAGTACACCCTGAGCGTGCTGACCGCGGTCGCGCTGGGCATCCAGCGCCTGCAGGGCGTCAACGGGCTTCCTCGGTGATCGACTTCGCCGCGGCGGCGAAGACGCAGGACGAGACCCGCCTCGGTGGCCGGCGCCGTGAACATGCTGGCCCGCTATCACGAGAGCACGCAGCGCATCGCGCAAGTGACCGCGCCGGGTCCCATCATCGCGCGGACGGTCACCGGCGCGCTGATGGTCCCCGCCCCGTGGACTACGTCGCGTGGACTCAGCGCACCGCGCGCGCTCGCGCAGCGGGACGACCTCAAGGCGCCCACAGCGGACGGCGTGGCTCTCCGGCCAGATGTCGCCGCGCGCCCGCAAGCAGTTCGAGGGGCCAGGGCTGGACCGTCTTCGAGAGCTTCTACCATCGCGGCGGAGCGGTAGCCAGAGCCGTCCGGACCGCCGTGGCGGGCGGCCCGGACATGCGTGAGTGGCCGGCGCGCGCCGCTCTGTCCGGTCGGGAGGCCTGGCCGCGCGCTGGCGCGCGGAACGCTGCGGGCCGGCTGATCCACGCGCTCGGCCGAGACATCGCACCGGCGCTGGAGGCGGTCTCGCGATCGAGCCGAACCGAAGGATGTTCCGTCTGAGCGCTCGGTCCCTGAACACGGGCAGGCTGCGCCGCACGAGGTCCGTTCTCGTCTGGCCGCTGCTTTCGATGCTCGCCCTGCTCGGCCCGCCCTTCGTCGGCGAGGCGATCGCCCAGGCGCCCCCGGCCACGACTGCGCCGCCGCCTGCCCACCCCGGCGGCGATCCCGGTGGCCCAGGTCGCGACTCGGGCGGCGGAGGTGCCGGATCTGCTTCGCGCCTTGACCGGGCCAGCTGGCGCCGAGCGCCGAGATCGAGGCGATCCGGAGACACCTCGCCGACCTCCGAGCGCAGATCGACCTCGATCTTCCGGAAATGGTCAGGATCTTGGCGCGACCAGCCGACGCTGGACGTGCTCCAGGCGCAGCAGCAGATGTGGCAGCGGCGGCAGCTCCTGGCGACGACCTGGCTGGATGTGCTGACTCAGCGAGCCACCCTGCTACAGGACGCGCTGAACCGGCTGGCCGAGATCCGCCAGACGTGGCGCCGCACGCGTGACGAGGCAACGGCGTCCAGGGCACCCGGGCCGATCCTTGCTGCAGATCGACGGGGTGCTCACCGCCGTCGACGCGGCCGAGGCGCCTCTGCGCGGCTCAGCGCACGGCCGTCCTGGATCTCCAGAGTGCCGTCGCCCTGGAGGTGGCCAGATCACAGGCCACGCTGGCTCAGTTCAACGAGGCTCAGCAGCGCGCCATGGGGGAATCCTGGCGCAGGACAGCCCGCCGATCTGGGACGCGCAGGTGTGGGCGCAAGCTCCGCACGGTCACTGCCCGCGCGCCTTCGCGAGGTGGCCGCCAGCCGCTGGGAGGACATCGTCCGGTACGCCAACGACCCTCCAGGCGGACGCCATTGCACGTCGCGGTCGTCGTGGTCCTGGCGGTCTTGCTGGTCGCGGCGCGCCGACGGGTCCGTCAGTGGGCCGCGTCGGGCGAGGGCAGCTCGCCGGCCATCGCCGTGTTCGAGTATCCGTATTCCGCGACGGTGCGTCATCGGCCTGCTCCTCGTCTCCACGCCGTACTCGCCGATCCCGCCCACCGTGCAGCGCCCTGTTCGTGCTGCTCGGGCTCGCCGCGGCGATCCGGCTGGCGCGGCGGTGGGCGCAGATCCGCGCCTGAGCCCCGAGCCTGTGCATGCTCTGGGGCCTGTTCGCCGTCGGCAGCCTCCGAGAGATGCTCGCGGGCGTGGTGCCGATCGAGCAGGTCATCCTGGCACTGGAGATGCTCGCGGGCATCGCGGTGATCACATACTCGCTGAGGGTCGGGGACTCCGGCGTTGTCGACCGAGGCGCCGCAGACGGGACGCCTGGAAGCCTTCCGGGGAGCCGCGCGCCTGGTCATCGCTGATCTTCGCCGTCACGCTCGTGGCGGGGCGCTCGGCTACACGCGCCTGGCGACGGCTCCTGGCTTCCGGCGTTCTCGCCAGCGCGCGCCTGGCGCTGACGCTGAACGCGGCCGTCCGGGTCATCGTCGGCATGGCGGCATTCGCCCTCCGCGTCCGACCGCTGGGGCTCCTCCAGATGGTCCACCACCAGCGAGAGGTCCTCGAGCGCCGGACGCACCACGTGCTCGTCTGGGCGGCGATCATCGCGCGGGTCGCCCGGACGCTGGACCACGTCGGTCTCTTCCAGCCCGGCGATGTCCTTCGGGCAAGCGGTCCTCGCCGCGAAGCTGGGGCGGGGCTCGATCCAGATCACCGCCGAGCGACATCCTCGGAGTTCGTCCTGACCGTGTGGCTGGCGTACCTGGTGTCCGCCTTCATCCGCTTCGTGCTGCGCGAAGACGTCTACCCGCACACGCGGCTGACGCGCGGCATGTCCTACGCGATTTCCAGCCTGCTCAACTACGTGATCATCGCCCTCGGGTTCCTGCTGGCCCTCGGGGCGCTGGGGCTGGACCTGACCAAGGTGACCGTCCTGGCCGGCGCATTCGGCGTCGGTATCGGCTTCGGGCTGCAGAGCGTCGTGAACAACTTCGTGTCGGGGCTGATCCTGCTCTTCGAGCGGCCGGTCCACGTGGGCGATATCATCGAGGTCGGCGATATCTCGGGCGAAGTGTCCCGCATCGGGATCCGGGCCAGCACGCTGCGGACCTGGCAGGGGGCCGAGGTCATCGTGCCCAATGCGCAGCTCGTCACTTCGCTGGTGACCAACTGGACGCTCTCCGACCGGACGCGCCGCATCGACCTGCCCGTGGGTGTAGACTATGGCAGCGCGCCCGACAAGGTCGTGGACGTGCTCGAGGCGGTGGCGCGAGCGCACCCGCAGATCATGCAGACGCCCCGCCCCAGGCCGTCTTCAAGTCGTTCGGCGACAGCTCGATCAATTTCGAGCTGCGCGCGTGGACGAACCGCTTCGAGCGCTGGCCCGTGATCCAGACGGAGCTGGCCGCGGCCATCTACGCGGCGCTGCGCGCGGCGGGGATGTCGCTCCCCTTCCCCAGCGCGAGGTTCGCCTGCTGCGCGATGATCCGGCAGGGAGGCCGGATCACCGTGAGCGGGACGCGAGCGCGTGAAACCGACAAGGAGCCGGGCTGAGCATGGAGGTCACGTCCGCATTGCTGCGCACCGGGCTTCGGGCCTTCAATCGGCTCGGCGAAGGCCTCGAGCGCGCCGGCGTCGAGCTCGTATCGCTGGACGAGCGGCGGCTTCTGGATGCCGCCTGCCGCGAGACCGGCATCCCGAGCTTCGCTGACGAGGGCTTCCGCGAGCCCCCTGCGTCTTCTCCCTCCGGTCGCTCCGGGACGAGGGGCGGCTCACGCTCCTCGGGCGGATCGCGGCGCGTGCGGACATCGCGGGTCTGCTGGCAACCCGGCTGCGGCTCGAGGCGGACCGGAAGCGGTACCCCAGCATCGCCGACGAGGTGATCCGGCACCCGCTCTTCGTCGTGGGACTGCCGCGGACGGGAAGCACGCTGCTGCATCACCTGCTGGCGCAGGATCCTGGCGGCCGCGTGGCCCGGGCCTGGGAGGTCATGGAGCCCTCACCGCCTCCGGATCGCGCGCGCTACGAGACCGATGCCCGTATCGGCCGCGCCGCGAGGCGCCTGGCGTGGTTCGACCGGATCGCGCCGGATTTCAAGCGGATCCATCCCTGGGTGCCGAGCTGCCGCTCGAGTGCATCGCCATCATGAGCGCTCGTTTGCGAGCCCACGCTTTCACACGACCTACCACGTGCCCTCGTATCAGGCGTGGCTGGCCGGCGCGGACCTCTATCCGGCCTACGACTTCCACCGGCGATTCCTCCAGCACCTGCAGTGGCGAGCGCCGGCCGGACACTGGGTCCTCAGGCGCCGTCCCACGTCTTCGGGTTCGAGCCATTGTTCAGGACCTTCCCGGACGCGATCGTCGTCCAGACCCACCGGGATCCGCTGACCGTGCTGGCCTCCGTGGCGAGCCTGACCCTGGTGCTCCAGAGCGCATTCACCGACCATCTGGATCTGGCGGAGATCGGCGCCGAGGTGACCCAGCGCTGGTCGAGCGGTCTGGAGCGCGCCATGCAGGCGCGGCGCGACGTCCGAGTGGACGAGCGGTTCGTCGACGTGCGCTACCAGGAGCTGCTGCGCGACCCCATGGCCATCGTCCGCCGCATCTACGACCGGTTCGGCATGACGCTCTCGGTTGAGGCCGAGGCCCGGATGCGGCAGCTTCCTCGCGCGCCATCCCAAGGACAGACACGGCGCTCACCGGTATTCCCTGAGCGCATTCGGGCTCGACGCGCGGGACCTCCGCCCTCGCTTCAAGACGCTACTGCGAGCGCTTCGGCCTGGAACCCGAGGACAGCGGGGCCCGACGCGCCCGATCATAGGTCCTTTCGTCCCATAGCGCCACGCGCCGACACTCGATAGGTTGATCCCATGCTCGCCGCGGGAGGGGAATCGCCGGGGAGAGCTGTGGACGTGAACTGCATCTGACTCGTCGCGACCGGTACCGCCGGCCGTCCTCTATCTGGCTTCTCCCGAGGATGCCGAGGCCGGGCGCCTCGACGTGGCGGGGCTGCCGGTCGCATTTCGGGCGCTGATGAGCGCGCTCCACGCCGGCTGTCCGTTCGTGGCGGTCCCCGCCGCGTATCGCGGCACCGAGGTCGATCGGGCCATCGGCCGTTCGGCCTGCGCTCGCGCTCAGACGGTGTGGCTGGACGGGGACAATGGCGAGACGCCGCTCGAGCCCATGGTCTTGCTCCCGGCCACCGTGGTCCTGCCGCCCGCGGCGCTCCGCGCGCTGCTGGAGGTCCCGCCTCGTGGCCGTGCTCGCCGCCAGTCCACCCGAGGCGCCCGTGGTCCTCGCCGATGCGCCGCTCCTGGCTGCGGTAGAGCCGCAGGTGGCCGCGAGCCTCCCGCGGGCGACACCCTGCGCCGGGCGCTCGCCGCTCGCCGCGCAGGTATCGTTCGCGGCGGGTGGTGCCTGCGCGCCACGAACCCGGACACGAGAAAGGATGCCGAGCGGCGGCTCTACGCGGACCTCGGCTCCGTCATCGACACCCGGCTGGACCGGCTGGTGCATCGTCCGCTGTCGCGGCATCTCACGCGGGTCGCCGTGGCGCTGGGGCTGTCCCCGAACCTGATCAGCCTGGCGAACCTGGCCCTCGGGCTCCTCGCCGCGTCCCTGTCTGGCGAAGGCCACGGTCGGGAACACCCTCCGGAATCGTCATCTACTTCGTCTCTGCGGTCCTCGACCATGTCGACGGCGAGGTCGCCCGACTCACCTATGCCGAATCGCGGCTCGGTGAATGGCTCGACGTGACGGTGGACAACGTGGTGCACGCCGTGATGGCCGTGGCGATGGGCATGGCCGCCGAGCACGTCGCGGGGACCGGCCGCGCGCTCGGCGTGGCCATGGCGATCGGGTTTGCGCTGAGCGCCCTGGCTGGCGAAAATATCGGCGAATGGCGATGGACGTGCCGCGGGCTCTGACCCGCCTGGGCAACCGCAACGGCTTCTACGTTCTCCTGCTGCTCGTATCTGGCACTGCTCGCGCTGGCGCCGCCGCGCTGCCCGCACTGCTCCTGGTCGCCGCGGTGGGCGCTCACGACCTACTGGGTGGGCCATCTGGCCCTTCGGCTCCGTCATCAATCCGGCCGGAGCGCGCTCTTCAGACGATACACTGTGACTCTCGGGTCGAGCCGCGGGGACAGGCGGCGCATGAGAGGCATTCGAGACCGAGGCCGACTATGTCCGCCTGCTCGACCGCTGGCAGCCCGAGCGGTTCGTCGAGGACACGCGCATGGGAGTGGCCGATTGACGGCAACGCGGCGGGCGCGACCGATGATCCGTGTTCGTGCGTGGGCAGTGGCGCTCGCCTGGGTTCGTCGTGATCTCCGCCGCCGGGCAGGCGGTGGCGGGACCGGTGAGCGACCAGCTCATGACGCCATCGACCGCGTGGTCAAGGTGCTGGACGACCCCGCGCCTGAAGGGCCCGGACCGAAGGCGGAGCGGCAGGCCGCCGTGACGAAGATCGCCCAGGAGATCTTCGACTTCCCGAGGTCGCGCGCCGGTCGCTCGCCCGCCACTGGCAGCCTCTCACCGACAAGCAGCGCGAGGAGTTCACGGCGCTGTTCGCCGACCTGCTCGAGCGCTCGTACGTCTCGGAAGATCGAGCCTCTACAGCGGAGAGAAGATCGCGTACGCCAATGAGCGCATCGACGGCGATACCGCCACGGTCGCCACCCGCATCGCGACCAAGAGTGGCGCCGAGGTTCCGATCGACTACCGACTGCTCAGAAGGGAACCCGGTGGCTCGTCTACGACGTCAATATCGAGGGCGTGAGCCTCGTCTCCAACTACCGCACCCAGTTCAACAAGATCATCCAGACCTCCTCGTTCGACGACCTCCTCCAGAAGCTCCAAGACGAAGCAGGAGGAGCTCGGCGGGGAGCCGCCCAAGACCGCGAAGCCGACGCCGTCCGAAGCGGTAGTGGTCCGTGCGCTCAGCGTCGATCCGCGGGGGACCCCGGCGGCGAGGACACGAGGTGCGACGCCAGGAACCCGGCGGCGATCCATACGACCTCGCGCAGCCGCCGCACCAGCGAGTCGAGGAGACGCATCCCCGGAAGCGACAGCGCGGACGAGGGCGAAGAATGATCTGTCACCGGAAGGCCAGTATATCTTCAGGACCGCGGTGCCGATGAGCGAGGATGGCCGCTCGCCCCGGCAACCCGCAGCCCCGTCTCCCGGCCCCGCCGGGATGAGCGTGGGCCCGTGGATCGGCCGCGCCCTCGCCGCGCTGACGGAGGCGTGCAGCCGGCGTCCACTCGTCACGGTGCTCGTCTCCGTGGCCCTCGCCGCAGCGGCGCTGGCCTACACCGTGCACACCATCACCTTCGTCACGTCGAGCCTGCGACTCTTGCCGCAGCACGAGCGCTACGTCGTCCTCCTCAAGGAGTACCAGCGCGACTTCGGCGAGCTGAACGACATCGTGGTCGTGGTGGAGGCGCCGAGCCCCGAGCTGTCCAAGGCCTATGCGGCGCGGCTCGTACAGGAGCTCGGATCATGCGGGGTGTCGCCGTCACGGATCACCTACCGGATCGACCGCGCCTATTTCGACCAGCGCGGCTTGCTCTACCTGCCCGTCGACGAGCTGACGAAGCTGCGGGATCGGCTCTTCGACTACCAGGAGTTCATCGAGGGCTACGCGGCCAACCCGACGCTGCCCCGGCTCCTCGAGGGCCTCAATCAGCAGATCGCCAACGCGATGGCGCTCGGATTCTTCGATCTCGGGCTGGGCAGCGGGACGGCGGACGGACCTGCGCTTCCTCGAGTCGACGATCGATCAGATCTCCGCGCGCCTCGACGGCAAATCTGCATATACCTCGCCGTGGGCCACCGCCTTCTCGGTGGGCCGCCTCGACGATCCCGACGCCGGGTACTTCTTCTCCGCCGACGGGCACTGGCTCTTCCTGTTCGTGAAGCAGCAGCGGGAGGAAGGCAACTTCGCGGAGAGCCGCGGGACGATCGAGGCCCTTCGCGGCACCATCAGGCGCCTCCAGCCCGAGTTCCCGGAGTCAGCGCGGGTGTGACCGGGGCCCGGCCATCTCGAACGACGAGATGGCCACCGCCTTCGACGACAGCAAGGTGGCGACGATCCTGGCCTTCTCGTTCACCATGCTGCTCCTCATCGGGGCGTTCCGCCGCGTCGTCAAGCCGGTGCTGATGCTGGCGACGCTGGTGGTGAGCCTCGCGCTGGTCGATGGGAATCATCACGCTCGTCGTCGGCCACCTCAGCATCTTCTCGGTGATGTTCATCTCCATCGTGGTGGGCATCGGCATCGACTACGGCGATCTACCTGCTCTACCGCTATCGGGAGGAGCTCGGTCGCGGATCGTCGCCGGCCGACGCGCTTCGCCGGACCGCCGAGCGGGCCGGGCCGGGCATGCTGCTCGGCGCGCCTCACGGCGACCGGCGCGTTCTTCGTGCTGATGCTCACGGACTTCCAGGGCATCCGGGAGTTCGGCTTCGTGGCGGGCACCGCCGTCTTCATGGCGTTCGTGTCGATGGTCACGCTCTTCCCCGCGGTGCTGGCGCTCCTGGACCGAGCGCCGAGCCGCGGCGTCGGTGCCGGCGGCGGGCGACGCCGTGGAGCGGGCGATCTGGCTCGAGCGCATCATCGCGTATCGCAAGACGATCATCGCGCTGACCGCGGTGCTGACGCGCGTTCACCATCTGGAGCGCCGTCCGCGTCGGCTTCGACTACAACATGCTCAAGCTTCAGGCCAAGGGCGTGGAGTCCGTGGCGTGGGAAGAGCGGATCCTGGCCAAGGCCGGGCGCTCCGGCTTCGCCGCGCTCGCGACCGCCTCGAGCCTCGACGAGCTCCGGAAGAAGCAGGAGCGCCTTTGCCGCCTTGCCGTCGGTCGCCAAGGTCGAGAGCGTCCTGATGCTGGTGCCGGACCGCCAGCCCGGAGAAGGTCAAGCTCGATCCGGCAGTTCGCCCCACTGCTGGCGCCCGTGCGGATCGGAACGGCGACCTCGCTCGATCCGGCCGCGCTGCGCGCGCCGCTCGAGACGCTGCGCCGGCGCCTTCAGCTCGTCACAGCGGAGGGAGGTGAGCAAGGCCCGCCACGAGGTCCAGCCCGTCCTGGTCAAGATCGATGCGCTCCTCGACAAGCTCGGCCCGGCCGGACTCCCGGCAGGCCGGGCCCGCGCTCGAGCAGCTCCAGGGGCAGATCGCGCGCGACTTCGCCGACAAGCTCACGAGCTTCCAGAAGAGCCTGACCCCGCGGCTGGTCGAGCCCGGCGACGCTCCCCCGAGCTCCGGCATCGCTATGTCGGGACGAGCGGGCGCTACCTGCTCCGCATCCACCCGCCGTCGACATCTGGCAGCAGGCGGGCGCCGGAGCGCTTCGTGACGGATCTCCGGCGCGTGGACCCCGACGTCACCGGCCCGCCCATCACGAGCTACGAGGCCATCCGCTTCATCCGGCACGGCTACTTCCAGGGCACGCTCTACGCGCTCCTGCTCGTGGTCGTCGTGACCGCGGCGATCCTCAGGAGCGCGCTCGGCACCGCGCTCGCGCTGGCGCCGCTCCCGCCCTGGGCGTCCGCTGTGGACGCTCGGCTTCATGCACGTCTTCGGTTTGGACTTCAATCTCGCCAATGTGTGGGCGCTGCCGTTGATCATCGGGACGGCGGCCGAGTTCGGCGCTCAACATCTTCGTCCGGTTTCAGGAGGGCCGCGACACGGGAGGGCCCACACTGGCGCAGAGCACTGTAATGGCCGTTGTTCTGAACGGCCTGACGACCATGGCGGGGTTCGCCAGCCTGATGGTGGCGCATCACCAGGGCATCTTCGGCCTCGGACTGCTCTTGACCGTCGGGATGACCACCAGCCTCTTCGCATCGGTCATCGTCCTGCCCGTGCTGCTCCGGATCTTCTATGGACCGGCGGCGCCGGACGAGGGCCACAGCGATCCCGTGTCCAGAGCCGAGGCGGCGGGCCTGCGGTTGACGGAGCACTGACCGCGTCCCTTCAGCCGGTCTCGCCGGAGAGCACCCATGCTGAGCTGGATCGTGGCACAGTCGACTCCCGTCGTCGCCCTGACCATGCTGGTCTTGAGTTACACGCTCGCCGCGACGGCGTACGCCGTCGTGTCCCTCGCCCACCGCATAGGTCACGGCACCACGCTCCGGTCGATCTCGCCCGTGACGCTCACGCCGCTCGTCATGATCTTCGGGCTGTTCGTCGGCTTTCTCGCCGCCGATGTGTGGCCGACCTTCGATCGCGCCCGCGCCGCCGTGGACCAGGAGGCCATGGCGCTGCGCGAGGCCGTGCTCCTCGCCGATGCTCTCCCGCCGGAGGCGCTGCGCCAACCTGCGAGCAGCGGTGCGTGCCCACATCACCTACGCCGTGAAGGAGGAGTGGCCGGCGATGTCGATCGGCAGCGAGATACTGCGGAGGCTGCCCCGCGAGCTGATGCGTGGGACCATGGATCTGCTCGCCATGACCCCGACCCAGGCCGGGCACCGGCTCGCCCAGGAGCGTGCCCTCGCCGCGATCGAGAAGGCGCTGGACGCTCGGCGTCAGCGTATCCTGCTCAGCCAGGTCTCGGTAAGCGCGATCAAGTGGCTCGTCATCATCGTCCTCGCCGCGCTCATCCAGCTCACCATCGCGATGCTGCATGTCGACAGCGGTGCGGCCACGTTGATCACGATGTTCTTGTTCGGCACGGCGGTGGCGGCAAGCATGCTGCTGATCATGGCCTACGACCAGCCGTTCAGCTCGGGCGGCGTACGGGTGTTGCCGACGGCACTCCAGGACGTGATGCCCGATTGAACGCCACACTCACGTGTGCACCCGCCCTCGTCCCTCTGGGGAGAGGGCGACCGCGGACGCGCTTCATGCTGCCCACGACGTCGTGGACTCCCGCGCCTGGCGTCAGCTGTTTGCGGAGGAAGCCTCCATGAACGGGCCGGCCCACACACCACACCACGAGTCGCGATGGCCCCCGCGCTGGCGATACTCGCAGTGCTCCTCGTGTCGGCAGCATTGCCCGCCCACGTCCGCGTGTTGCCGGTTTGGGTGTCCTACGCGGTTGGGTTCGCGGTTCTTACGCCGATGCTTGCCGTGGCGCTCACCGGGGAACACACGGTGGCTGCGCATCGAGCGCACGATGATCATCCTCCTTGCGGCAGTCTATGTCGTCAACGTATCTCGTGGAGCTCGCGGATCTGATCGGGGTCGTCACGCTTCACCCAACGAGCGCCAACGCGTTTTCGCTTCTTTCTTCATCCGTCGTGATTTGGACGGCCAACGTTCTGACGTTTTCCCTGCTGTATTGGCAAATCGATCGGGGCGGCCCGTACGCTCGGGCGAACAGGTTGAAGGTAAAGCCGGATTGGGTTTTTCCGCAAGGCGCAGCACCCGAGGATCTGCCGCCCGACTGGCAGCCGTTGTTCCTCGACTATCTCTACCTTGGATACAACACGGCAACGGCGTTCAGTCCCACCGATGCCTCGCCGCTCACGCGCCGGGCCAAGATGTTGATGATGATCGAAAGCATGATCTCGCTTTTGACGTTGGTCATCGTCCTGTCACGCGCGATCAACGTTATCTAGTTGAAGCTCAGCCGCCAGCCGCGCACGCTGCAACGCTTCACCACATCACCCAGTCCGCAGTCGGAGTGATCGCTTGCCGCTCAGTCGGGAGGGATCACGAGATTGGCTTCCCGGTAGAAGACCAGGACCAGGGCGATCATGAGCATGGCCACGGTCGCCGCCGCTCCGGCCAGCCGGGCGGCCGGCGGGGAGAGGCGCAGCTCGAGCCAGCGGCCGGCCACCAGGAGGGCGGCCAGCGCGCCCATCGTCGTGTGCGTCACCTGCACGAGGAAGCTCTGCTTGCTCTGGAAGGCGGCGTGCGAGTGCGTGAGCAGCAACACGGCGCCGGCCGCTCCCAGCGCGGGAAACACGTAGGGAAGGAGACTCCCCGGTCCGGCTGCGCCCGCGCGCGCCACTCGAGCGCACCCAGCGCCAGCACGAGCAGCGCCGCGATGCGGTGCTGGATGCCCTCGGCGTCGATCTTCCACAGCGGCACTGTCCCGAAAGGCCAGGTTCCCTCGTTCGCCGCCGCGCGCAAGTAGACGAACGGCAGCGAGCGCGACGAAGCCGAGCGGCCAGTGCCGCCCGCCACCCGGGCGCACGACAGAGCCGACCAGTGCGACCAGGCTCATCGCGAGCAGGATGAGGCCGGCGACATTGTGGCTGTAGTTGGACCAGAGATAGGCATCGCGCGAGCGCTCGCCCCGGGCGGCCGCCTCGGCCCGGTTCGCGCGCATGATCTCGACGGACGGCGTGTGCAGGCTCGGGAGCTTCGGGCGGAAGACCTCCACGACCTCGCCCACCGTGGCGTGGTCGCCGGCCGCCTGATCGACGGACGGCGGCTGCGCCGACAGCGTCGCGGCCGTGAAGAGGATCATCACGAGGAGGATCGCCTCCCCCTCGACGAGGTACGGCAGCCGAGTGCGAAGGGCCGCCGGTGCGCGAGGCTCGCGGGCCCGGCGGGCGGCCTTCAGGTTGAAGGCCGCCAGGAGCAGCGCCGCTCCCAGAAGCATCGTCTTGGTCAGCACGAGCGCGCCGTAGCCCGTGCCGACGAGGCCGCCGATGCTCCCGTGTACGTCCAGGTCAGGGAAGGGCGGTGAGCACCGCCACGACCACGGAGGCCATCGCAAGCCGCGAGAAGCGCCCGACCACGTCGGGCCAGAGCGCGTCGGTCGCCGGCTGGCGCCGCGAGAGCCACCAGTAGGCCGCGAGCTGGGCGAGGCCGCCGATCCAGACGGCAGCTGCCACCTGGTGAAGCGCGGTCAGCGCCATCAGCGCCGGGCGATACTCGACCCGGCCCGTCGCGTGAGTCAGCCAGGCGCCGCTGGCGGCGAGCAGCGAGACCAGGGCCGCCACGGCCACCCAGCGCGAGGCGGCGTCGGGCGCGCGCCGGAGCCAGAGGACGGCGCCGGCCACGGCCAGCGCCACGAGAACGCGCGCCGCTGCCGCGATGAAGTGCAGCGTGACCACGAAACCCCCGAAGGCGTCGCGGCCGAAGGTGTCCGACAGCACCAGCGCCTTCAGAACGAGCAGAGGGACTGGCCCGCCGCGACCACCAGCGCGCCGGACCCGAGGAGCGTGAGGCCGCGCCGGACGGCCGCGTCCGGCACCTGATGCCGCCAGGGGCGCACGACCCAGAGCTGCCAGGCGAGACCGCCGAGAGCGAGGGAGGCGCCCGCGAGAACGGCGCCGCGCAGGAGGGTATCGAGGAAATCCGCGAGGAAGAGCACGGATCAGCGAGACGAGGTAAGATCAGCCGCGATGGTCATGCATCCCGTCACCGATGAGGTCGAGCGCGCGCTGCGGCGCCTCGACCGCGACGAGATCCGCGCCACGTACCAGCGGCAGAACGAGTTCGTCCACCTGCCCTCGTGCTTGCCGGCGTCGCTCGTCGGAGACCTCGTCGCCGACGTCGATCGCGTTCGGCCAGCCATCCACCGCAACTATATCCCTCGCCACAAGAAGGGCGGCAGCGTCAGCTACTACACGCTCGTCGAGCAGGCCCCGCCATCACGGCCCTCTACCGCTCGCCCGCCTTCGTGGATCTCCTCAGGTCGGTGACGGGCCGCCCGCTCCAGCCGTGCCCGGCCTCCGATCCGCACGCGTGCGCACTCTACTTCTACACGGAGCCCGGGGACCACATCGGCTTTCACTACGACACCTCCTACTACCGCGGTGAGCGGTTCACCGTGCTCGTCGGGCTCATCGAGCAATCGTCGAGCCGGCTCGCCTGCCAGCTTTACCGGAACGTCGCCGGCCGCGAGCCCGTGGATCTCGATCTCAAGACCGATCCCGGCACGCTCGTCCTGTTCAACGGCGACAAGCTCTGGCACTCCATCACCCCGCTCGGCGCCGGTGAAGAGCGCGTGAGCCTGACCCTCGAGTACGTCACCGACCCCTCGATGCCCGTGCTGCGGCGCTTCGTCTCCAACATGAAGGACGCCATCGCCTACTTCGGCCTGCGCACGGTGTTCCTAGGTGGTCGCCGGCAAGCGCGAACGCCGCGCCCGGACTAGAAGATCGGAGCGGGCCTCGACGGCCCCCTCCGAGGCCTCCCAAGAGACAGGGTTGCGCCGGCGATGCCAGCGCTCGCACGGCCATGTCCGATGGCTTCTCCGACGGCCTTCTAGGCTAGACCGAGGCGCGCGGGGTCGTCAGCCGCGCGATGCGCGGAAAGACGTCGGTGCGGGCCCGATGCAGGTCCGCCGCGAAGTCCACCTCGGTCCACGGCAGTCCTCCGACACGGAGCGCGGCCACCCGCTGCTGCTCGACCAGCAGGTGCAGGGCGTCCTCGTACTCGCGACGCCCCGTCGCTCTCGGCGATCACGTGCTCGAGGAGCGTGACGAGCACCCGCCCCGCCTCCGGCCCGCACTTCAAGAAGCCGATGCCTTCGCCCACGAGGTCCCAGGCCTCCGGGCACCACCTTCTTTCCGAGCGCGATGACCCGGCTCGTCCTGGACGTAAATCTTCACCTCTTCGCCCGTGTCCTCGAACCCCTCGTCGATCAGGAATGCGTTCGGCTCGGCCGAGCGCAGCGGCCGGAAGAGGAACTCGCGCGGGAACACGACGTCGGCGTCCATGATGAGCGTGGGACCACGGAGGACGTCGCGGGCGGCGTAGAGGGACAGCGCGGAGCCCTTGGCGTAGTCGGGATTGTGCAGGAATTCGATCGCCATGCCCTCCGGCGCCCGAGCCGCCTCGGCCCGCACTCGATCCGCGCAATGCCCGACCACGAGCTACGGAGCGGCGGACGCCGGCGGCGTGAAGCGCCGCGAGCATCCACGCGAGGATGGGCCGGCCGCCCACGGGCAGAAGCGCCTTGTGCGTCCGGTCGGTCAGAGGGGCGAGGCGCTGGGCGCGGCCCGCCACGAGGATCACCGCCGTCGTATCCATCGTGCTCGCGTCCCC
>ERZ1370068.890-contig-10814_pt1 | contig 20912 bp, 31 predicted proteins | sample MGYA00561227_ERZ1370068 | MGnify/ENA primary metagenome ERZ1370068 (study PRJEB38410, sample SAMEA6850437) | metagenome | study: Metagenomic assessment of the ecological functions of the soil: analysis of the soil microbiota associated with the... | reverse complement strand
ATGCCGCTAGATTCAGTTACATATTGCTATTTGCAGAGGGGCGTCAAAGTGCGCGAAAGCCCATGCGGCGGCGCGCTTCAAACACCGCCGTTCGGCACTGCACCGAGCATGACGTAACCCAGTCGTAATCGCCACTCAGGCGCGTATCCAGCCGGGGACGGCCCCTCTGAGCGCGCTGCGGGAGCTACGCGCGATCGAGTGAGCACATGAAGCACGCGACGTGGCTCGCCAGCATTGTCGGTGCGGCAGATACTACAGAAATACCAGGACCGCTAAAATTATCTGGGACGAGTAAGTGACATCCTCACGAGAGAGCAGGGGTAAATCGTAAATGGTAAATCATGTACAATAGAAAGTTGTTTTGGCGGGGACGCGTTCAATAGCCGTGGGCTGGCCTTGACCGTAGCTTCTTCAGATTGCTGAGGGTTACTGAAACGGGTGGTGACCTGGCCCCGCGCCTCAGCTGGGCAGCCAGATCAAGGGTGCCTGACTGTAGCTGGTGCAGGGCTTTGCACAAAAATCGGGAATCCCACCCACGGCAGTAGGTGGATTGGTTCAGATCGTTTCTACAAAGACTTTCGCTCTAGTAACATTTGGTAATCCCACCCACAGGTGGATACTGAACGAGTCTTGCCCTATAAGTTTAAGAAAAACGTCACAATTTCTAACTCCGGTTCGTCCAGAAGGAACCATCCACCACTGCCAGTGGGTGGGATTTCAACGTTTCAACCTGGAAGGTCTTGTAGAAAGGATCACGAACAAACCAACCTGCCGTGGGTGGTATTTTCGCGTTTTGTGCCGAAGCCCTGGTGCAGTGTGTCGCAGCGACCGACAATGCGAACCGTCCTGTGTAGATATGGCAAAATCGCGCCCGCACTGCCTGGTGGAACCCTCTACTGACCTCCTGCCTTGTGCAGGCGTGTTGACTTAGTCCTGGTTTTGCCGGTTCCGTTAAACGGCTCTAAGCGAAGGTCCTTGACAAGGAAGCCTCAGGTTACGGGAAGCTTATTCAGTTTCGTGGTCCTGTTACCGCGGCGGTGGCTGGTGCGACCCCACCGCCTACTGTTCATTCCTTGCTGTCGGGACCGTACTTGCCTTGCCAGCCGACAGAACTCTGATGTTGCGCACGGCCAACGACTTTTTTCAGATCTTCAACTCGTTGCGTTTCTGGTCAGCTGCTGCCAGCGACTGGTTGTAATCACATTCAGTTTATCGTTGAGCGCTTCGATGTCGGCCACACGGCACCAACTGGCGATGGTCAGTTCGGCGCAAAGTCCGGCGCCGGGGTGAAGTTGGGTGAAGACCATAGACGTTGCTGAGCGATCTCCATGGTCTGCGATGTTTTTCGCTGTTGATTCTGGTCATGAGTTTTTGCCTCACATTGGGTCGGTTTCGAGGTTCATGAGTTAGCGAGGTTTCCTGCTTGTCCATTGCTCTCAAACACACTGTTTGAGATCTCATTGACGTTTCACCGGAAACGCTACCGATTGCTTTCATTCAAACCATGTCAACAGTCACAAATACGCTTTTGGTCAACGGAGTTTCAAACGGGGAAAAATTCTATATTTTGTTAACACGGCGGGGAACAAACAGGCTGCAATTGAGGTCACAACACGCCTGACTTTATCTTCCATCGGCGAACTCAGACAAAGTCGAATCCACCCACGGCGATGTTCGGTTCGTTCAGATCCCTTTCTACAAACGGCCCTGCCTTTGCTGCCGCTCTGAATCCCACCCACGGCGGTGGGTCGGTTTCAGATCCTTTCGTAACCGGCCTTTACGCGCTACACGAAATACCACGGAAAGAGTGACCCGTAGAAAGATTGAACAACGAACCGACCCACCGTGGGTGGGATTTTCAGAGCTGCAATTCCGGCAGCCTTTGTGTAGAAAGGGATCTGAACCGAACCGACCACACTGCCGAGACTGTGTCACAAAATCGATTAAGAGTGTAGGAGTGTGAAAAGAAAAAGAAAGTAAGGAGATCAAAGAGAATGATATAAAGCAGCAGCGAAAGGAGCTATAGCTGAATGGGTTTTGTCGAAGGAACGAATCGCGCGCAAGTGGTCATGTTTCCGGCGGTGATTGATGACTCATGTGAGTGCTGAGAATCCGGTCCGGTTCGTGGAGGCGTTCGTGAACGGGCTGGAGTTAGGAGCACTGGGTTTCAGCAGAGCGGAGCCGGGAAGAGCGAGGGCGACTCAGGATATGACCCACGCGACTTGCTGAAGCTGTATCTCTACGGCTACGTGAACGAGATCAGATCGAGTCGCAAATTGGAGCGAGAAAGCACGCGGAATGTGGAGTTGATGTGGTTAATGCGACGGTTAACACCGGACCACAAGACGATCGCGAGGTTTCGCCAGGAGAATGCGAGAGCATTGCCGGCAGTGTTTCGGGAATTCACCAAAGTCTGTCGGCAGCTGAGCTTATTTGGGAGCGAGCTGGTAGGGATCGACGGCAGTAAGTTTCGCGCGGTCAACAGTGCAGATCGGAACTTTACAGAGGCTTGGTTAAAGCAGCGGCTGCAATGGATCGAAGAGAAGATCGCGAAGTGATCTGGCAGCCTTGCAGCGGAAGATGAGCAGGAGAGGAGTGAGCCGGAAGTAAGCGCCGCGGAGTTGCAGGCGAAGATTGCGGCGCTGCAGGAACGGCAGCTGCGGTATGAAGGATGGCAAGAGCAACTGCTTCGAGAGCGGCGAGAAACAGATCTCATTGACCGATGTGGAAGCGCGGTTGATGAAAGGGCGGCAGGGTCATCATGTCAGTTACAATGTGCAAATAGCAGTGGATAGCCAGCATAAATTGATCGCTGATTTTGCGGTCAAGAATGAAGGTAATGATGTGAACTGTTTGGCAGAAATGGCCCAGGGAGCAAAGCAAGAGTTAGGAGCGGAGCAATTGAAAGTCTGTGCGGATCGTGGCTATTACAACACGGCCCAGATCAAAACCTGCGAAGAGGCAGGCATCGAAGTACACATGGAGCGACCGCAGCCCAAGCAAACAAAAGGTCTGTTTTCCCTGGAACGATTTACCTATGACCCCGGCAAAGATGGCTATCTGTGCCCGGCCGGCAAGCGCTTAAGATACCGCACGTTTGATAAGCAGAAGCAGGTCAGACTTTATTGGACTGAAGCCTGTCACGGTTGTCCGCAGAAAAGTCAGTGCACCAGCGGCAAAGGGCCACGGAAGATCAGCAGAGCAGTAGGCCAGGAGGCAGCCGAGCGGATGCTGCAACGAGTGGCCCAGAACCGGCAGTACCTGGAGTTACGGAAACAGTTAGTGGAGCATCCCTTCGGCACGATCAAACGAGCGATGCACCAGGATTACTTTCTCCTGCGCGGTCAAGAAAAGGTCAGAGGTGAAACTAGTTTGACCTTGCTGGCCTACAACCTGAAGCGGGTCCTCAAACTGATCCCAGTAAGTGAATTGCTCGCGGTGTTGGCCAAACGACACCCGAAAAATGCTTTGACCGGAACCTACTTCGTGCTTTTGGTCTCACAACTCAAAGCCTTGGCAGCAATCAAACAGTTCCTGACTTTATTGTGCGCACTCCCGATAACCGCTCTCCAACGATTACGCTACTCAAGTTAGAGAGGAGAGGATTTCTGACACAGGCTCTGCCGTGGGTGGGATTTGAAGGCAGTAAGCTAAATACCGAGACGACCGTTTACACAAAATCCTTGACGCTACCTGTACCAAGAAGGGTTGTCGGCTCGAATAAATGTTTGTCGGCAACGAACAAAAGGCTCTCACCTTCGATGAAATGTTTGTCGGCAACGAACAAAAGGCTCTCAGCTTCGATGAAATGTTTGTCGGCAACGAACAAAAGGCTCTCAGCTTCGATGAAATGTTTGTCGGCAACGAACAAAAGGCTTTCAGCTTCGATGAAATGTTTGTCGGCAACGAACAAAAGGCTCTCAGCTTCGATGAAATGTTTGTCGGCAACGAACAAAAGGCTCTCAGCTTCGATGAAATGTTTGTCGGCAACGAACAAAAGGCTCTCAGCTTCGATGAAATGTTATCAGTAACCAGACAAACTGTCAGGATGCCGTTAATTAACCACCACTTCCAGATGGTAACTTCGTTGCCGTCTGGATCGTGAGGAGTGCGCAAACTGGCAGTCTCATCTCCTTCGATCGGGCAAAGAGCCCTTTACCCTTCTGGGCCGCCAGCTCCAGCCGAGTTTTCGACGCGATATACGATTGAGATGCTCGGTGATTGAACATTTATTACGGGCACGTCGGCTTTCTTAGGATGGATGCCAAAGACAAACAGGCCGCAGATGTTGGTTGCCGTAATATCCCCTACCCCAGATTCCCTGGTCTCCATTTAAGCGCGAATACCAGTCGGCGGCACTTTCGCGTCCTGGCACGGGTTGATGAGATCGCGCCGACGCAGTATTTTGGCGGCGATTGAATGTTTTCGATACCAGAGAAAAAGAGCGGGTTCGAGTGAATTTTCGATTAGCCGTAGTGGGAATCATCATCCATCAAGAGAGAGGAGAGTCTCCGAAGAGTCAGGGCTGCGATTTGCTATTCTGTTTCTCCCGCCTGTCAGCCACACGACCTCACTGCACGCTGAGTGATCGCAAATCACCCAGCCTGACCCGGTCGTTTTCGAAAGGGGCTTTGCCTGGCACGGATACTTATTGACATTGTTGTCAACAGATATACGCCAATTGCCTTGAAGTCACCATAAAAGATTGTTGACTGTTTCGTAGGATCGGTACGGCGATGCTTTGCAACACAGGGCTTCCCTCACTTTGAGCACTGACGATTAACCATGCCCCGAGTGCCCGCCAATTCAGGACCAGGATCTGTTTCCCCATCTCACGAATGATCGACGCACCGGGTATGCCGCGCCCCTGCAACAAGGAGCGCGCCTGGCGGTGTCGAGCTTTTATGTGCGTGACTGAGATGAGACGTCTTCACGAATGTCTCTCTGCGGTAATCGACTAGTCATGCAGAAATCGAATTGCATGCAGAGATCGATCTTAGTCAAGCAGAAAACCTAAGTTGCCGGGGGAGTCATGAAACAAATCCGATCTCAAAATTCTCGACGTTCTCAAAGCGCGGTTGTTCCTAATCGTCATCATTACAGTGCTCATCACCGGATCATTTACTGCAACGGCAGTTGATGCAAAGTAAGGCTGAAACAACAGCAAGCCTGCTCAGGCTCAACCAAACAGCGACCCGCACGGCGGAATTCTGGCAGGAGGTCACCAACGGGCAGACCACCGGGCCCCCTAACCAGGCGAACGCTGGCCCAGCCGCATCATCCGGGGCTGCGGCCAGAAGTCCAGCCACGACGCTTTCGTGCTTTCACTTTGAATCGAGACGCGATCGCAGCGCTTGCGCCGCACGCGCCTCGTGAATTCACGGCCGCGGCTCGGCAGAGCCTCGTTCATCTTGTCGCTGCCGACGCCGGCAGGGCGTTTCAGCGCTTCGCTGTGCACGAATCTCCAGTGATGGAACCCGGGCTCCGGCAGCAAAGCACCCCGACATCAAGACCTACGCGGAACCGGCATCGATGATCGCGCGGCAACGGTTCGTTTCGATCTCTCGCCGCTCGGCTTTCACGCCTCTGTGCGGGGGACAGTCCGGCTCGTGGTACATCGATCCCTACTACCATCTGGACCAGAGTCTGTACGTTAGCTACTTTCGCGGCGACCTGGACAATCCGCACTGGGGTTTTCACCGAGCACGAAGCCGAAGAAGCATCGATCTCGGCCGACCACTCTTTCTATCGCGCCGGCGACACCGTGAAGCTGACTGGCTCCGGGTTCGCTAGCCGAACGGTAGTTACCAGTCACAGTCTCTGATCCAGAAGGCCGTTGCGGCCCAGAACGCTTTCGGTTAAGTCAGACGAAAGCAGGTTCTTTCGTACTGAGGTTCCCGCCAGTGCTGACGGCTCGACTGCGGCTTTACACATCACGGCGGCTGAGCCCGGTCCTAACCAGGCAAACGCGACTTACGAAGTTCTCTCAAAGGTCGAGTCAGCAGCCCTTGCTCGCGCACTGGCAGCCAACTTCGCACACGTATCGTTTAGCGCTGATCACCGATCCGGGATACGCCACCTACTTTGGTGGTCCAGCTATATGTTACCGCGGCCAAAGTGGCGCTGATCAACCGCGTCGATCAGCTCTACGAAGAGGGATCTGTCTATTCGCATGGTGCTGGTCGGCGAATAACGACTTGCTCAACCTGGATACCGTGGGGTCAGGCGACTGGTCCAAACGGGCCTTGCAGCTGCGCGGTTCGCTTCACCCAGGTCGCAAGTCACCGGTTGTCACTGAGTACGACGCGGGCGCGCTTCGTCATCGGCCAGATCATCGGCGCCAGTAACTATGACGTTGGCCATCTCGCGCTTGGCGAACCGGGAGGCGGCGTCGCCAACCTCGGCGTTGTCGGTGAGCGTTCAATAGTAAAGCTGGCGGGTGCACCGGCATCCCGACGCTCGGTCGGTGACTTCTACGCGGTAGACTACGTGCGCGCATGAGATGGGCCACCAGTTTTCCGGCAACCATCCATTCAATGGCAACCAGCTCAATTGCTCCGGCGGCAACCGCAACGCGGCCAGCATTCCGTCAGAGCCAGGCAGCGGCTCTTCCGGTCATGGCCTACGCCGGCATTTGTTTAACTGACGATCTGCAGCGGCATAGCGATCCATATTTCTCGGAACGCAGCCAATAGGAAATCACGACCTACACCACGTCGAGCCAGACAGCAATTAACGAAGTGCAGACCGCTTCCTTGTCGCACTTTGGCGGCGGTAATGAGGTTCAGGTCGTGACTTTTGGTCCAGGGATTCGCGCCAGCTTTTAGCCGTTCGCCCGACCAGCGTGGCCATCAACGCCGCCCCGAGCTCAACCTCGCTCGGTGGCGCTCAAGAGTCGGGTAACACCGTCACCATCGCGACCGGCATCGGGCACACCGCTCAGGTTGGAGACGTCATTACAATCTCGGGCGTCGGGGTCGCCGGCTACAACGGCACGTGGACCGTTACCGCGGTGCCAACTTCCAGGATCCTCCAGTACACGAACCCGACTGCCGGACTGCGCTACTTCTGGCGGCGGCACCATCACGTTTGCTGAGACCGGGAGCCGCAGGAGTGGGTACCACCGTGACAATCAGAACCTCCGCGATCCACGGCCGGTCAATCGGCGACGTGGTCACGATGTCTGGCGTCGGCGTCGCCGGCTACAACGGAACCTTCACGATCACCGGAACTCCAACGACGCGCACTTTTCAATACACCGCCGTCGCCGGACTTGGCCGCCTCAGGTGGCGGAACTGCTACTTTCAATTCACCGTTCCAGGTTCGGATTGGTGGTAACGATTCGGCAGTAATCGGCACCGTTGCTTTGCCTCTACGGGAACGCTCAATACTCAGACGGCGATCAACGCGATCGCCGGATTCGCCGGCACGGCAACGGTCAGCGGCGCGGCCTCAACGGGTTTCACTGTTACCTACAGCGGTGCATCGGCCGGTGTCGACGTGCCCAATATCCAGATCGTCAACCTAAGTTGCGGCGGCTGCTTTGCATCAGTTGCAGGAGACAAATCACGGCGGCGCAAACGACTCGTTCACGCTCAACTACAACGGCAATGTCTCCGCTCCCATCGTCAATGGAACCAACTTCACTGCCGCCGGGATACTCGCGGCGCTGACGCCGATATTGCCCGCCGGCGGCACCGCAACCGTCGCAGGCTTCGCTGGTGGCACCTTCAACAATACCGGTTTTCAGGTCACGTACACCGGAACCCTGGCCGCGACGAACGTGCCGGTGATGCTCGCGGTCCAGAACTTCACCAGCGGCGCCTCAGGCTTCGTAAACGAAACAGACAAAGGCGGCGCCGTTGACAACAAAGGCGGAATCATTACGGCCACCGGCGATGCAGTTCCGATCGTGACGGCGTCCGGCTCAGTTCACCATCCCCCTGAGGACTCCGTTTGCGCTGACGGGCAGCGCCACCGATGCCGACATGGACACGCTTACCTATAGCTGGGAACAAAACGACCGCGGCGGCGGCGCCGGCATCAGCGCTGCTCAAAACTACCAAGACCAATGGACCGTTGTTCACGATGTTTCCGCAAATCCGGGCAGATTAGCGATGCTGATTCGCTGCTTTACGACTCACCGGGTGAAAACCATCTGACCACCAGCCCCACTCGAGTCTTCCCGGATATGCAAGCAGATCCTCGATGACAACACGAACGCTGCGACCGGTGGGTGCGCAGAACGCCCGATCGCCGCGCCCGTGCCCCAGGCGGTGACTGAGTGCTTCTCTGAGTTCCTGCCGACCATCGATTACGTCGGCTTTGCCGGCACTAACGCGACTCCGCTTTCACTTCATTTCCGCTTTACGGCTCGCGACGGCAAGGGCGGCGTGGATAGCGCGGATACGACGCTGCTCATTGACAACACTGCTGGTCCGCTGCGCGTCACTTCTCAAGGCTACCCCAGTCACCTACAACGGGCCAACAATTCAGACTACTGTCACCTGGGACGTTAACAACACAAACACCGCGCTGCTTGCTCCCAACGTGATGATCTCGCTATCAACCGACGGCGGCTCAACCTTCCCATACGTGCTTGCCGCAAGTACGCCGAACGATGGATCCGAGTTAGTGACCTTCCCTAACGTCAGCACGACCACGGCGCGAATCAAGGTCGAGGCTGTCGGCAACATTTTCTTCGACGTGAACCACAGCGATTTCACCATTCAATCGCCAACCGCAGCATGTCGCTTCGATCAGCGGCACGCGTCACCACTCCGGACGGGACGCCGCTCGCTGGTGTGATCGATGAACCTGAGCGGAGCGCACGCTGCCAGGTCGATCACCGACAGCAACGGCAACTATCATTTCAGCGACGTCAACACTGACAACTTCTATGCTAGTCACGCCGTCGATCGTGAATTATCACTTCAGTCCGTCAGCACGATCATTCTCGCTGTTGGCGAACAAGACGGATGCGACTTTCACCGCGCTGCTGGATCCAGTCTTCAGCGGCAATGCCATCGACACGCCCGAATTCTTCGTCAGGCAACAGTATCTCGATTTCCTGGGTCGCGAACCTGACGAGAGTGGGCTCAACTTCTGGAGTGAGCAAATCCTTTCCTGCGGCGGCGACACTGCTTTGTGCCCAGCGGCGAACCAGTCACTGTCTCGGCTGCCTTCTTCCTCTCGCGCGAATTTGAGCAAACCGGTGGTCTGGTTGACGGACTCTATCGCGCGAGTTACGGCCGGCGACCGCTCTTTGTCGAATTCATGCCCGACCGTGGCCGCCGTCGCGCAAGTTAGTAACGGCTGTCACCGAGCAGGAGGCGTTTGTAAATGACTGGGTGCAAGCGGCCCGCTTTCCAGGCAGTCTATGGCGCGTCTTAGCAACCAGGCCTACGTGGACACGCTGGTTAGGTCATACCGGGGTCAGCTTCACGGCGGCTGAAAGCGACGCCCTGGTAAACAGCCTGAACGCCGGGCGGTTCGACTCGGGCGGACGTGTTGGCGCCAGATGGCTGAAGACGATCGCTTCGTCACTAGCTAAACGCAACGCCGCCTTTGTGCTGATGCAGTATTTTGGTTACCTGCGACGTGATCCGGATGAGGTGGCTTACCAGTTCTGGCTCAAGAAGCTGAACGACTTCAACGGCAACTTTGAGCAGGCAGAGATGGTCAAGGCATTTACTCATCTCGACTGAATACCGTAATCGCTTTCGCCCATGATCTTAGGCTACCGCTCGATGGGCGGGAAAAATTGGGGTATCAAGTTTTCGATTGAACGATGAGAGCAGCGTCGCCGGAATCGCCGCTCGAATCGTTTTGAGAATATTGAGCCAGAAGTCGTACCCACCTACAAAGTTTTCGCAGGCCGTTTCCGAATGGGACTCAGGCTGGGCAGCGATTTAGTCCTGGGGACTCATACGTTATAACTGGACAGGATCGCGGACGCTTGTGAACTCTTTGGCGGGCGGCAGGACGGCGTGTTGAAAGTAGCAATCAAACCCTGATCTGGAAAATGGAGACAACCATTCCCAAGTCCCAGATCGGTGTCTGCCGCTAAATATCGTACGCGCGGGTTTTCATAACGCGGTTGTTCCTCAAACGATCTTAAAGACTTCAAACCACAATACGCTGACGACTCCGGCGCTAAGACAGAGCGCCAGATCATCCCAGTGCAGCCTGGCAAAGAGAAAGAGTCCCACGCAGGAACGGTACGTAAAGCACCAGCCCCAGAAAAACGAGCGCGCCACCGACGACCCACCACAGGGGCCGGGTTCCGCGATCGCGCCGTCGCCAGGACCGTCCGTGACCACGAGCGATTGGTGAGAATCAAGCAGAGATTGGCAATGATCCAGAGTAGTGAAGGCCAGCGCCCGGGCCTCAGCTTCACCCTGGCCACGCCGAAGGGCAATTCCATAGATCGCTACCGGGATGACAAGGACACCGAGGCCCTGGAAAAACTAAGCGCCAAGGTGCGGCGGCTCGAACAGACGATCGCGTGGATCACGCGGCGGACGACGCATGATGTCCGTTTCTTCGGGCTCTGCCTCGAACACTACTGAGCAGGCCGAGTCAGCGATCAAGTGCAGGAAGGCAATGTGAACGGGCAAGAGAACCAGTGGCCATCTGAGCAGCACCGGAATCAACGTCATCCCTGCAATCGGCACATGGATCGCAACCAGGTAAGCCATCGCTTTCTTGAGGTTGTCGAAGACACGCCGTCCCAGCTTGACTGACTGTTCGATGGAGAGAGAAATCGTCGTTAAGCAGCACCAGGTCGGCAGCTTCACGAGCCACGTCGGTGCCCCGCTCGCCCATCGCAATGCCGATGTGCGCGGGCTTTCAGCGCCGGCGCGTCGTTAACTCCGTCACCGGTCGCATGGCTACCGATCTTGCCGTCGGCCCTGAGCGCACTGACCAGACGTGCTTCTGCTCCGGTACTACGCGCGCGAAGATGTTGACGTAGGCGATGCGCCGTTGCAGTTCGGCATCCGTCATGAGCGAGAGTTCCGGACCGGTGACGACTTCGTCCGCCGGCACAAGCCCAATCTGGCGCGCGATGTTCATTGCCGTTCCCGGATAGTCGCCTGTAATCATCACTACACGAATGCCGGCGCTGTAACACTCCCTGATCGCCGCCGCCACACTGGGGCGTATCGGATCCGACAACCCAATCAAACCCAAAAACTCGAAATCGAAGTGCGTGCTGTTCGATGGGCAGGTTGGCCTGTTTGAATCGCGAACGTGCCGCGCCCAACACGCGATAGCCTTCGCTGGCCAGTGTGGCAATCGGCGCGGACAGATCCTGCAACTGGCTTTCGTCGAAATGGCAAAGGTCGGCAATAGCTTCCGGCGCGCCCTTGGCGCCGATGACATAGTCCGCCCCATCGGGTGACTGCCAAACGCGTGAAAGCGCCAGGAGCTTCTGCGAGAGCGGATACTCGCGCACCAAAGACCAGTCGTCGTGAGATGTGTTCCGTGCCCGCCAGATAGAAGTTCCCGAGTTCCTTCAAAGCGCGATCGATCGGGTCGAAAGGATCACGCTGGCTCGCGAGAATGCTGAATTCGACCAGTTGATGAAAATCCTCGGGCAGCTCGTCGCGCGCGCGTGCGCCTTCAGGTCGTAGAACTGTTCGCAGGCAAAAAGCTTTCCCACTTTCATCTGATTCTATCGTCAGCGTCCCGGTCTTGTCCACGCATAAGACCGTAGCCGACCCAAGCGTCTCTATCGCGGGTGTGCGCCGCGTCAGCACCTGTTGTCGTGATATGCGCCAGGCACCAAGGCGCCATGAAGATGGCTAATACGACGGGAAATTCGTTCGGCGGGATTGCCATGGCCAGCGTGATGCCGGCGAGAATGGCGTGCAGCCAGTTCGCACGTGTTAGGCCGAACACGACCGTTACCAGCACGCAGAGCGAGAGGCCAAAGATCGCGAGGTTCCGAACCAGTCGGCCCATCTCTTTCTGCAAAGGTGTGGCTTCGGTCTCGATCGTTTGCAGCGCTTTCCCAATTCTCCCCAACTCGGTTTGCGCGCGCCTGTCTCGAGGACTCGCGCATACCCTGGCCCTGCACCACCAGTGTGCCGGAATATACGAACGGAAGATCGTCGCCTCCGGCCGCACCAGTTTCGAGGCTACCATCGAAGGCAATCTTTCTCACCGGAACCGATTCTCCGGTCAGCACGGATTCATCGGTTAGCAGGCTGGTGGTAGAAAGCAGCACGGCATCGGCGGGAACGCGGTCGCCTTCAACCAGCACGACGATGTCTTCGCGCACGACAGCGCGCCCGGCGATTCGTTTCTGATGACCACTGCGAATTACCAAAGCCCCGGGCTGGATGGATCGCGCAGTGCTTCCAGTGTGCGTTCCGTTTTGCGTTCCTGATAGAGAGTGATCGGTGGCGATGAACACAACAAAGCCGAGAGAGCATGAACGCTTCCTGCGCTTCCCCAGGAAAAATAGATGGCGCCACAGACGAGCAGCAACAGAAACATCGGCTCCCGCGCGACGCCCGCGGCGATAGCGAACAGGCTGCGTTCTCTTGTGGTAGGGAGTTCGTTCGGTCCGTCACTGCGGAGCCGCTCGGCGGCCTCGCTTTCCGAGAGGCCGGTGACGGTATTTAGATCAAAGTCGTGTGCGCTCACCGTGTGTGTGAAATCAACTGAGACTCCCAGCGCTTCATTTGGCCGCTGGCGCTGCAGAGCAGTTGATACTGGCGAATCAGCGGCCAGTCGTCGCCCATCAATCGGCTCGCCGCAATCGCTTCAATGTCCATTCAGTTAATTGGCTGATACGCCGCGAGCGTCTTCATGTAGTTCGCGCGTTCAAACGCCGCGGGTTCGGCACAGTGCTGCTGGCTCAGGCTGCCAATCATTTGGCGCACTGACTCATACTCATGTTCAGTCAATCCAGACACGCATCTCCTCAAGAATCTGGCTTATTCGGAGGATACCGGGTTCTGCAACAACTCTGACGCCATCATCGTTACGTTCGCGCCAGCCATCAGGGCCTTCCAGCACATCCTGCGACGTATGGCATCCCGCTGGTAATTGCGAAATCCACTGCCAGCCGCCTGAACAAGATCGCTACCCACCGCAGCGGGAGCCGCAAGTCGGTTGAGTTGCTCAACACAAGTCGCGGCACAACCTCCAGCGTCTCCAGATCGATATCCGGTTGATAGAAGCGATTGAACAAAACTAATCCGTCTGCTCCTTCATGCACGAGCCGCAGCGCCATGTTTGACGTCGAGCTGAAGAAGGGACTTAGCTTCACTGCTATTGAATGGAGACGGATCCTCTGACCTGCCGCAACAAGTCGGGAGATAAAGACTCTCTACTTCTCGGCCTCCCAGATCGGGAACTGGTGGGGATGTAATAGACGTTAAGTTCTAGCGCGTCAGCTCCGGCTTCCTCCATCAAGGTCGCATAATCCGTCCAGCCTCCGGCCGAGAACACCATTCAAACTGCCGATGATCGGTATATCGACCGCTTCTTTTGCCTGACGCAAGAGATTCATGTACTGGTCGGGTCCGACGTTGTAGCCTCGCATCTCAGGAAAGAAGTTGACCGCTTCGGCGGAAATCTCCGAGCTCCCGTTGAGATAGTAGTCGGCAGAAAGACTGTCAAACGTAATCTGCTCTTCAAAGAGCGAATACATTACGACGGCAGCGGCGCCGGCGTCTTCCAACCGGCGAATGCTGTCGACGTTGTGGGAAAGCGGCGAAGATGATGCGACGATCGGATTCTCGAGCGTCAGGCCCAGGTAGTTGGTTGATAGATTCATCTTAGTTGACCCTTAAGGATTTGGTTCAAACCGGAGAGGGAGCTTGCCGCTCAAGTTCTTGTCAGTACCACCTTCGGTAGCGGGTGTATTCCACCAAAGACTACGTCGAACGCAGGAGCCCGCCCGCTACCCCAGGCGGTACTGAAAAACCCCCGGGCACGCAACATCACTTCGCCTTCGTTTGCGCCATCTGCTTGTACTGCTGCCAACGATGCTGCACTGCTTGCTGCGCATGTCCCAACAATACCGTCGCGGTTTCCGGATCGCTTTGCTTCAACATCCGATAGCGACCTTCTGTATATATGTAATCCTGCAGAGGAATCTTCGGATCGTGCGAATCGAGCTGAAACGGATTCTTTCCCTCAGCCTCAAGCCCGGGATCATAGCGATACAGCGGCCAATGGCCTGACTCGACTGCGAGTTTCTGCTGCGTCATTCCCTTCGCCATGTCGATTCCATGAGCGATGCATTGACTGTACGCAATAATTAGTGAAGGTCCATTGTGCGCTTCCGCTTCCCGGAAGGCCTTTACTGTATGCGTGTCGTTGGCGCCCATCGCTACCTGCGCAATGTAGACGTCGCCGTAGCGCATGGCGGTCATGCCGAGATCCTTTTTCACTGTCGGTTTCCCACCTGCGGCGTATTTGGCCACGGCTCCCAGGGGCGTCGATTTCGAAGCCTGACCGCCGGTGTTTGAATAGACTTCGGTGTCGAGCACCGGGATATTCACATCCTGTCCGCTGGCCAGCACGTGATCGAAGACCACCATAGCCAATCGTCATAAGCCCAGCCATCGCCGCCGACAATCCAGACGCTCTTTCTTGCGAGCTGCGTCTGCGACGCCGAGGAGATCCCGAGCTTCGGTGTCCGGCGTATCTTTAGCCGGGCTTTCAGCGCCATCACCAACTCGCGTTTGTCGTTGATCCCTGCCTCAGTCGACTGGTCGCCATTGAGCAATCCGTCAGTCAGCGCCTCGCCGATCTCTTCGCGCAGACGCTCGACCAGGTTCCTGGCATAGGCGTTCTGATGATCGAGCGCCACTCGCATACCTAAACCAAATTCCGCATTGTCTTCAAACAACGAGTTGCTCCACGCCGGTCCTCGCCCTTCGCGATTGGTCGTGTAAGGAGTAGTGGGAAGGTTCCCGCCGTAGATGCTCGAGCAGCCGGTGGCATTGGCGATCACCGCGCGGTCTCCGAAAAGCTGCGTTAGCAGTTTGATGTACGGCGTCTCGCCGCAACCGGCTGCAGGCGCCCGAGAACTCGAAGAGTGGTTGCAGCAATTGCACGTTCTTCACCGAAGTGAACCCGAGGCTCTCTCTTGGCAGCTCAGGGAGTTTGAGGAAGTAGTCCCAATTTGCCCGTCCCTGATCGCGTAGCGGCAGCTGCGGCTGCATGTTCAGCGCTTTGCGGGGAAGCGTTGCTCTTGTCTTTGGCCGGGCAGACTTCAACGCATAGTTGACAACCGGTGCAATCCTCAACGGCAACCTGAATCGTGTACAGCTGATCCGGAAGCTCACGCCACTTCGCCGGCATGTGTTTGAAGCCTTCAGGTGCGTCAGCCAGCCGGCTTTCATCAAAGACTTTGGCGCGAATCGTGGCGTGCGGGCAGACGCAGCATGCACTTGCCGCATTCAATGCAAAGATCCGGTTCCCAGACTGGCACGTCTTGCGCGATGTTACGTTTCTCCCACTGCGAAGTCCCGGAAGCATATGTCCCGTCAAGCGGAAAGGCGCTGACCGGCAAAGCATCTCATCGGCCCGCGATGATCTCGCCAGTCAGACGCTGCACACCGTCAGGCGCAAGAGGTGAAACCGACGGCGGCAGATCAAACTCACTGGTTGCCGCGTCAGGAACCGTCACTTCATACAGGTGGGCCAGAGCCGCATCAACGGCGGCGTAGTTTTGCCGGACCACCGGTTCCCCACGCTTGCCATACGTTTTCTTGATCGAGTCTTTGATCTTTTGAATCGCTTCGTCGCGTGGCAGGACGTTGCTGATCGCGAAGAAACAGGTCTGCATGATCGTGTTGATTCGGTTGCCGAGCTGCTTTTCTTTGGCGACTGCGTAGGCATTGATTGTGTGCACCTTGATCTGCTTGCGGATGATTGTTTCCTGCACCGACCGCGGCAAATGGTTCCATACCTCTGCCGGCCTCGTAGGGAGCTGTTGAGCAGCACGGTAGCGCGCTTCCATGGCCGATCCAGCACGTCGTAGCGATGCAGGAAATCAAACTGATGGACGGCGATGAAGTTGCGCCTGCTGGATCAGATAAGTGCGAGTGGATTGGCTCAGGGCCAAAACGCAGGTGCGAGACCGTTATCGCCCCGGACTTCTTCGAATCGTAGACGAAGTAGCCCTGGGCATAGTTGTGGAGTCTCCTCGCCGATTATCTTGATTGAATTCTTGTTGCGCGCTGACCGTGCCATCCGCTCCCAACCCCAAAACACCGCGCGCACCTGAATGTCCGGTTCAGTAGTGAAAGTTGGGTCGATGGGCAAGCTGAGTGAGTAAGCGTCATCAACAATACCGACCGTAAAGTGTTTCTTCGGCGCAGCGTTCCTCAGCTGATCAAAAACCGCCCTTGACCATCGCCGGCGTGAACTCTTTCGAACCGAGTCCATAGCGGCCGCCGATAATCCGCGGGTGGCGGCAAAGTGAGCAGGTGAATTCTCGCTGATCGCTGTGACCACGTCCTGGTAGAGTGGTTCACCGATGCCGCCGGGCTCTTTCGTCCGGATCGAGGACAGCGATGTGTTTGCGTCGAAGCCGGCAGGGCCGCAATGAAATCGGCAACCGAGAAAAGGCCGGTAAAGCCTGACCTTCAACAGGCCAACCTTCTCACCTTGCTGCCGGAGCTGGGCCGACGGTCTCCGCGGCGGTCTCGCAGCCTGAGCCCATCATCACGATCACTCGCTCGGCCTCGGCGTCGCCGCAGTAATCAAACAGTCGATACTGCCGGCCTGTCAGTTCAGCGAAGCGCGCCATATATCCCAGCCACGACAGCCGGCGTCCGAATGTAGTGACTCATTGCGCGCTCGCGCGATTGAAAGAACACGTCGGGGTTCTGGGCGGTGCCGCGGAATCACCGGGTGGTCGGGAGTGAGCGCGCGCGTGGCGGTGGTTCCGGACAAACTCATCGTCAATCATGCGCCCGGATTTCTTCATCTGACAACTTCTCGAATCTTCATTACTTCATGCGACGTGCGGAAGCCATCGAAGACGTGCAGAAACGGTGACACGCGATTCCAGTGTGGCCGCCTGCGAAATGAGGGCAGAAGTCCATGGCCTCTCGAATGGAGTTCGCGAACAGCATTGCCCAGCCGGTTGAACGCGCGGACATCACGTCGCTGTGATCGCCAAAGATCGACAGCGCATGCGTGGCAATCGAGCGCGCCGCGATGTGGAAAACAGCGCGGCGTCAGCTCGCCCGCTATCTTGTACATGTTGGGAATCATCAACAGGCAGACCCTGGGTGGCGGTGAAGGTGGTCGCCAGCGAGCCGGTTTGCAGCGCGCCATGAACCGCTCCCGCCGCGCCGCCTTCGGCTCTGCATCTCGCGCACTACCGGAGTCATGCCCCAGAGAAAGTTTTTCTTACCGGCGGCTGCCCAGGCGTCAGGACGATTCCCATGTTCGAAGACGGCGTGATCGTGGTAGATCGCAATCACCTCGTTGGTCTTGTAAGCAACGTAGGCAGCGGCTTCGTTGCCGTCGATCGTCACGGTTCGGTTATTCATGATGTGCAGGTCGCTCACTCAAGCTAAAGAATCTTCTGTATCGTAATGGTGACGGGTAGGGACGTTGCCGACGGTGCGATGGTATGAAACTCCAGAGAAGCCGGTAGACTGGTGTAGTGTTCACCGGCTCGTGCATCGACTCCGTCCGCATCGGTTTCCGATGTCCGGGCCGACCACAGCCTTGTGGTCCGGCGCGCCGATCCCGTCAATGAAATCAATCGAAATTGCTTTGCCTTATGCAGAGCATCGTAGGCAACCTGACGGTTTCACTCTGCGAGACTCATCCAGTAGTCCTGTTAAGTCCGGAGGCCAGGGGCCGGTTTGAGCCGGAGCTTTGCCCGCACTTCTTCAGCGGCCGCGCCGATGCGGACGCCTTTGTAGTCGTCGTAGAGAGGCTGCTGAACCACTGGGGCGTGAGCGTTCGAAGCTCTTTGTGTCTGGCCGGCCAAGCTACCATGGATCCGGCGGTCATCGCAGTGATCAGCAATACGCTGATCATGGCCATAAAAACCCGAGGTTCATTTTCCTGGTCATCGTCGTTTACCTCCTCCCGAAGCTTGCTGAGAAACATCTCTGCCTCTTTGATCGCAACGATCATGCCGGAGTAGATCACGCAGTCTTCGCATTGGCGGGTGGAGTCGGAGTCGATTGTGGGAGCTTTTGCCCAGCGACAATGGAAAAATCGCTGGTCTTGCGCGCGTAACAGAAATGCTGTGGAGGCTAAACGCTGCTACTGCCTGGGGAGATGCTTCTACCAGTGGCCCGTAGACTTCACCGCCGGCCCGCATGTGTAACAGTGATCGGCCTCGTGGGCTCGAGTTGGTGGACCATTCATGACGAAGCCGGTAATTGTAGTTCGTAAGCCCCTTTGTGGCAGGGGCACTCCAGACGCCGACTCGCCCGCTCGAAATATACGGAACAACCCATGTGGCGAACAGCGACAACTGTAGGCGTAGTACTCGCCTTCCACGCTGCGCACAAGAATCGCCGGGTCAGTCCGCGCCGGATAGTTGAAATAAAGCGCCGAGCCCGGCAGCAAACGCTCTGCACCATCGATTCGACGCGGCGGATAGGCCACCGCAGACCAGGCTTGAGCTTTCGGCTTTCGCCGAAAAAACTGATGGGCGGCGACCAGTAATCCTGATGAAGTCAGCAAGAGCCAGGATTACGAAAGCCCGCGCCGTTTGACGGCGCGGGCCATTCGCACTCTCGCTGCGTCGACTTTGTCAGTAACTTCTCCTTCACTAGTCATGATCCCACCTTCTTTCGGATGGTTACGCGGCTACCGCCTGCTTCGCCCGTTCCATCTCGGTCTCGGCAATCCTGACTTTCGCAGCCATTCCCTTACTCTTCGCTTCCAACTCGGCCGATTTTCGGCTTCCGGTAGTCCTCGATGGTCAGACCCAACTCATTCAAAGGATCCCGATGGCATGGTATGCCCGGCCGCCTGGCGCTCTGGTGCTACGAAACCGAGCAGACGGCATTCGTTGCACGGGTGGGCTCGGTAGGATAACCGTAGTTGATGCAAGCCAGGGAGTCCTGGAAGACTGACTTCGAATGCCACGGTGTGCGAACCGATCGTCCGTACCGCCCTTCTCGATGAAATCGAGCTCTTCCTTGAGAAGTTCAAGAATGTCGCGTTCGTCTTTTGCCATGGCGATAACCTCCAGTTCTCCCTGATCTGCCAAACGCAGCATCGGCCGCGCCATCTCAATTTCGGTTTCTCCAACCACCGGCTGATTGCAACAGACATGCCGCAACAAGAAACGTCCACAGCGGACGGGGACCACTGAAGTACCCCAGAGAAACGCAAAGGAAAATCAAACGGTAATGCTAACAAATCTGCTCTTTCCTTGATTTGACCTTCTTCACTGCCTTCTCTGTGCATGGATTTGACTAGCGATTCTCGTCGCAAACTTTCGCAGACTCTGCGAGAAAGCCCGCAATGAGTGGGCCACTTCTGAGCCAAATTCCACTCCTCAAGCCGTGATTCTACTCATTTGAGCAACTCCTAGCCATGGGCCAGCGCGTTTCGCTAAGCAATAGACGTAAGTTCTCGCGGCATGGGCATTGCACATTCAAAGTAGGTAATCTCAATGGCCTGGGCCAAAGAGACAACGACGTTTAAGAGGAGATCATCATGAAGAGTTTTCTATTGTCTATAGCACTTCTTTGCGCCGTAACTCTGACCAGTAGTTCGGCGCCATCTGGTACTAACGCGGCCAATGCTGCAAAGAAGGAACGAGCGACGATCACCTTCAGCCAGCCGGTCATACTTATGGGCGCTGACACTGAGAGGTGATTACCTGTTCGTTCATGACGACGCTGGCGATGGTGCGCGGAGAAGCGTGCACGTACGTCTACAAAGGCAACGCAGCCGTTCCGGACAAGCTCGTAGTTTCTTTCCACTGCACGCCGGTGCCGCGCACCATTGTTGGTCATTTTACCGTGCGAACGATGCTGATAGCGCCCGGGCAGTCGGAGCTGAGCGAGTTCCAGTTTGCCGGCAGCAGCGAAGGCCATCTGGTACCGGAAGAGTTCACATTCGGCGCACGTGACCATTGGGTCGCTGAACTGACGGGGACACTTACTTGGGTTGCGCTTTCAATGGTGCGTCGCTTTAGCCAGGTAGGACTGCGTAACTACTGATCTGATTGGAGCTTAAGGTGGGGCGGGGAAGCGGTTAAATCTTGCTCTCCCGACAACTCAGACAGGTGAAGAAAGCGACTGCGCTTGCCAAGCTCTAGTTGCCTGTTTTCAAAATGCGGTCCGATATCGATCTTAATAAGGGTACGCGTTATGTCCCATCTTTCCCGCAGGGTGAAAACGCACTTCTGTACGTGGCTATAAGCTCATTAAATACTTAAGTTATGGTGGCAGGGGCGGGACTCGAACCGACGACCTTGGAGTTTATGAATCGCCATCCCGGCAAAAACATAAGTTATTGCCTCTTTCAAAAGTTGCAGCCACCAAGCGATTTTTGACCATTTCACATTCTTTCCCATCGCGTACAGTCCTTTATACGCTGCTGTTGCAACTCCGCACGCTAAATCAGAGAGTTCGCGGCTCAACCGGCGAGAATCGTAAGGGGCAGCGAGCGAAACCGCTTTCCGGTGAGCCTGGCCAACGCATTTACGACCGCCGGCGAGATTACCGGAACAGGAGGTTCACCACATCCCGTTGGCGGATCAGTACTGGGCACGATGTGCACATCCACAGTTACGGGTGCATCGATGATATAAGGCGGCGTGTAACCGTCCCAGTTTCTTTGTTCCACGCGACCGTCTTTGAAGGTGATCGCCCCTTGGCCATCAGTTGCGTCAACCCAAACCCTGCCGGCTTCTTGGAAACTAGCAATACGTAACTGAACGAAGTAATACC
>ERZ1370068.2691-contig-1825_pt1 | contig 20925 bp, 23 predicted proteins | sample MGYA00561227_ERZ1370068 | MGnify/ENA primary metagenome ERZ1370068 (study PRJEB38410, sample SAMEA6850437) | metagenome | study: Metagenomic assessment of the ecological functions of the soil: analysis of the soil microbiota associated with the... | reverse complement strand
GGAAGTTCAGCAGCGGGTGACACGGGCGAGCCCGCCTGGGGATGCCGCCGGGCGAATTCCCAACCGAGGGGAGATCCTCCCGTGAGCGCGGGCGGCGAGAGAACCTCGAAGCCTCAATCCTGAGGCCTAGATCAGCCTTGCACACATCAGCGGCGGCGTCGAGCGTAGCGGCTGCTGATTCAGCGCGGTCTAAGGGAGAGGTCATGGTGAAGGCAGTCAGGTACGACGAGTTCGGCGGGATCGACGTGTTGCGGGTCGAGGAGGTGGAACGCCCGGTGCCCGGGGACGGGCAGGTCCTGGTACGGGTGAAGGCGGCTGGCATCAACCCCAGTGAGGCGGTCATCCGCACAGGGGCGGTGGCGGAGCTGTTCCCGTCGACGTTCCCGTCCGGGCAGGGCAGCGACCTCGCCGGGGTCATCGAGGAGGTCGGCGCCGGGGTCGGCGGATTCTCCCCGGCGACGAGGTGATCGGGTTCACGAACAAGCGGGCCTCCCAGGCCGAGCTGGTCCTGGTCGAGGTCGGCGACCTCACGCGCAAGCCGGAGAAGGTCTCATGGGAGGTGGTCGGCGGCCTGTTCGTCGCGGGCACGACCGCGTGGGGGCGGTACACGCCGTCCAGCCCAAGGAGGGCGAGACCGTCGTCATCTCCGGAGCCGCCGGGGGGTCGGCTCGCTCGCCGTCCAGCTCGCGCGCCGTACCGGGGCCACGGTCATCGGCCTGGCGAGCGAGAGCAACCACGAGTGGCTGAAGAGCCACGGCGTGATCCCGGTCGCGTACGGTGACGGCGTCGCGGACCGGATCAGGGCCGCCGCGCCCGGCGGCGTGGACGCCTTCATCGACACCTACGGCGACGGGTACGTCGAGCTGGCCCTCGCCCTCGGCGTCGCGGCCGAGCGGATCGACACCATCGCCGATTTCGCGGCCGCCGCGAAGCACGGGGTGAAGACTGACGGGGGCAGCGGCCGGGCCGGGCGCCAAGGTGCTCGCCGAGCTGGCTTAGCCTGATCGCCGACGGACACCTCGAGGTGCCGATCGCGAACGTCTACCCGCTGGCGCAGGTCCGCGAGGCCTACACCGAGCTCGAACGCCGCCACACCCGCGGCAAGATCGTCCCTCACGGCCCTAGCCCCGCTTGAGTCATGACGAGTTTCGGCCAGATCAGGTTGTCGCGTTATGCTGGCGCCAGCCCGTCGCCGATGAACCGGTCGAGTTCGCGGTCCCGTCGTTCACGATCAGGGGCGTGACGCGTCCTGCGCTGGCGAGATGCGCGGGGGACGAGCGAACCGGTAAGCTATGACACCCCTTCCCGTGGGCGTCCGCTGCTCAGATCGCGTCCAGCTCGGCGACGGCGTCGGCGGGCAGGGCCAGGGCCGCGCCGGCGATGTTCTCGCGCAGGTGAGCGACCGACGAGGTGCCCGGGATCAGCATGATGTTCGGCGAGTGCTGCAGCAGCCAGGACTGGGCGACCGCCGTCGGGGTCGCGCCGAGCCGCTTGGCGACCGACTCCAGCACGTCCGACTGCAGCGGCGAGAAGCCGCCGAGCGGGAAGTACGGCACGTACGCGATGTGCTGCTCGGCCGTCGCCGCCAGCACCGCCGCGTCCGCCCGGTTGGCGATGTTGTAGAAGTTCTGCACGCACACCACCGGGGCGATCTGCTGCGCCTCGGCCAGCTGGTCGAGGCTGACCGTGCTCAGGCCCAGGTGCCGGATCAGGCCCTGCTGCTGCAGTTCGGCGAGTGCCTCGAACTGGGGGGTGAGCGTGTCCGGAACCGTCGCGCGGTCGTCGATCCCGGCGAGGGTCCGGAGGTTGACCACGTCGAGCACGTCGAGCCCGAGCCGGCGGAGGTTGTCGTGCACCTGCTCGCGCAGCGACTGAGGTGAGTTGGCGGGCAGCCAGCCGCCCCGCTCGTCGCGGACCACCCCGACCTTGGTCACGATGTGCACGTGGTCGCCGTACGGGAAGAGCGCCTCCCGGATGATCTCGTTGGTGATGTACGGCCCGTAGGCGTCGGCCGTGTCGATGTGGTTGACGCCCAGCTCGACCGCGGTCCGCAGCACCTCGATCGCGGCGGCGCGGTCGCGCGGCGGCCCGAAGACGCCCGGGCCGGCGAGCTGCATCGCGCCGTAGCCGATCCGGTTGAGGTCGAGGTCCCCGACCCGGTAGGAGCCAGCCTGGGCGGCGGGCGGCTTGGTGGTGGTCATGGATTTCCCTTCGGACTCGTCGGCGTTATCGTGGGGGCGCGGACGCCGCGGCTGCGGAGGTGAAGTCCGGCAGTACGCCCAGCTGCGCGAACATGGTGGTCACACCGATATGGCAGTTGAACTCCTGGATCTTGCCGTCGCGCACGTACCAGAAGTCGGCGGTCGGGATGTCGAGCTTGGCCCCCGTCGGCTGGATCACGCCTGGCGGGCGTCTCGAACGGCCCGAGGAAGGTGCCCCGGATCGACAGCTCGATCGCGACGACGTCCCCGAGCACGTTGACCCGGTGCAGCTCCCGGTGAACGTCGGGAAGGAACTTGCCCATGAAGACGACCACATCGCCCAGTTGCTCACCCCGGTAGCTCTCCGTGGCCAGACGCACCGCCGATGCCGTGTGAACACACCGTCCTCGGCGAACGGATCGATGAACCCCTGGGCGTCCGAGGACATCACCCTCCGCATAAGTGGTACGCGCGGCGGCACGAGCGCTTCGGTGTCCGGTTGTCATCGTGATCTCCCATCTGGGTATCGATCAGGGCGTGTCCAGGTTCACCGCCGGGATGGTGAGAGGTCGTCACCGGATTCCGGTGATTGTCGAGTCCTGCTCAGCCCCGGAATGTCTGCCGCCGGACATAGGCGGGGTGTCATAGGCACGGCGAACCATGATCCTGCGTGAGACCTTCTGTGCGGGAGAAAGACGCGCCGCTGACGCGGCGCGAACCGCGAGCGCCTGGCCGCTTTGCGGCCGTCGCAAGCGACCCGCCCCGTGGCGCCTCCGCAGGCTCCAGCGGCACGGAGACCCGGGGCAGGCTGCCGCGCCAGGCCCGGGCACCCGCACCGGGCCAGGGTTGCTGCGAGGCAGGTAAGAGGCAGGTAAGGGTCATCACCGGATCGTGGTGATTCGCCGCGCCGGACAACGCAGGACGGGACGCGCGGCGGCGCGTGCATGAGTGCGCAGAACCGGGGTTGGCGCGTGTTTGACAGCACGCCCGCTGGCCTGGTGGCGAGACAGGAGGTGCCCGGACTGCGTGACCGGTGCTGCGGTAAACGAGCTGATGGAGTTGCGTAACGCGGAGCGATAGAGTGACGGAATGATCTGGCACGACGCACGGGCCGCGCCAAGCCGGACATGAGTAACGCCCTGGCCGAAGGGATTTCTCCCCGACCAGGGCGTGTGTCCTGAGCTGTAAGGGGTGGACCGGAGGTTACAGCATACGAACCGCTACGCTACGGTCCTGACCTGCGGTTTCTTGCTCCGCTGGTCCGCGAGCGCCGCGCGGCGACCGCCGGAGCAACTGGAAGCTCGCGCTAGTTACCTCCTGGCGCGGACGCCGCGACTGCGGACGCGTAGTCCGGCAGTATGCCCAGCTGCGCGAACAGGGTGGTAAAAGCGATGTGGCAGTCGAACACCTCGATCTTGCCGTTGCGCAGGTACCAGAAGTCGGCGGTCGGGAAGTCGATCTTGGCCCCCGTCGGCTGGATCACGCCGGCGGGCGTCTGGAACGGCCCGAGGAAGGTGCCCTGGATCGACAGCTCGATGCTGACCACGTCGCCGCTCACGGTGATCTGCTTCAGCTCCCGGTGAATGTCGGGGAAGGAACTGGGCCAGGAAGACGATCAGACCGCTCAGTTGCGTACCCCGCAAGCTCGTCTGGCCCTCCACACCGCCGATGCCGTTGAGCACACCGTCCGCTGCGAACAGATCCCTGAACCCCTGGGGGTCCAGGAATCACCCTCGCCATCGTGGTACGCGCGCAGGACGACCGCGAGGTTTGCCTTCTCACGCTTGGTCAGGTGGCGGTCGGTGAGCGGCAGCTTGGACAGGTCGCTCGCGCTCAAGCCCGCGCTGACCTTCGTGCTCTCGACGAGAGTCGCAGCCTGCGACGGCGCGGCGCCAGATAGCTAGAGCCAGGCTCGCGGCCGCGGCCAAGGCGGTGATCGTCTTCCAGCGATGAACTTTCATGTTGATGTCCTCCTGTGGTTTTCAGAATCTGGTGCTCACGGCTCGACTGTTACCGGCACCCGTCACGGGTGGACCTGGGAGCCGATGCCGAGGTCGAGGCGGATCGACTCGAGGATGACGAACGTGGTGCTGGCCGTGTAGACGTCGGCGGCGGCCAGGACGCCGGTGTACTTCTTGATGACCGGCGCGGCGGCGTAGTCGACCACGCGCGGCCTGGTACTGCTGGACGGCGGCCCAGGACGTTGTTCCCGTACTTGGCGAAGAACGGGGTCGGGTCGACCGTCACCAGGGCCTTCTTGACGCCTGTCGATGATGTCGTCGACGTACTGCTGGTACGACGGCCATGTCGTCGCGGGTGCCGAGGCGGCCCATGTGGCCGCCGATGAAGTGCTTCCACGGGTAGGCCATGGCCGTGGCCGGGGCGGCGATGGAGCCCGGGACGTCCTCGTTCAGGTTGAAGCTGTCGTACGGCACCCAGCGCGGGCAGGCACGATGTCGACGAGCATGAGCGTGTCGTGGTCGGGAAGTGGATGTAGCTGTTGTCCGGGGTGTGGTTGGTGCCGTGCCAGGCCAGGTCGATCCGCTCCCCGCCGACGTGCAGCGTGTAGCGGTGGTCTCGAAGGTGACGTCGGGCACCGGCCGGGCCGGGTCGTTGTCCCGGGCCAGCAGCCGCTTGGTCTCGACGCTGCGCCGATCCGGACCACGTCGCGGCCGAACAGCGACGAGGCGCCGAGGTGGTCGGCGTGGTGGTGCGAGTAGACGATGTGGGTCACCTTGTTGGACACGCCGTTGGCGGCGGCGATCTCGTCGATGGCGCGCTGCAGGTTGTGCCCGATGCTCGGGGGCGCGTCGAACAGCACCACCCCGTCCCGGGTGGTCAGGAAGGCCGCCTGGTAGGTGCTGTCGGTGACCCAGTACAGGTTCTTCTCCACCCGCCCGACGAAGTAGCCCTGCGCGTTGACGGCCGGGCCCAGCGCGGACGGCGGTATCGGCGCGTAGTCGGGCAAGGTGTCGGCCGATGCCGGCTCGGCGAGGGCGCCCCCGCCAGGGCGGCGACCGCGGGGACGGCCGCTACCGCCGCGCTCCGGGCGAGGAACGAGCGGCGGTTCGGGGCTGGAGATGTGGATGACATGGTCGTCCTTTCCTGACGTACGAGAGGGGCGACAGCTCAGGCGCCCTCAGGGGCACGATCCCGACGCGCTCGCTCATCCGGGTATTTCCTTCCGGTCATGAACGGACCGCGTGTTCAGGTTCACCGCCGGGAAGGTAAGCGCGAGATCACCGGATCCCGGTGATCTCGGCGCCCGCCGGGGTTCCCACCGGCGAGGCACTCGAGGAGTTCCGGCGCGCGCTAAGGGCGCCTGCCACCTCAGCTTCGGCGCGACCCGAGGCCGGGCCTCGCATGCTGGCATCAGGGGGCGCTTGGCGGGCATTCCAGAAGTTCTGCTCGTATACGGTGCCAGCTGAGAAGGCTGGCCCAGGAAGCGGCGGTGAGCCGGCATCACGGCCGGGTCGCCGTGCCCATCGGCCGAGTGCCCCTGGCGTCCGGCCCGCTCAGCTGGGGAGCGCCGCCTTGCCGCCTGAAGTCCGTGGCTGTCACGGTGAGCGGTGGTGACCTGGTTCTGGTGATTTGCGGTCCGGGGTGAGCTTTCGGATCTCGAGCAGGTCCAGGCCGAGCGCCTCGATCTCGGCCAGCACGCCGTACAGCGCCGACCGGTCCAGCAGGCCGGTGAGCACGGTGTGCGCGCCGTGGTGCTGCGGCGCCAGCGCCGGGAACGCGGACAGCACGGTGGCGCCGAGGTGCCCGTTGATCCGGATCATGTACGGGCGGGTGCCGGGTCCATGACGGCCATGGTCGACGGGCAGGCAGGTGACCCCGCATCACCGGGATCCGGTGACCGCCGGGCTAGCGCGTCGCGGCCGGCCGCCAGCAGCCGCAGTTCCCGGGCGCGCCGCACGGCCGAGGACCGGTCACGGACCTGGAGCTTGGCGTAGATGCTGCGCAGGTGCGTGCTGACGGTGTTCGGCGAGACGGACAGCTCGCTGGCGATCTCGGGCCGGGACAGGTTGGTCGGCAGATACCGCAGCACCCGCAGCTCGCCCGGGCTGAGCTCCTCCGCCGGCGGCAACGAGGACTGCTGTCTGGCCGCCGGGGATGAGCCGTGCAGGACGTCGAGGATGTCGGCGAGCAGCGCGGCGTGCGCGGTCTCGTGCCGGGGCAGCGCCTCCAGCAGCCCGGCTGAGCCGGTCATCGCGAACGGCAGGACCAGCCGGTCAGACTCCGCCAGGGCCAGCGCCCGTTCCGCCGCCTGGCTCGCCGCGCGCTGGTCACCGAGCTGACGGTGGGCGAGCCCGGCCAGCAGGTGAGCCTCCATGACCGTGACGTACCCGAGGACCGGGGCCGTGCCATCCAGAACATCGGCCACCGCGGCCAGAGCCGCGGCCGGATCGCCTTCCGCGAGGCAGATCACCGCGCGGGCGTTACGGATCTCACCGGAGCTGGCCCGCTCGTCATCGAGCGCCGCGAGCAAGGCGCGGGCCTCGCCGGTCATCCCGAGGCGGGCCTGGGTGGCCAGCAGCCAGCGGGTGGCCCGGCTCGCCAGCGCCTGCGAGTCCGCTAGCTGCGATCCCAGGTATTCGGCCGCGCCGAACTCCTCGAGCGCCTCGTGGTGGCGGCCGCGGCCAGCGTGCAGTATCCCGGCCGTCTGGTGCAGCAGCAGCCTGATGTCCGGCCCGGTGTCTGTTTGCAGGGCCTGTCTGGTTCGCCGCAGCCACCGCTCGCCCTCGTCGAACTCACCCGTCCAGACCATCGTGCCGGCGAGCATTATCAGCGCGGGTGCGATCACCGGTTCCGCGCCCCAGCCGTACCGCTCGGCGAGCGCGATCGCCTCGCGGCAGCGCCGCTGGGTCGTGGCGAACGAGTGGAGGACCAGCGATGCGAACCCGAGCTGCGCCAGGCAGCCGACTTCGAGGTAGGGGCGGCCGATCTCCCGGGCCAGGTCGGCGCCCTCCCGGAGGTGGCGTTCGGCGTCCGGCGCGTCTGGCAGCCCCAGCGTCCACGCCTCGGCGGTCCCCAGATTCATCAGCGCCACCGCGCGCAGGTCGCTGCCGAGCGCGATGTCCTCGTCGGACTGCCCGGTTACCGGGGAGGCCAGGAACCTGGCCTGCTCGATGACGCCGGCCAGGTCACCGCGCCGCCTGGCCAGCGACAGCTGCAGCGACGCGACCGCCACCCGAAGGCGGCGCTGGCGATCCGGCGGCGCCGTCTCGGCGTACGTCTCGGCGACCGCCAGGTGGGCGGCCGCCTCGTCCAGGCGCCCCTGGGCAAGGTCACCCATCGCGCGCACCAGGGCCAGCTCGGGGTGATCCGCGCCCGGCGGGAAGGCCCGCACCAGCGCCTGCATGGTCTGCGCCTGCCCGTCGAGCGTCAGGCTGAACGAATGGTCGGCGAGCAGCCGGGCCGCATCAGGCCAGTCGCCCGCCGCCTGGGTGTGCCGGATGGCGTCGACCACCTGGCCATGCCGGATGAACCACTCCGGCGGCGCGCCGGTGCAGCGCCGGTACTTCGTCGGGCAGCGTCCGGCGCAGCTCCAGCCGCAGGAGATCCGCGAACAGGTGGTGGTAGCGGAACCAGGTGCGCTCGGGGTCCAGCGATTCGACGAACGCGTTCGCGTCTTCGAGACTCCAGCAGGATCCGTTCCGAGCCCGGGCGGCCGGTCAGCAGGTCGGCCAGCTCGCCGTTGACCCGGTCGAGCAGGGAGGTGCGCAGCAGCAGATCCTGGACGTCGGCGGGCTGGCGGTCGAGCATCTCGGCGAGCAGGTACTCGGCGACCGTGCGGTCGCTGCCGGAGAACTCCGCGACGAACCGCTCCGGGTCGGGGTGACCGGCCAGGGAGATCGCCGCGAGCCGCAGGCCCGCGGCCCACCCCTCGGTCCGCTGGTGCAGCAGCGCCGCCCCGGCCTCGGACAGCGCGATGCCCGAGGCGTCGAGCAGCTCGCGCGTTTCGCGCTCGGAGAAGCGCAGGTCCGCCGCGCGGATCTCGGCCAGCTCGTCCGGCCAGGCGCAGCTGATGCAGGCGCAGCCGCACGTCGTGACGCGTGGTCAGGATCGCGTGCACCTGCGGGGAAGGCTGGTCAGCAGCCGGGTGAGCTGAGCGAGTGCCTCTGGCGAAGTCAGCTCGTGCAGATCATCAATCACCAGCGTGACGCCGCCGCGAGCATCGGCGAGCTCCGACAGCACCCGGTCGACCATCGCCGGTGCGTTGAAGTCGGGTGTCGCTGCTGGCGGTTCCGCGCCGCTGGTTGTACCGGTGGCGTGACGGACCGCGCCGAGCAGGGCCAGCCAGAACTGCTGGGCGTCTTGCTGGTCGCGTTGCACCTGCACGACGGCGAGCCGGCGCGGCTGACCCGGACGGTCGGCCCAGGCGCGCAGCAGCGACGTCTTCCCGCTGCCGGCCGGAGCCGAGATGATCGTCACCTTCCGCGCCGCCGCGCGATCCAGGGCAGCGACAAGATCACCCCGGTCGATCAGCCGGGAGCTGCCCGAGCCACCGTCAAAGGCCCGCCTTGATATCTACGCCTGACACCTCTGGCGCCAGTCACGCAGTCCTGGCACCTTCTGCCTCGCTACCAGGCCAGCGCACGTGCTGTCAACGGCGCGCGAACCCTGGTTCTGCCGCACTCTCAGCCGCGCGATCCCGCCCCGATCCAGCATCGACCTGGTGCGGTGAATCACCGGGATCCGGTGACGACCTCTCACCTGGCTGGCGGCGAGCCTGGGCCCGTCGCGAAGGCTCGCACGGCCGCCAGGGACGTGCTCCGAGATCCAAGGGAGATACCGTGACCTCGCCAGCCTCCGGCGCGGGCAGCGCCCCCGACCTGCCCGACTACGCGCCCATCACCCGGTCGGCGGCCGCAATCCGTGACCGGGCGTGCGGCCTCACCCGGCCGCCACGGCCGGCGGCGGCAACCGCCGCCTCGGCCTGGCTCTGCTGGTCATCGCCACCGCCCAGCTCATGGTCGTGCTCGACGCGACCATCGTGAACGTTGCCCTCCCGCACATCCAGCGGGCGCTTGGCTTCTCCGGAACGCGGCCTGGAGTGGGTGGTGAACGCCTACGCGCTCACCTTCGGCGGCCTGCTCCTGCTCGGCGGCCGCGCCGGTGACATTCTTGGCCGGCGGCGGGTGTTCGTCTTCGGGCTGCTGCTGTTCTCCGCGGCGTCGCTGCTCGGCGGGTTCGCCACCAGCCAGTGGTGGCTGCTTACCGCGAGGGCGGTACAGGGGTCGGCGGCGCGGTGATCGCGCCGACCGCGCTGGCGCTGATCACCACCAACTTTCCCGAAGGCGGGCCGCGCAACAGGGCGTTTGGCGTCTACTCGGCGATGGCCGGCGCCGGCAGCGCGGTGGGCCTGCTGCTCGGCGGGGTGCTGACCACCTACGCGTCGTGGCGGTGGGTGCTGTTCGTCAACGTCCCGATCGGGATCGTGGTGGCGGCCGCGGCGCCGCGCGTGCTGGCCGAATCGCCCCGCCGGCCGGGCCGGATCGACGTGGCCGGCGCGGTCACCGGCACCGGCGGCGTCGCGCTGCTGGTCTACGGCCTGTCCAAGGCCGCCACCGGGGCCTGACGGGGTATCGCACTGGGGTGACGCGCAGGTGCTGGCGTCGCTGACAGCGGCCGTGGTGCTTCTCGTATCGTTCGTGCTGATCGAGATGCGCAGCTCGCACCCGCTGCTCCCGATGCGGGTACTCGCCGACCGCAACAGGTCGGGCGCCTACCTGATCATGCTGTGCATCGCCACCGGGCTCTTCGGCCTGTTCTTCTTCCTCACCCTCGTTCATGCAGACCGTGCTCGGCTACAGCGCGATCCGGGCGGGCATCGCCTACCTGCCGTTCGCCGTCGGGGTCGTGATCGCCTCCGCGCTGGCCTCGCGGCTGGTGCCGCGGATCGGCCCACGGCCGCTGATCCTGGCCGGCGCCGCCGCGGTCGCGGGCGGGATGTTCTGGTTCTCCAGGCTGACCGAGCACGCCGGCTACGCCGGCCAGCTGCTCGGCCCGATGCTGGTGACCGCGTGCGGGCTCGGCCTGGTGTTCGTCCCGCTGTCCCTGGTCGCCCTGCACAACGTGGCCGAGCAGGACTCCGGTGTCGCCTCCAGCCTGCTCAACACCGGCCAGCAGGTCGGCGGCGCGATCGGGCTGGCGCTGCTCGGCACCGTCGCCTGGACGACCGTCGCGGACAGCGTCAGGATCAGCTCGCGCATGCGCGGCGGCCGCCGCGAAGGCGGGCCAGCCATTGCCGAAGCCGGGCATCCCCCGCCTGCGTCCATCTACGATCACGCCCTGGCGGTCGGCTTTTCCCGTGGGTTCCTGTTGCCGCGGGGATCGCGCTGCTCGCCCTGCTCATCGCGATCGCCACCATCCGGGTCCGCCGCCAGGAACTGACCGGTGCCGTGCCCGCGCCGCAAGAGGCGGCGCCGCAGCCCGCGACTGTGCAGCAGCACGAGGACCGAGCCGCCCTCGCCGCGGCAGTCCGTCCTTGCCGGTTCTGCTAGCCGACACGTCATCCGACATTTCCGGGCCGGCAGGACTCGACAATCACCGGAATCCGGTGATGGCCTCTCACCGTCCCAGAGGTGAATCTTGATTCGCCCTGATCGATGCCCGGATGGGAGATTACAGTGACAACCGACACCGAAGCGCTCGTGCGCCGCGCGTACCACTTGGCGGAGGGTGATGTCCTGGACGTCCAGGGGTTCATCGATCTGTTCACTGAGGACGGTGTGTTCAACGGCATCGGCGGTGTGTCTGGCCAGGAGAGCTACCGGGGTGAGCAACTGGGCGATGTGGTCGTCTGGATGGGCAAGTTCCTTCCCGACGTTCACCGGGAGCTGCACCGGGTCAACGTGCTCGGGGACGTGGTCGCGATCGAGCTGTCGATCCAGGGCACCTTCCTCGGGCCGTTCGAGACGCCCGCCGGCGTGATCCAGCCGACGGGGGCCAAGCTCGACATCCCGACCGCCGACTTCTGGTATGTGCGCGACGGCAAGATCCAGGACGTTCAACTGCCATATCGGTACGACCACCATGTTCGCGCAGCTGGGCGTACTGCCGGACTTCGCGTCCGCAGTCGCGGCGTCTGCGCCAGAACTATAAGGAGGCCGACCGACAAGGGTGTTCGGCTGCTCAGCAGCCGCACGCTTCAGGCCGGGTTACGCAGGGTCGGATGGCCTGCTGTCTTCTGTGACCCGCTGGACCTCGACCGGGTCGAGGCCGAGTATCTCCACGTGCGGCGGTCGAAGTCGCCGTTGGTGATCGCGGCGCGGAGCAAGCATGGCTTCTGCAGCCTGCCAAACATGATCAAGTTGCCGGCCTCGTCATGACGGGACGCAGGTCGGGCTCGAGGAGTTGCTCGGTCGCCGCCACGCTGGACAGCCTTCTGTCGTTGATCGTCAAAGCATCGTCACGGGTGAACTGGTCCGCTGGGCCCGTAGTCGAGGCGGAACGACTGCATGATCGGCGAACGTGGTGGTGCTGGTGAAGACCTCGATGTCGGCGGCGGCCAGCACGCCGGTGTACTTGGCGATGACGGGCGCGGCCGCGCGCTCGGTGACGGTGTCGAGGTGGGCCTTCACCCCGGCCCAGACGTTCTCCCCGTACCGCCATGTAGAAGGGCACCGGGTCGACCGCGGCCAGCGCCTCCCTCGCGCTGGCTTCGATGTCGGCGATGTAGGCCTGGTGCACCGCGACGTCATCGCGGGTGGCGAGCCGGCCGAGGTGCCCGCAGATGAAGTGGGTCCACGGGTAGGACAGCGCGATGGCCGGGGCGCCGATGTACCCGGGGACGTCCTCGGACGAGGTTGAGGTTGTAGATGGGCACCCAGCCGGCGTTGACGACGTCGATGAACATCAGCGTGTCGTGGCCGGGGAAGTGGATGTAGATGTTGTCCGGCGAGTGGTTGGGGCCGTGCCAGGCCAGCTCGACGCGCTCACCGCCCACCTCCAGGGTGTAGCGGTCGGCGAAGGTCACCTCCGGCGCCGGCCGGGCCGGGTCGTTGTCGCGCAGCAGCAGCCGCCGGGTCTCCTCGTGCCCGATCCGGACCACGTCCCCGTCGAACAGCGAGGCCGCGCCGGCGTGGTCGGCGTGGTGATGCGAGTAGACCAGGTGCGTCACCGTGTTGGGCACGCCGTTGGCGGCGGCGATCTCGTCCACGGCCCGCCGCAGGTTGTGGCCGATGCGTCGGCGGCGCGTCGAACACCACGACGCCGTCCCGGGTGGTCAGGAACGCCGACTGGTAGACGCCGTCGGTGACCCAGTACAGGTTCCGCTCCACCCGCCCGACGTAGTAGCCCTGCTCGTTGAGGGCCGGGCCGAGCGCGGACCGCGGGATCGGCGCGTAGTCGGGCAGGTCCGCGGCGCTGCTGGCGCCGGTGGCTGGTGAGGTCACGGTATCTCCTGAGAGTCTCGGGCACGTTGCCCTGGCGGCCGTGACGAGGTTTCGCGACAGGTCCAGGCTCGCCGCCAGCCAGGTGAGACGTCGTCACCGGATCACGGCGATTCGCGCGCTCGGCGTCCCTAAGCGCCATACGCCGGCAGGATCGCCCCGCTGACTGGGGCTGCGGCGTCGCTGACGAGGAAGGCGATCACGTCGGCGATCGCTTCCGGCGCGACCGCCTTGGCCATCACCTCGGCCGGGAACGTGGCCCGGTTCGCCGGGGTGTCGAGCAGCTGCGGCGCGACCGCGTTCACCCGGATCCCGTGCGGGCCGAGCTCGATGGCGAGGGTGCGGGTCAGGTGGACCAGGGCGGCCTTGCTCACGCTGTAGGCCGCCATGCCGCCGGCTGGCTCGAGTCCTGGGCGGGCGGCCACGTGCACGATGACACCGGAGCCCTGCGTGCATGTGCGGCGCTACCGCCTGGCTCAGCCACAGCGCGGGTCCCAGGTTGACGTCGATCATGAGCCGCAGCGTCTCAGGGGTCGCTGCTGAGCGCGTCCCCGGCGACGGAACGCGCCGATGGTGTTCACCAGCACCTCAGGCGGCCCAACCTCGGCGGCGATCCGGTCGATGAGCTTGGCCGCCACGGCGGGTCGGTGGTGTCGGCCACCTCGCGGCGGATACCGCTGGGTAGGTCACGCAGACCCCGCTCGTTCCGGTCGACCGCCACCACCGCGCGGCCGCCAGCGGCCAGGGCAATCGCCGTCGCGCGGCCAAGCTCGCCGCCTCCGCCTGCCACAATCGCCACCTGTGCGCTCATGCCTTCTCCTTACCTAGCGTTGCGAGGGCTCCAGGCTGGCCGTCGGGCAGGTGAGAGGTCGTCACCAGATCCAGGTGATTCGCGCCGTTGACAGTGCGCACGCTGGCCTGATACCGAGAGGACTGGGTCGCCGGCGGTAGGGCGTCGGGCGCAGGCAGCAAGGCGGGCATCTGACGGTGGATCGGGCAACTCCCCGGCTGATCGACCGGGGTGATCTTCTCGCTGCTCTGGATCGCGCGGCGGCGCGGAAGGTGACGATCATCTCGGCTCCCGCCGGCAGCGGAAGACGTCGCTGCTGCGCGCCTGGGCCGACCGTCCGGGTCAGCCGCATCGGCTCGCCGTCGCTGCAGGTGCAGCGCGACCAGCACGACGCCCAGCAGTTCTGGCTTGCCCTGCTCAGCGCGGTCCGTCATGCCTCCGCCACAGCCAGCCGCGCGGAACCGCCAGCAGCGACACCCGAGCTTCAACGGGCGGGCGATGGTCGACCGGGTGCTGTCGGAGCTCGCCGATGCATCGCGGCCGCCTCATCGCTGGTCATCGACGATCTGCACGAGCTGCACTCGCCGGAGGCGCTCGCCCAGCTCACCCGGCTGCTGACGAACCTTCCCGCCGCACGTGCACGCGATCCTGGCCACGCGTCGCGATCTGCGGCTGCGCCTGCATCAGCTGCGCCTGGCAGGCGAGCTGGCCGAGATCCGCGCGGCAGATCTGCGCTTCACCCAGCGCGAAACCCGCGAGCTGCTCGATGCCTCGGGTATCGCGCTGTCCGAGGCCGGGGCGGCGCTGCTGCACCAGCGGACCGAAGGGTGGGCCGCGGGCCTGCGGCTCGCGGCGATCTCCCTGGCTGGTCACCCCGACCCGGAGCGCTTCGTCGCGGAGTTCTCCGGCAGCGACCGCACGGTCGCCGAGTACCTGCTCGCCGAGATGCTGGAGCGCCAGCCCGACGACGTCCAGCAGCTGCTGCTGCGTACCTCCCTGCTCGATCGCGTCAACGGCGAGCTGGCCGATCTGCTGACCGGCCGCCCGGGCTCGGAACGGATCCTGCTGGAGCTCGAGGACGCGAACGCGTTTGTCGTGTCGCTCGACCCCGAGCGCACGTGGTTTCGCTACCACCACCTGTTCGCGGATCTCCTGCGGCTGGAGCTGCGCCGGACGCTGCCCGAAGAAGTACCAGCGCTGCACCGGCGGGCCGCTGCGTGGTTCGCCGAGCATGGCCAGGTGGTCGAGGCCATCCGGCACACCCAGGCGGCGGGCGACTGGCCCGGCGCGGCCCGGCTGCTGGCCGACCATTCGTTCAGCCTGACGCTCGACGGGCAGGCGCAGACCATCCAGGCGCTGTTGCGGGCCTTCCCGCCGGGAGCCCCGCGGATCATCCCGAGCTGGCCCTGGTGCGCGCCGCGGATGACCTGCTCCACGGACACCTGGACGAGGCGGCCGCCCACCTGGCGGTCGCCGAGACGTACGTCGAGACGGCGCCACCGGATCGCCAGCGCCGCCTCCAGGTGGCGATCGCGTCGCTGAAGCTGTCGCTGGCCAGGCGGCGCGGTCACCTGGCCGGCGTTCATCGAACAGGCCAGGTTCCTTGCCTCCCCGGTAACCGGGCAGTCCGACGAAGACATCGCGCTCGGCAGCGACCTGCGCGCGGTGGCGCTGATGAATCTGGGGATCGTCGAGGCGTGGTCCCTGGGGCTGCCAGACGCTGAACGCCACCTCCAGGAGGGCGCCGTCCTGGCCCGGAGGATCGGCCGGCCTTACCTCGAAGTCGCCTGCCTGGCGCAGCTCGGTTTCGCGTCGAGGATCCGCTCGTTCGCCATCACCCGGCGGCGCTGCCGGGAGGCGATCGCGCTCGCCGACCGGCACGGCTGGGGCGCAGAGCCTGATGATCGCGCCCGCGCTGGTCACGCTGGCCGCCAACCTGGTCTGGACGGGCGAGTTTGACGAAGGCGAGCGATGGCTGCAGCGCACCGAACGGGCCCTGCAAACCGACACCGGGCCGGGCATCAGGCAGCTGCTGCACCTGGCGACCGGGAGGCTCCACGCCGGCCGCGGCCGCCACCACGAGGCGCTCGAGGAGTTCAGCGCGGCCGAACACCTGCAATCGCAGCTCGAGGGATCGCACGCGCTGGCGAGCCAGGTGACCGGCTGGATCGCTGGCCACCCAAGCCCGCCTCGGGATGCCCGGCCAAGCCCGCGCCGCCCTCGCGGCCCTCGACTGACGAGCGAGCGAACTCGGGCGAAATCCGCAATGCCCGCGCGGTGATCTGCCTCGCCGAGGGCGATCCGGCCGGAGCCCTCGGCGCGCTGGCCGATGTCCTCGATGGCACGGCACCGGTCATCGGGTACGTCACGGTCGTTGAAGCCCAGCTGCTGGCCGGGCTCGCCCACCGCGCGCTCGGTGACCAGCGCGCGGCGAACCAGGCTGCCGAACGCGCGCTCGGCCCTCGCCGAGCCGGACCGGCTGGTCCTGCCGTTCGTGATGACGGGCGCACGAGGAGCTGCTGGAGGCGCTGCCGCGGCATGCGACAGCGCACGCCGCGCTGCTCGCCGACATCCTCGACGTCGTGCACGGCTCATCCCTGACGGCCAACGACCAGTCCCCATCGCCGCAAACCGAGGAGCTCAGCCCAAGCGAGCTCAGGGTGCTGCGATACCTCCCGACCAACCTCTCCCGGCCGGAGATCGCCAGCGAACTGTCCGTCTCGGTGAACACCGTCAACACCCACATCCGCAGCATCTACGCCAAGCTCCAGGCCCGCGACCGCTCCTCGGCAGTGCAGCGCGCACGAGAACTGCGGCTGCTGTCGGCCGGCCGCACGCGTTAGCCCGGCGGTCACCAGATCCTGGTGATGCGGGTTCACCCGCCGGCCCGCGACCATCTGGCATCGTGGACCCAGCGCCCGCCCGGTACGCGATCCGGATCCACGGCCACCTCGGCGCCACAGTGCTGTCCGCGTTCCCGGCCGCTGGTGCCGCAGTGGCACGGCGCCGACACCGTACTCACCGGCCTGCTGGACCGGTCCGCCCTGTATGGCGTGCTGGCTGAGATCGAGGCGCTCGGCCTCGACCTGGTCGAGGTCCGCCAGCTCACACGGCACCAGAAATCACCAAGATCAGGCGACAGCGCCACTCAACACCCGCGCCCCGCTGGACGCAGCCCATCGAACACGAAGGAGACCACTCGTGATGAACCAACACGACTTGGAGTGCACCACGGGTGGCGCACCTCGATCTCCAGCGTGGAGCTGAGAAGGTGACGATTCGCAGCGGCCCATCGAGCTGGAGCTGGCCGTTGGTCGGCGACCGGTGGTGGTCGTCGCCAGCCGCGCCTCCCAGCGCCGAAATCCCAGGCCGAACAGGCGGCGACCGTGGTCCTCGACCTGATCCCCGCCGCCGAGCTGGCCGGCCTGGACTGACTAGCGGACTGCCTGCGCCGGTCGGCAGAGCCGGCTGGCTATGACGGTCTACGGCGATTGTGCACAGCGTCGGTCGCTCGGTTGCCGTTGTGGTCCCACTCCTGGGCACTGGGCGCGGATGAGCAAACCGCCCGGCTACGACACCTTTGCGTGGGCGTCCACTGCCCAGATCGCGTCCAGCTCAGCGACGCCGTCGGCGGAAGGGTCAGGGCTGCGCCGGCGATGTTCTCGCGCAGGTGAGCGACCGACGAGGTGCCCGGGATCAGCATGATGTTCGGCGAGTGCTGCAGCAGCCAGGACTGGGCGACCGCCATCGGGGTCGCGCCGAGCCGCTTGGCGACCGACTCCAGCACGTCCGACTGCAGCGGCGAGAAGCCGCCGAGCGGGAAGTACGGCACGTACGCGATGTGCTGCTCGGCCGTCGCCGCCAGCACCGCCTCGTCCGCCCGGTTGGCGATGTTGTAGAAGTTCTGCACGCACACCACCGGGGCGATCTGCTGCGCCTCGGCCAGCTGGTCGAGGCTGACCGTGCTCAGGCCCAGGTGCCGGATCAGGCCCTGCTGCTGCAGTTCGGCGAGCGCCTCGAACTGCGGGCGTGAGCGTGTCCGGAACCGTCGCGCGGTCGTCGATCCCGGCGAGGGTCCGGAGGTTGACCACGTCGAGCACGTCGAGCCCGAGCCGGCGGAGGTTGTCGTGCACCTGCTCGCGCAGCGACTGAGGTGAGTTGGCGGGCAGCCAGCCGCCCCGCTCGTCGCGGACCACCCCGACCTTGGTCACGATGTGCACGTGGTCGCCGTACGGGAAGAGCGCCTCCCGGATGATCTCGTTGGTGATGTACGGCCCGTAGGCGTCGGCCGTGTCGATGTGGTTGACGCCCAGCTCGACCGCGGTCCGCAGCACCTCGATCGCGGCGGCGCGGTCGCGCGGCGGCCCGAAGACGCCCGGGCCGGCGAGCTGCATCGCGCCGTAGCCGATCCGGTTGAGGTCGAGGTCCCCGACCCGGTAGGAGCCGGCCTGGGCGGCAGGTGGGTTGGTGGTGGTCATGGATTTCCCTTTCGGACTCGGGTGAATCTGTTCGCCAACGCATCGTCGCCAGCGGCGTGGGTGATGCGTCATCGCCGGATTCCGGTGAGTTCAGGGGTCAGTCCGTCACTAGCCTCATTCCTTGCCGGCACCAGCCATCCGGGCTGATCGGCAAGGTCGGCGATGGGAGATTCACCACGACCCCGACGGCCTGTCGCTCGCCTTGGTGCGCTAACTACCGCAACCGCCCGGCTGGCTGAGTGCGGCCTGGACGCATCTGCCGATGGTCGGGCCCCGTTCGCCGGCTTCACCTGGCGGGCCGCCCGGGAGATCGTCGCGCAGCGCGGCGGGCGACACCGCGATCGTCCGGCCGCCTGGACAGCCCGATCACCTGAGGCGGGAAACGGTCTGACGGGGACACGCAGCAGCGGCGCAGTGGCCGCGCACCAGCCGCGCCGCCGCCCGGTCAGCGCCGCCTGCGCCCGACGACGCCGACGCCGGAAGAGATCGAAATGGAGGACGACACCCGCAGCGACGTACCCGGTCATTTCGTTCCGGGGCCTTCGAGGCCGGCGATGAACGACGCTACCGGTGATCGACGCTGCGGCAGCCGCGGCTGATCCGCGACGGCACAGGCTGTCCGGGGAAGATCGGTTCTGCGGTGCTCCGGCCGCGCGAATCGCCGTGATCCGGTGACGCGTCCTCACCTGCCTGACAGCAAGCCTGGTAGTGGCCCGTTTCCCGGCAGGGAATTTTCAGCAGCAGATTGACATGGGTGAGCCCGCTGGGGTGCTGCCGGGCGAATTCCAACCGAAGGGAGATCCTTCCGTGAGCACCGAACAGCGAGAGAACCTCGAAGCAATCCTGCGGCAGTCAGCCTTCCCCGCCAGCAGCGACGTTAACGAGCAGCGGCGACAGCTCAGGAGTTGCTATCGGCGCAGCCGCTGCCGCAGACGCTGACCGTGACCGCAGCCGCACTGGGCGGCGTCCCAACCGCCGAGATCACAGTCGACGGTAATCGAACCGCGCCATGTTGTTCCGCGCTTCCACGGCGGTGTGTACGTGATGGGGACGCGTTCCTCGCCGCTGACCTGGCCTCTGCGGTCGGCCGGCGGACACGCCAGGTCATCTCCGTCGACTACCGGCTCGCCCCGAGCATCCGTATCCGGCAGCCGTCGACGACGCCCTTGCGGCCTACGAAGCCCTCCTGCACGACGGCACTGCCCCATCGGACATCGTCTTCGCGGGAGAGTCCGCTGGCGGCGGGCTCGCCATCGCCACCTCGGTCAACGCCCGCGATCACGGGCTGCCTCTGCCCGCCGCGGCCTTCGTCATGTCGCCGTATGCCGACCTCACCCTGGCCGGGGCGACCATGGAAACCAAGCGCGAGGCCGACCCGCTGATCAGCCGCGAAGGCCTCCGACCCCGAGTCACCGACTACACATCGGGGCAAGATGCCGCTCTCGGCCTCATCGGCCCCATATTCGCCGACCTGTCCGGCCTGCCGCCCTGATCATCAGGCCGGTACGCACGAGGTTCTCCTCGACGACGCCATCCGCCTCGCCCGGCAAGCTGCGACCGCCGACGTCGAGGTCACCCTCGACATCACCCCGGGGTGCCCCACGTCTTCCAGGCCTATTACCCGATCCTCGACGAAGCGGCCGCGGCGCTGGACAGAGCCGGCCAGCTCTCTGTCGGCGCGTCTCGCCAGCGCAGAACGCGTCGCCGCCCCAGTGAAAGCAGAACGGCATGCTGTCCTCGCAGCCCACAGGCCGCGGGTTCAATCCCGCCCGCTATCAGAGAGTACCAGGTCAGAGCCTGATCGCCGCGAATAGCCGCCGGGCCATCCATCATCGGTCCGCAGGGCGTACCCGGGATCGTGAACGACAGGAGTTCGACATGAGCGACTGGAACGCGAAGACCATCGCGGAGTTTCGAGCGAACGAGGGCAGGGTTGGCGGGATCTTCGAGGGCGCTCCGCTGGTCTTGGTGCATCACCGCGGCCGCAAAACCGGGCGGGAGTACGTCAGCAACCGATCGATGTACCTCCCGCACGACACCGAGCCAGACATCGTCTACGTCTTCGCAACCAAGGGCGGAGCACCCACCAACCCGGACTGGTACTACAACCTGACCGCCGCCGGTGAGCGGCAGTGTCGAACGCGGAACCGAGACATACAAGGTGACCGTCCGCAATCTGACGGGCGCCGAACGCGACCGCATCTACGCCGAGCAAGCGCGGCGCTACCCAGGCTTTGCCGAGTACGCACGCCAAACTGCTGGAGTCCGCACCATTCCTGTGCTCGAACTTGGGCGAACGTCAGCCTCCACACCCTAAGACCGGGCAGCGAAGGTGCTGGACGGCGTTCGAGGAAGACGCCCGCCAGCATCGACTGGTCGCTCACCCGTCGGCCGGCCGTGGACACGCCAGACGGAGCGTGCGCCAGGCAGCATCAGCCATGCGGAACTCAGGATCCGGGTGAACGCGGGCGCGCCACTGCTTCCACCACCCGGCGAACAAGAGAGACGGTGACGGCGACAGCGAGCGATCCGGGCGATCCCTTACATATGCCACTGCGGCCCGGCGCGGCGCCGGTCTCCAGCCAGTTTCGTCCGCGCTATCAGCTGACGGGTGCCGACCAGTGCGGCAGTCGGCGCTCGAGCAGCTTAGGCGGCGCTATCGCGCCAGGGGGCAGCTATGAGCGCTGAGGCGGGATCGGGGAAGAGATCTTCCTCCCCGCTGTCGACGGCGTCACGAGGTATGGCCGCCGCGACCGGTTCTGGGGATGCCTTGGGTGCGTCGGATCCCCATGTCATATCGGTATCCACCAGGCCAGGGCAGGACCGCGTGAACCCTTACCCCCTGCCCGGCCACAAGGGCGCGAAGCGACTCGGTCGGAGAGAACGCGGCCGCCGGTGAGACGGAGTAGGCCGGGATTATGGGCGGCAAGGGGGCGGGAGCGTTCACTCGAGGATGATGACGATGGCCCCGCAGGTGAGCGGGCTTATCAGTCACCGCCCGGCAGGAAGGCCAGGGCCACGGCGTAGGGCCGGTAGAGGTTGACGGCCATGCGGCG
>ERZ1370068.165-contig-10146_pt1 | contig 20926 bp, 22 predicted proteins | sample MGYA00561227_ERZ1370068 | MGnify/ENA primary metagenome ERZ1370068 (study PRJEB38410, sample SAMEA6850437) | metagenome | study: Metagenomic assessment of the ecological functions of the soil: analysis of the soil microbiota associated with the... | reverse complement strand
CGATCGTCACCGCGACGGCGGCGGCGACGAGCGCCGACGTGATCTACAACGGGATCAACGCGGCTCGACGTCGGGGTCACCAACCACCGACAACGACGGCTCAGGCATCACCGTCACGCCCGATCGCCGGCCTGATCACGACAGAGGCCGGCGGCACGGCCACCTTTACGGTCGTGCTGACGACGTCAGCCGACCGCCGAACGTGAGTATCGCGCTGAGCACCAGCGATGCGACCGAAGGGCACGGTCGCGCCGGCGAGCCTGACGTTTACCAGCGTGAACTGAACACAGCGCAGACCGTCACCGTGACGGGCGTTGACGATACCCTGGACGACGGCGACGTCGCCCACAGCATCGTGACCGCGGCGGCGGCCAGCGCCGACGTGATCTACAACGGGTTCAACGCGCGAATGACGTCGCGGTCACCAACACCGACAACGACGCCTCGAGCATCACCGTGAGCCGCGACGGCGGGCCTGACGACCACGGAAGCCGGCGGCACCGCGACTGTTCACGGTCCTGCTGACGTCGCAGCCGACCGCCGACGTGAGCATCCCGCTGCAGTTCCGGCGATGCCACGGAAGGCACGGTCAGTCCGGCGAGCCTGCACGTTTACGAGCGTCGAACTGAACACGGCATGCAGACCGTCACCGTCGACCGGCGTCGACGATGCTCCTGACGACGGCGACGTCGCCTACAGCATCGTCACCGCCGCGGCGACCAGCGCCGACGTCATCTACAACGGGATCAACGCGGCCGACGTCGCGGTCACCAACATCGACAACGACGCCGCGGGCATCACCGTGAGCGCCGACCGTCCGGGCTGACCACGACCGAAGCCGGCGGCACCGCGACGTTCACCGTGGTGCTCACGCACCCAGCCGACGGCGAACGTGACCATCGGGCTCAGCCCGAGCGATCCCACCGAAGGCACGGTTAGTTCGCGCGAGCCTCACGTTCACGCCGCGCGAACTGGAACATCCGCGCAGACCGTCACCGTGACCGGCGCCGACGATGACCTCGACGACGGCGACGTCGGCCTACAGCGATCGTCACCGCGGCGGCGAACAGCACCGACCTGATCTACAACGGGATCAACGCCGACGACGTCGCGGTCACCAACACCGACAACGACGCCTGCGGGCATCACCGTGAGCCGACGCTCCGGCCTGAGCCACGACGGAAGCGCGGCGGCGACGGCCACGTTCACGGTGCCGCCTGACCGAGCCAGCCGACGGCGGACGTGACGATCGTGCGCTGAGCCACGAGCGATCCGACCGAAGGCACGGTCAGTCCCGAGAACGTCGAGTTCGCGGGCGGCGTGGTGAAGTTTACGGGCGCGAACTGGAACACGCGCGCTGACCGTCACCGTGACCGGCGTCGACGACGTCCTGGACGACGGCGACGTCGCCTACACGATCGTCACCGCGGCGGCGACCAGCACCGACACGGTCTACAACGGGATCAACGCGGCCGACGTCGCGGTCACCAACACCGACAACGACGCCTGCGGGCATCACGGTCAGCGCCGATCTCCGGGCCTGACCACGACGGAAGCCGGCGGGATCGGCGACCTTCACGGTCGTGCTGAATTCGCAGCCGACCGCCGACGTCGACCATCGGCGCTGAGCTCGGTGACACTCACGGAGGGCACGGTCCCGGCGAGCGTCACGTTCACGACAGCGAACTGGAACACCGCGCAGACCGTGACGGTGACCGGCGTCAACGACGACCTGGACGACGGCGACGTCGCCTACACGCATCGTCACGGCGGCGGCGACCAGCGCCGACGTGATCTACAACGGGATCAACGCGGCCGACGTCGCGGTCACCAACATCGACAACGACGCCTCGGGCATCATCGGTGACGCCGACGACCGGGCTGACCACGACGGAAGCCGGCGGCACGGCGACGCTTCACGGTGGTGCTGACGTCGCAGCCGACCGCCGACGTGACGATCGGGCTGACCACGAGCGACGCCACCGGAGGGCACGGTCCCGGCGAGCGTCACGTTCACGACCGCGAACTGGAACGTCGCGCAGACCGTGACGGTGACCGGCGTCGACGACGACCTGGACGACGGCGACGTCGCCTACACCATCGTCACCGCGGCGGCGACCAGCACCGACACGATCTACAACGGGATCAACGCGGACGACGTCGCGGTCACCAACACCGACAACGACGCCGCGGGCATCACCGTGACGCCCGATCGTCCGGGCTGACCACGACGGAAGCCGGCGGGACGGCGACCTTCACGGTGGTGCTGACGTCGCAGCCGACCGCGGACGTGACCATCGCGCTGAGCTCGAGCGACACCACCGGAGGGGACGGTCCCGGCGAGCGTCACCTTCACGACCGTCGAACTGGAACGTGGCGCAGACGGTGACGGTGACCGGCGTCAACGACGACCTGGACGACGGCGACGTCGCCTACACCATCGTGACCGCGCGGCGACCAGCACCGACACGATCTACAACGGGATCACCGCGGCCGACGTCGCGGTCACCAACACCGACAACGACGCCGTCGGGCGTCACCGTGACGCCCGATCGTCCGGGCCTGACGACGACGGAGGCCGGCGGGACGGCGACCTTCACGGTGGTGCTGACGTCGCAGCCGACCGCCGACGTGACGATCGGCGCTGACCTCGAGCGACGCCACCGGAGGGCACGGTCCCGACGCCGCCTCACCTTCACGACCGCGAACTGGAACGTGGCGCAGACGGTGACGGTGACCGGCGTCAACGACGTACCTGGACGACGGCGACGTCGCCTACACGATCGTGACCGCGGCGACCAGCACCGACACGATCTACAACGGGATCACCGTGGCCGACGTCGCGGTGACCAACACCGACAACGACGCGGCGGGCGTCACGGTGACGCCCGATCGCCGGGCTGACGACGACGGAAGGCCGGCGGGACGGCGACCTTCACGGTGGTGCTGACGTCGCAGCCGACCGCGGATGTGACGATCGGGCTGACCTCGAGCGACACCACGGAGGGGACGGTCCCGGCGAGCATCACCTTCACGACCGCGAACTGGAACGTGGCGCAGACGGTGACGGTGACCGGCGTCAACGACGACCTGGACGACGGCGACGTCGCCTACACGCATCGTGACCACGGCGACCAGCACCGACACGATCTACAACGGGATCACCGTGGCCGACGTCGCGGTGACCAACACCGACAACGACGCGGCCGGCGTCACCGTCACGCCCGATCGCCGGGCTGACGACGACGGAAGCCGGCGGGACCGCGACCTTCACGGTGGTGCTGACGTCGCAGCCGACCGCGGATGTGACCATCGGGCTGACCTCGAGCGACACCACCGAGGGCACGGTCCCGACGACGCCTCACCTTCACGACCGTGAACTGGAACGTGGCGCAGACGGTGACGGTGACCGGCGTCAACGACGACCTGGACGACGGCGACGTCGCCTACACGATCGTGACCGCGGCGACCAGCACCGACGACGATCTACAACGGGATCACCGTGGCCGACGTCGCGGTGACCAACACCGACAACGACGCGGCGGGCGTCACGGTGACGCCGATCGCCGGGCTGACGACGACGGAAGCCGGCGGCACGGCGACCTTCACGGTGGTGCTGACGTCGCAGCCGACGGCGGACGTGACCATCGGCCTGACCTCGAGCGACACCACGGAGGGGACGGTCCCGACGCCGCCTCACCTTCACGAGCCGCGAACTGGAGCACGGCGCAGACGGTGACGGTGACCGGCGTCGAACGACGACCTCGACGACGGCGACGTCGCCTACACGATCGTGCACCGCGGCGACCAGCACCGACACGATCTACAACGGGATCACCGTGGCCGACGTCGCGGTGACCAACACCGACAACGACGCCGCCGGGCGTCACCGTCACGCCGACCTCCGGCCTGACGACGACGGAAGCCTGGGGACCGCGACCTTCACGGTGGTGCTGACATCGCCAGCCGACGGCGGATGTGACGATCGGCCTGACCTCGAGCGACACCACGGAGGGGACGGTCCCGACGCCGCTCACGCTTCACGAGCGCTGAACTGGAGCCACCGCGCAGACGGTGACGGTGACCGGCGTCAACGACGACCTGGACGACGGCGACGTCGCCTACACGATCGTGACCGCGGCGACCAGCACCGACACGATCTACAACGGGATCACCGTGGCCGACGTCGCGGTGACCAACACCGACAACGACGCCGCCGGGCGTCACGGTGACGCCGACCTCCGGCCTGACGACGACGGAAGCCTTGGCGGACGGCGACCTTCACGGTGGTGCTGACGTCGCCAGCCGACCGCGGATGTGACGATCGGGCTGACCTCGAGCGACACCACGGAGGGGACGGTCCCGGCGAGCGCTCACGTTCACGACCGCGAACTGGAACGTGGCGCAGACGGTGACGGTGACCGGCGTCAACGACGACCTCGACGACGGCGACATCGCCTACACGATCGTGACCGCGGCGACCAGCACCGACATGATCTACAACGGGATCACCGCGGCCGACGTCGCGGTGACCAACACCGACAACGACGCCGCGGGCGTCACCGTGACGCCGACGACCGGCCTGACGCACGACGGAAGCCGGCGGGACCGCGACCTTCACGGTGGTGCTGCACGTCGCAGCCGACCGCCGACGTGACGATCGGGCTGAGCTCGAGCGACACCACGGAGGGGACGGTCCCGGCGCAGCCTCACCTTCACGACCGTGAACTGGAACGTGGCGCAGACGGTGACGGTGACCGGCGTCAACGACGACCTGGACGACGGCGACGTCGCCTACACGATCGTGACCGCGGCGACCAGCGCCGACACGATCTACAACGGGATCACCGTGGCCGACGTCGCGGTGACCAACACCGACAACGACGCGCGCGGGCGTCACGGTGACGCCGACCTCCGGGCTGACGACGACGGAAGCCGTGCGGGACGGCGACCTTCACGGTCGTGCTGAACATCCAGCCGACGGCGGATGTGACGATCGGCCTGAGCTCGAGCGATCACCACGGAGGGGACGGTCCCGACGCCGCATCACCTTCACGACCGCGAACTGGAGACGCGGCGCAGACCGTGACGGTGACCGGCGTCAACGACGACCTCGACGACGGCGACATCGCCTACAGCGATCGTGACCGCGGCGACCAGCGCCGACACGATCTACAACGGGATCACCGTGGCCGACGTCGCGGTGACCAACACCGACAACGACGCCGCCGGCGTCACGGTGACGTCCGACGACCGGCCTGACGACGACGCGAGGCGCTGCGGGACGGCGACCTTCACGGTGGTGCTGACGTCCGCAGCCGACCGCGGATGTGACCATCGGCCTGACCTCGAGCGACACCACGGAGGGGACGGTCCCGACGCCGCTCACCTTCACGAGCGCTGAACTGGAGCCGCGGCGCAGACGGTGACGGTGACCGGCGTCAACGACGACCTCGACGACGGCGACATCGCCTACACGATCGTGACCGCGGCGACCAGCACCGACACGATCTACAACGGGATCAACCGTGGCCGACGTCGCGGTGACCAACACCGACAACGACGCCGCCGGCGTCACGGTGACGTCCGACGACTGGCCTGACGACGAGCGAGGCGCTCGGCACGGCGACCTTCACGGTGGTGCTGACGTCGCAGCCGACCGCGGATGTGACCATCGGGCTGACCTCGAGCGACACCACGGAGGGGACGGTCCCGGCGAGCACTCACGTTCACGACCGTGAACTGGGCCACGGCGCAGACGGTGACGGTGACCGGCGTCAACGACGACCTCGACGACGGCGACATCGCCTACACGATCGTGACCGCGGCGACCAGCACCGACACGATCTACAACGGGATCAACCGTGGCCGACGTCGCGGTGACCAACACCGACAACGACGCCGCGGGCGTCACCGTGACGCCGATCGACCGGGCTGACCACGACGGAAGCCTGCGGGACCGGCGACCTTCACGGTGGTGCTGACGTCGCAGCCGACCGCGGATGTGACGATCGGCTGACCTCGAGCGACACCACCGAGGGGACGGTCCCGGCGCCGCCTCACCTTCACGAGCCGTGAACTGGCACACGGCGCAGACGGTGACGGTGACCGGCGTCAACGACGACCTGGACGACGGCGACATCGCCTACACGATCGTGACCACGGCGACCAGCGCCGACACGATCTACAACGCGATCAACCCCGGCCGACGTCGTCGGTGACCAACACCGACAACGACGCCGCGGGCGTCACCGTCACGCCGATCTCCGGGCTGACGACGACGGAAGCCTGGCGGGACGGCGACCTTCACGGTGGTGCTGACGTCGCAGCCGACCGCGGATGTGACGATCGGCCTGACCTCGAGCGATACCACGGAGGGGACGGTCCCGGCGCCGCTCACCTTCACGAGCGCGAACTGGAACGTGGCGCAGACCGTGACCGTGACCGGCGTCAACGATGACCTCGACGACGGCGACATCGCCTACACGATCGTGACCACGGCGACCAGCGCCGACACGATCTACAACGCGATCAACCGCGGCCGACGTCGCGGTGACCAACACCGACAACGACGCGCGCGGGCGTCACCGTGACGCCGATCTCCGGGCTGACGACGACGGAAGCCGGCGGCACCGGCGACCTTCACGGTGGTGCTGACGTCGCAGCCGACCGCGGATGTGACGATCGGGCTGACCTCGAGCGACCCCACCGGAGGGGACGGTCCCGGCGAGCCCTCACCTTCACGAGCGCTGAACTGGAACGTGGCGCAGACCGTGACGGTGACCGGCGTCAACGACGACCTCGACGACGGCGACGTCGCCTACACGATCGTGACCGCGGCGACCAGCGCCGACACGATCTACAACGGGATCGACCGTGGCCGACGTCGCGGTGACCAACACCGACAACGACGCGCGCCGGCGTCACCGTGACGTCCGATCTCCGGCCTGACCACGACGCGAGGCGCTCGGCACGGCGACCTTCACGGTGGTGCTGACGTCGCAGCCGACCGCGGATGTGACGATCAGCCTGACCTCGAGCGATCACCACGGAGGGGACGGTCCCGGCGCAGCCTCACCTTCACGAGCGTGAACTGGGCCACGGCGCAGACCGTGACGGTGACCGGCGTCGACGACGACCTCGACGACGGCGACGTCGCTCTACACGATCGTGACCACGGCGACCAGCGCCGACACGATCTCACAACGCGATCAACCGCGGCCGACGTCGTCGGTGACCAACACCGACAACGACGCGCGCGGGCGTCACGGTGACGCCGACGACCGGCCTGACCACGACGGAAGCCTGCGGGACCGGCGACCTTCACGGTGGTGCTGACGTCGCAGCCGACCGCGGATGTGACGATCGGCGCTGAGCTCGAGCGACACCACGGAGGGGACGGTCCCGGCCAGCCTCACGTTCACGACCGTGAACTGGGCACACCGGCGCAGACCGGTGACGGTGACCGGCGTCGACGACGTCCTGGACGACGGCGACGTCGCCTACACGATCGTGACCACGGCGACCAGCGCCGACACGATCTACAACGCGATCAACCCCGGCCGACGTCGCGGTGACCAACACCGACAACGACGCCGCCGGCATCACGCGTGACTCGCCGATCGCCGGGCCTGACGACGACGAGGCGCTCGGGACGGCGACCTTCACCGTGGTGCTGACGTCGCAGACCGACCGCCGCACGTGACGATCAGCCTGAGCTCGAGCGATACCACGGAGGGGACGGTCCCGGCGAGCATCACCTTTACGACCGCGAACTGGAACGCGGCGCAGACCGTGACGGTGACCGGCGTCGACGACGTCCTCGACGACGGCGACGTCGCCTACACGATCGTGACCACGGCGAGCAGCGCCGACACGATCTACAACGCGATCAACCCCGACGACGTCGTCGGTGACCAACACCGACAACGACGCCGCGGGCATCACCGTGAGTCCGATCGCCGGGCCGACCGACGGAAGCGGGCGGGACCGCGACCTTCACGGTGGTGCTGGACGTCGCAGCCGACCGCCGCCGTGACGATCAACCTGAGCTCGAGCGATCCCACCGGAGGGGACGGTCCCGGCGAGCATCACCTTCGCGCCCGCGACCTGGAACGTGGCGCAGACCGTGACGGTGACCGGCGTCGACGATCGTCCTCGACGACGGCGACGTCGCCTGCACAGATCGTGACCACGGCGACCAGCGCCGACACGATCTACAACGCGATCAACCCCGCCGACGTCGTCGGTGACCAACACCGACAACGACGCCGCGGGCGTCACCGTGACGTCCGATCTCCGGGCCGACTACGACGGAGGCCGCGCGGGACGGCGACCTTCACGGTGGTGCTGACGTCGCAGCCGACCGCCGCCGTGACGATCAAGCCTGAGCTCGAGCGATCCCACCGGAGGGGACGGTCCCGGCGAGCATCACCTTCGCGCCCGCGACCTGAACGTGGCGCAGACGGTGACCGTCACCGGCGTCGACGACGCCCTCGATGACGGCGACGTCGCCTACACGATCGTGACCGCGGCGACCAGCGCCGACACGATCTACAACAGCGATCAACCTGGCCGACGTCGCGGTGACCAACACCGACAACGACGCCGCCGGCGTCACGGTGAGTCCGGTCGCCGGGCTGACCACGACGGAAGCCGGCGGGACCGGCGACCTTCACGGTGGTGTCTGACGTCGCAGCCGACGGCGGCTGTGACGATCGGGCTGACCTCGAGCGATCCCACCGAGGGGACGGTTCCGGCGAGCATCACCTTCGCGACCCGTCGACCTGGACACGGCGCAGACCGTGACGGTCACCGGCGTCGACGACGCCCTGGATGACGGGCGACGTCGCCTACACGATCGTGACCACGGCGACCAGCGCCGACGCGATCTACAACGCGATCAACCCGCGGCCGACGTCGCGGTGACCAACACCGACAACGACGCCGTCTGGCGTCACGGTCACGCCGATCTCCGGGCTGACGACGACGGAAGCCGGCGGCACCGCGACCTTCACGGTGGTGCTGACGTCGCAGCCGACGGCGGATGTGACGATCGGGCTGAGCTCGAGCGATCCCACCGAGGGGACGGTCCCGGCGAGCGTCACCTTCACGACCGCGAACTGGAACGTGGCGCAGACCGTGACCGTCACCGGCGTCGACGATGCCCTCGACGACGGCGACGTCGCCTACACGATCGTGACCGCGGCGACCAGCGCCGACACGCTCTACAACGCGATCAACCCGCGCCGACGTCGCGGTGACCAACACCGACAACGACGCCGTCGGGCATCACCGTGTCGCCGACCACCGGGCCGATCACGACGGAGAGCCGGCGGCACCGCGGACCTTCACGGTGGTGCTGACGTCGCAGCCGACGGCGGCTGTGACGATCGAGCTGAGCTCGAGCGACCCCACGGAGGGGACGGTCCCGGCGAGCATCACCTTCGCGCCCGCGGCCTGGAACGTGGCGCAGACTGTGACCGTGACCGGCGTCGACGACGCCCTCGCGAGTGACGGCGACGTCGCCTACACGATCGTGACGCACGGCGACCAGCGCCGACATCGATCTACAACGCGATCAACCCGGCGCCCGACGTCGCGGTCACCAACACTCGACAACGACGGCGCGGGCATCACCGTGACGCCGACCGCCGGGCTGATCACGACGGAGGCCGCGCGGGACCGCGACGTTTACGGTGGTGCTGACGTCGCAGCCGACCGCCGACGTCGACGATCAAGCTGACCTCGAGCGATCCCGCCGGAGGGGACGGTCCCGGCGAGCATCACCTTTCACGACGCGGCACTGGAACGTGGCGCAGACCGTCACCGTGACCGGCGTCGACGATGTCGTGGACGACGGCGACGTCGCCTACACGATCGTGACCACGGCGACCGAGCGCCGACCCGATCTACAACGCGATCAACGCCGGCCGACGTGGCGGTCACCAACACCGACAACGACAGTCGTCGGGCATCACCGTCACGCCGATCTCCGGACTGACGACGACGGAAGCCGGCGGCACGGCGACTTTCACGGTGGTGCTCAACGACGCAGCCCGACGGCGGACGTGACCATCGGGCTGAGCTCGAGCGACACCACGGAGGGAACGGTCAGCCGGCGAGCCTCATCTTCACGACGCGCGAACTGGAATACGCGCGCAGACCGTGACGGTGACCGGCGTCGACGATCCGCTGCGACGACGCGCGACGTCGCCTACACGATCGTCGACGGCGCCGGCGACCAGCACCGACACCGGTCTACAACGGGATCAATGCGGCCGACGTCGCGGTCGCCAACACCGACAACGACACGCGCCGGCATCACCGTCACGCCGACGGCCGGCCTGGCGACGACCGAAGCCGGCGGGACGGCGACGTTCACGGTGGTGCTGACGACGCAGCCGACCGCGCGATGTGACGATCGGCGCTGAGCTCGAGCGACCTGACGGAGGGGCACGGTCAGCCCGGCGAGCCTCGATCTTCACGCCGGCGAACTGGCAGACGGCGCAGACCGTGACGGTGACCGGCGTGGACGACGCGGTCGTCGACGGGCCGCATCGCCTACACCGATCGTGACGGCGGCAGCGGTGAGCACCGACCTCAACTACAACGGCGCCAACGCGGCTGACGTCGCTGGTCACCAACACCGACAATCGACAGTCGCGGGCATCACGGTCACGCCGACGCGGGGCTGACGACGACCGAAGCGGGCGGCACGGCGACGTTTACGGTGGTGCTCAATACGCACGCCGACGGCGGACGTGACGATTGCGCTCAGCTCGAGCAACCCGGCCGAGGGCAACGGTCGCGTCCGGCGAGCCTCGTCGTCTTACGACCGCCGAACTGGCAGACGGCCGCAGACGGTGACGGTGACGGGCGTGGACGACGCGGGTCGTCGACGGGCCGATCGCCTACACGATCGTGACGGCGCCGGCGGTGAGCACCGACCCCAACTACAACAGGCGTGAACGCGGCCGACGTCGCTGGTGACCAATACCGACAACGACGCGGCGGGCATCACCGTCGCGCCGACGACCGGCCTGACGACGACGGAAGCCGGCGGGACGGCGACCTTCACCGTGGTGCTGAACACGCAGCCGACGGCGCCGACGTGACGATTGGGCTGAGCTCGAGCAACCCGGCTGGAAGGGACCGTCCAGTCCGGCCGAGCCTCGTCTTTACGACCGGCGAACTGGCAGACGCGCGCAGACGGTGACGGTGACGGGCGTGGACGACGCGGGTCGTCGACGGGCCTGATCACCTACCACGATTGTGACGGCGGCGGCGGTGAGCACCGACCCGAACTACAACACGGCTAGACGCGCGCAGACGTCGCTGGTCACCAACACCGACAACGACAGTCGCGGGCATCACCGGTCGACGCCGCCGGGGCCGCTGACGACGACCGAAGCGGGCGGCACGGCGACGTTTACGCGTGGTGCTCAATACGCACCCGACCGCCGATGTGACGATTGCGCTGAGCTCGAGCAACACTGGCCGAGGGCACCGTCGCGCCGGCGAGCCTGGTCTTTACGCCGGTCGAACTGGCAGACGCCGCAGACGGTGACGGTGACCGGCGTGGACGACGCGGTCGTCGACGGCGCCGATCATCTACACGATTGTGACGGCGCGCGGCCGTCGAGCACCGACCCGCAACTACAACGGCGCGGGACGCGGCCGACGTCCCGGTCACCAATACCGACAACGACACGGCCGGCATCACCGTGACGCCGACGGCCGGGCTGACGACGACGGAAGCCGGCGGGACGGCGACCTTTACGGTGGTGCTGAACATCGCAGCCGACGGCGCAACGTGACGATTGCGCTGAGCTCGAGCAACCCGACGGAAGGCACGGTCAGTCCGGCGAGCCTCGATCGTTTACGACCGCGCAACTGGACAGACGCCGCAGACGGTGACGGTGACCGGCGTGGACGACCGCGGTCGTCGACGGGCCGATCACCTACACGATTGTGACGGCGCCGGCGGTGAGCACCGACGCCGAACTACAACGACGCGCGACGCGGCCGACGTCGCTGGTGACCAATACCGACAACGACACGGCGGGGATCACGGTCACGCCGCCGGGGCCGCTGACGACGACCGAGGCCGGCGGGACGGCGACGTTTACCGTGGTGCTCAACACGCAGCCGACGGCCGACGTGACGATCGGGCTGAGCTCGAGCAACACGGCCGAAGGGCACGGTCAGTCCGGCGAGCCTGATCTTTACGACCGGCGAACTGGCAGACGCGCGCAGACGGTGACGGTGACCGGCGTGGACGATGCGGTCGTCGACGGGCCGATCACCTACACGATTGTGACGGCGCCGGCGGTGAGCACCGACCCCAACTACAACACGCGTGGACGCGGCCGACGTCCTGGTGACCAATACCGACAACGACACGGCGGGATCACGGTGACGCCGACGGCGGCCGCTGACGACGACCGAAGCGCGGCGGCACGGCGACGTTTACGGTGGTGCTCAACACGCAGCCGACGGCGAACGTGACGATTGCGCTGAGCTCGAGCAACCCGACGGAAGGGACGGTCAGTCCGGCGAGCCTGACCTTTACGACCGCGAACTGGAACGCGGCGCAGACGGTGACGGTGACGGGCGTGGACGACGCGGTCGTCGACGGGCCGATCACCTACACGATTGTGACGGCGCCGGCGGTGAGCACCGACGCCAACTACAACACGCCGGGACGCGGCCGACGTGCTGGTGACCAATACCGACAACGACACGGCGGGCATCACGGTGACGCCGACGGCCGGCCGCTGACGACGACCGAAGCGGGCGGGACGGCGACGTTTACGGTGGTGCTGAACACGCAGCCGACGGCGAACGTGACGATTGCGCTCAGCTCGAGCAACACGGCGGAAGGGACGGTCAGTCCGGCGAGCCTGACCTTTACGACCGCGAACTGGCAGACGTGCCGCAGACGGTGACGGTGACGGGCGTGGACGACGCGGTCGTCGACGGGCCGATCACCTACACGATTCGTGACGGCGCCGGCGGTGAGCACCGACCCGAACTACAACACGCCGGGACGCGGCCGACGTCCTGGTGACGAATACCGACAACGACACGGCGGGGATCACGGTCGACGGCCGCCGACGGCCGCTGACGACGACCGAAGCGGGCGGGACGGCGACGTTCACGGTGGTGCTCAACACGCAGCCGACGGCGAACGTGACGATTGCGCTCAGCTCGAGCAACACCGGCTGAAGGGACGGTCCAGTCCGGCGAGCCTGATCTTTACGAGCGCTGAACTGGCAGACGCGCGCAGACGGTGACGGTGACGGGCGTGGACGACGCGGTGGTCGACGGGCCGATCACCTACACGATTGTGACGGCGCCGGCCGTGAGCACCGACCCCAACTACAACACGCGGGACGCGGCCGACGTGCTGGTGACGAATACCGACAACGACACGCGCGGGCATCACGGTGACGTCCGGCGGGGCCGCTGACGACGACCGAGGCGGGCGGGACGGCGACGTTTACGGTGGTGCTCAACACGCAGCCGACGGCGAACGTGACGATTGCGCTGAGCTCGAGCAACACGGCCGAAGGCACGGTCGAGTCCGGCGAGCCTGATCTTTACGCCGCGCGAACTGGCAGACGCGGCGCAGACGGTGACGGTGACCGGCGTGGACGACGCGGTCGTCGACGGGCCGATCACCTACACGATCGTGACGGCGCCGGCGGTGAGCACCGACGCCAACTACAACACCCGGGACGCGGCCGACGTCCTGGTGACCAATACCGACAACGACACGGCGGGGATCACGGTCACGCCGGCGGGGCCGCTGACGACGACCGAGGCGGGCGGGACGGCGACGTTTACCGTGGTGCTCAACACGCAGCCGACGGCGAACGTGACGATTGCGCTCAGCTCGAGCAACACGACGGAAGGGACGGTCAGTCCGGCGAGCCTCGACCTTTACGACCGCCAACTGGCAGCACGCCGCAGACGGTGACGGTGACGGGCGTCGGACGACGCGGTCGTCGACGGGCCGATCACCTACACGATTGTGACGGCGCCGGCGGTGAGCACCGACGCCAACTACAACACGCGGGACGCGGCCGACGTGCTGGTGACCAATACCGACAACGACACGGCGGGCATCACGGTGACGCCGGCGACGGGCCGCTGACGACGACCGAAGCGGGCGGGACGGCGACGTTTACGGTCGTGCTCAACACGCAGCCGACGGCGAACGTGACGATTGCGCTCAGCTCGAGCAACACGGCGGAAGGGACGGTCAGTCCGGCGAGCCTGATCTTTACGCCGCGCGAACTGGCAGACGTGGCGCAGACGGTGACGGTGACGGGCGTGGACGACGCGGTCGTCGACGGGCCGATCACCTACACGATTGTGACGGCGCCGGCGGTGAGCACCGACGCCAACTACAACACGCCGGGACGCGGCCGACGTCCTGGTGACCAATACCGACAACGACACGGCGGGCATCACGGTCGACGCCGACGCGGGGCCGCTGACGACGACCGAAGCGGGCGGGACGGCGACGTTCACGGTGGTGCTCAACACGCAGCCGACGGCGAACGTGACGATTGCGCTCAGCTCGAGCAACACCGGCGGAAGGCACGGTGCAGCCCGGCGAGCCTGACCTTTACGACCGGCGAACTGGAACGTCGGCGCAGACGGTGACGGTGACGGGCGTCGACGACGCGGTCGTCGACGGGCCGATCACCTACACGATTGTGACGGCGCCGGCCGTGAGCACCGACGCCGAACTACAACACGCGGGACGCGGCCGACGTGCTGGTGACCAATACCGACAACGACACGGCGGGGATCACGGTGACGCCGGCGGGGCCGCTGACGACGACCGAGGCGGGCGGGACGGCGACGTTTACGGTCGTGCTCAACACGCAGCCGACGGCGAACGTGACGATTGCGCTCAGCTCGAGCAACACGGCGGAAGGGACGGTCAGTCCGGCGAGCCTGATCGTTTACGACCGTGCGAACTGGCAACGCGCGCAGACGGTGACGGTGACGGGCGTGGACGACGCGGTGGTCGACGGGCCGATCACCTACACGATTGTGACGGCGCCGGCCGTGAGCACCGACGCCAACTACAACACGCGGGACGCGGCCGACGTGCTGGTGACCAATACCGACAACGACACGGCGGGCATCACGGTGACGCCGGCGACGGGCCGCTGACGACGACCGAGGCCGGCGGGACGGCGACGTTTACGGTGGTGCTCAACACGCAGCCGACGGCGAACGTGACGATTGCGCTCAGCTCGAGCAACACGGCCGAAGGGACGGTGAGCCCGGCGAGCCTGATCTTTACGACCGCGCAACTGGAACGACGCCGCAGACGGTGACGGTGACCGGCGTGGACGACGCGGTCGTCGACGGGCCGATCACCTACACGATCGTGACGGCGCCGGCGACGAGCACGGACCCCAACTACAACACGCGGGACGCGGCCGACGTGCCGGTGACCAATACCGACAACGACACGGCGGGCATCACGGTCGACGCCGACGGCGGCGCTGACGACGACCGAGGCGGGCGGGACGGCGACGTTTACGGTGGTGCTCAACACGCAGCCGACGGCGAATGTGACGATTGCGCTCGAGCTCGAGCAACACGGCCGAAGGGCACGGTCACTGCCGGCGAGCCTGGTCGTTCACGCCGGCGAACTGGCAACGTGGCGCAGACGGTGACGGTGACGGGCGTGGACGACGCGGTCGTCGACGGGCCGATCACCTACACGATTGTGACGCGCGCCGGCGGTGAGCACCGACGCCAACTACAACACCCGGGACGCGGCCGACGTCCTGGTGACCAACACCGACAACGACACGGCGGGGATCACGGTCAGTCCGGCGGGGCCGCTGACGACGACCGAGGCGGGCGGGACGGCGACCTTCACGGTGGTGCTCAACACGCAGCCGACGGCGAACGTGACGATTGCGCTCAGCTCGAGCAACACGGCGGAAGGGACTGTGGTCAGTCCGGCGAGTCCTCGTGTTCACGCCGTCAACTGGGAACGCCGCAGACGGTGACGGTGACTGGCGTGGACGATGCGGTCGTCGACGGCCCGATCACGCTACACGATTGTGACGGCGCCGGCGACGAGCACGGACCCAACTGGCAACACTTGTGACGCGGCCGACGTCGCTGGTGACCAACACCGACAACGACGTCGCCGCGGTCCGCGGTGACGCCCGGCGGCCGGCCTGACTGACGACCGAAGCCGGACGGCGACCGCGGTTCACGGTCGTGCTCAACGACGTCAGCCGACGGCGGACGTGACTATTGCGCTCGAGCAGCGAATGAAGGAACCTCTTTACGAGCGCGAACGGAACGTGGCGCAGACGGTGACGGTGACGGGCTCATTGTCGCGGTCGTCGACGGGCCGATCACCTACACGGTGTGACGGCGCCGGCGGCGAGCACCGACGCCGAACTACGACGCACCCGCGAACGCGGCCGACGTCGCTGGTGACCAACGCCGACAACGACGCGGCGGGGATCACGGTCGACGCCGCCGGGGCCGCTTGACGACGACCGAGGCAGCGGCGGGACGGCGACGTTCACCGTCGTGCTCGACGACCCAGCCCACCGCGACCGTGACGATCGCGCTCAGTTCGAGCACCCCCGACCGGAAGGACGGTCAGTCCAGCTCTGACGTTTACGACTGGCAACTGGCATGACGCCGCAGACCGTGACGGTGACCGGCGTGAGACGATGCGGTCGTCGACGGGCCGATCACCTACACGATTGTGACGGCGCCGGCCGTGAGTGCCGACTATCAACTACGGCGCAAGGGACGCAGCCGACGTCCCTGGTGACCAACGCCGACAACGACGTGGCGGGAATCACGGTGACGGTGCCGGCAGGGCCGCTCGACGGCGACTGGCAAGCGGGCGGCACCGCGACGCACCGTGGTGCTGAACACGCAGCCGACGGCGAACGTGACGATTGCGCTCAGCTCGAGCAACACGGCGGAAGGGACGGTCAGTCCGGCGAGCCTGACCTTCGCCAGCGCGAACTGGAACGTGGCGCAGACGGTGACGGTGACGTGGCGTGGACGATGCGGTCGTCAGACGGGCCGATCACGTACATCGATTGTGACGGCGCCGGCGGTGAGCACCGACGCCAACTACAACACCCGGGACGCGGCCGACGTGCTTCCGGTTGACGAGCAGCGATCTACCGACGTGGCGGGGATCACGGTGGACCGGCGGCGCCCACGCCGCTCGCGACGACCGGCAGCGGGCGGCACCGCGCGCCACCGTCGTGCTGAACACGCAGCCGACGGCGAACGTGACGGTTGCGCTCGGCTCGAGCAACCCGGCTGCTGGAACGTCCTTCCGGACGAGCCTCATTTCGCCAGCGCGAACTGGAACGTGGCGCGGGCGGTGACCGTCACTGGAGCGCGGGATCGATGCGGTCGTCAGACAGGCCCGATCACGGGCCATCGATTGTGACGGCGCCGGCGGTGAGCACGGGACCCGAACTACAACACGCGCGGGACGCGGCCGACGTGCTGGTGACCAATGCCGACGACGACAGCGCGGGACATGGCACGGTCGCCGCGCTCAGGCCGACGACGGAAGCGGGCGGCACGCCGCAATCTTCACGGTGGTGCTCACCACGCCAGCCGACGGCGGAACGTGACGATTGCGCTCAGCTCGAGCAACACGGCCAGAGGACGGTCACCCCGGCGAGCCTGACTTTCACGAACGTGGCGCAGACGGTGACCGGCGTCGATGATCAGCTACACGATCCTTACGGCCGCGGCGACGAAGCACCGGACAGCAACTACAACAACGTCAACGCAGCCATCACGATTTTGAGTACGGACAACGACGTCGTCGGGATCACGGTCTCGTCGATCTCCGGGCCGACGACAGGACCGGAGGGACGGCAACCTTCACTGTCGTGCTAACCTCGCCGACGGCGGACGTCATCGGCCTGACCTCGAACGACGGCGGGCAGTCAGGTCGCAGTAGACCGTGACCGTGATGCGGCGTCAACGACCGTCGACGGCAACATCTTCGATCGACCGCTGCCGCGAGCGCGGATCTCAACTACAACGGCGTCAATGCAAGCGACGTGACGGTGGCGGAAATGATGACGTAACGCCGATCTCGGGTCCTCGTTGACGAGTGGCGTCAGTTCGGTCGGCCGGCGGCGCCGCGATACGATGTGGTGTAACGCCGGACCGGGTCCGTGGTCGGCGCGACGCCGATACCGCGCCGGCATGTTACCTTCGGCAGCTGGACGTGTGTGGCGTCGTCTGGTTCGGCGTCCTGCTGCAGGACGGGAACATCGCGCGCCGTGGACGTCTCCTCGCTGGGCACGGTGACGTTCACGGTGCCGTACGTTTCGTCGGTGGCGGCCTGGCGGCTACGGCGACGGTCTCGGTCATCCAGCGGTCGATCCGACACCGGCCAACACCGCCTATTGACCACGTGACTCCACCTATTGACGGCGGATCTGTCGGTGACCAGACGAACGGCGGGACGGTCGTGTCCGTTGGAGCAACCTACACCGTTGTCGTCAGCGGCGCGGGCGGATATCGCGAGCGGCGTGGTGCTGACCGGCCGCGGTCGGGCTGCGAATCCACGTGCGCAGCCGCAGTGGCGGTGTGTCCAGCCGACGGTCGATCGAAAGTGGTCTCGCCATCGACGCTGCCTGCTGGCGGCGTCGTGACCTTCACGATCAGCCGTTACGGCGTCGAGCGGTTCCGTGAGCAACGTCGCGACGATTGCCGTGCCGGCCGGTATGACGGATGCCGTCACCGCCTTCGGCGACCGACACCGATTCAGTCGTTGCGGCCGTCGCCGATCTGGCCGTGACGATGATGACAACATGCCCGTCGCGTTAGCGGTTTCTACGGTCATCGTGATAACGGGTCAGCGCGGTCGGGCGCGACCTTGATTACGGCGCCGGCTGGATGATTCGGCAACTGGACGTGCGTGGCGGCGCGGATCGTCCTGGCGGACCGGTAACATTTCAGCGACGGTCAGCCTGCTGGCTGGTGGTAGTATTCACCGTCCCACCGTCGGCACTTCGTTGCCGGCGCCGGTGGCGCCTTCCCAGCTTTGTCGCGGTCCCGGCGAGTGGCCGATCCGTTGCCGCCGAACAACACGGCGACCGATGTGAACCAGACGACGCCGCCGCAGAGCAGGCCTGTTAATCCGGCGGTGGTGCGACGGTCGTTGGTCAGCCGTTCGAGGTTACGGTTGATGTCAGGACCGGGTTGAATCCGCTCTCGAACCTGCGGGTCGCAGGCGCTGTCCGCGGCGTTTGCCTGGGGCGGTCCGGTCGATCTCCGGGCGCCGACCTGGCGGGCAGGTCGCGCTCGCCGAACGCCGGACGGTGGCGCGACGGCGCCGTCGTTGCCAATCCGGGTTCACGGGCATCGGAAGCGGATCCGGGGCCTCAGCGGTTCTCCGTCGCTCGTTTCCGGGCGGTATGTGATCGACTTCCGTGTGCGCATCATACCAGCGCCTCGACGGACCAACTCAATCGTGTGGCGAGACCATGACAAGCGGTGGGGCGTTATCTCGACGCCGGGCACGGCCGTCGGGTTGCTGCTCCGCGCTGGCGTCTAAGATGTTGACGGGGGTCAGGCAACCGGCGATGGGCCTGTGTTCGAGCTCGCTTCGCCATCGTCGTGCGGAATACCGATGCGCCGCTTCGAACGTGCAGGTGACCGACGATCTGGCGGAGACGTTTGCGCCTGGCGCGCCGGTCATCTCCGTCTCAAGCCGTCGATCGAGGAGCGGATCGCGTTCAACTGACGCCGGGATCCTGACACGTGCAGCCCGGTGCCGAGAGCCGGATCTGTTCACCGCGTCAGGTAACGGGCGGGCGGCGGTCCCGGTGGCCGGGGACCAGCGGGATCGCGACGACGAGCGTGCCGGGCGTCGTGTCACCGCGGCGAATCGACCGATGTCGGCGTGCGCCGCGGGCCGACGGTGAGCGGACCCGACGGTTCGCCTGGTGCGCGTGCGCGGTTGGCGTAAAGCTCGCGAACGTGTTCGTCGCCGAGATCGGCGACGCCGTGCGGTATGCCGTGCGCGTGCGCAGCGTCGGCGGTCCGACCTTCCGTCACGCCGCTCGGCTTCCGCTTTGCCGGTTCGGCGCGTCTGGCCGGCAGCGGGGCGGCGCAGCCGGTGCGGATCCGGCTGGTGGGCCTGGTCCTGTCTTACATTGCCGCGCAGGGCTGAAACTACAGTTCTGATCACCTATTCCGTGCGTCGGGCCTGGCGCGCTGCAGGGTGACGGTGTCAGCGCGGACGCGGTGAGCGGCGCCCTGCGGTCAGGCTTTGCTGCGGCGCGCGTGCTCGTCTTCACGACTGACGCCTGCGTCGTCGGCGTGATCTTCGCGGATCGCTGCGGCAATGGCCTCCGGGATTGCTTCGAAGGTCGCTCATCAGCGATCTCGAGGGCAGAAAGCTATTGCGGTCTCGCACCGACTACGCATGTGGAGTCGACCGGACCACGTTGCCTGTCGGCGCCAGGTTGTGGCGAGCAGCAATCGCAATGCGGGCCTGCCGGCTGCCTCTTCGTCGATCAAGTTCGGCGGGTCATCGCACGGACATCGACGCGAGCGCGACCCCGGTGAGATCGACGTGCGGCGGGCGCGCGCAGGTTTGGGCGCCGGGTTCGAGGATCGTTGCAGCGGCCATTGTGTGACGATGGGAATGGCGCCGTCGCGTGGAGTGCACCGGTGTCGGCACCGATGCAGGTCCGACAGCCGGTGGATTCGAGCGATTCGGCAGGGGTGGCTCACCCGGCGACCTGATGCGCCGGGCCCCGGGGGCGGCGTGCCGCCCCCGCGACCGCCGCAATCCACAGGGCGTCACTGCGCTGTCAGCTTGCAGCGTGCTCGCCGTCGCGCTGCTTGATGGCGTCGTTTCGATCTT
>ERZ1370068.5622-contig-4641_pt1 | contig 20927 bp, 24 predicted proteins | sample MGYA00561227_ERZ1370068 | MGnify/ENA primary metagenome ERZ1370068 (study PRJEB38410, sample SAMEA6850437) | metagenome | study: Metagenomic assessment of the ecological functions of the soil: analysis of the soil microbiota associated with the... | reverse complement strand
GTTACGTATTGCTGCCGGTCCACCCGCGCCGAGCGCGATGACTGCGAGCGGCGCTTCACGGATCTGATCGACGTCGAGCAGGCGCGCGACGGCGTCGTCGACGAATCCCGTCACGACGTGGGCCGGGACGCCGAGCGCGCGCCGCGCGGCAAGCAGGTTCGCGATCAGCGTGCCCGCGTCCCAGAAGCAGTGTCGGTAGGTGCGGGTGCGGTACTTCCAGGCGTTCCGCCAGAAGGTGCTCGTCAGCACCAGCAGGACGGGAGCGGCGGCCACGTGCGGCTCGTCGCCGGTGGCGGCGACGAGATGCGCTCGGTGGTCGCCGGCCCGGAGCGTCCGCAGCGCGAAGTCGTGCGGCCCGAAGTGATGCACGCCGGCGGCGAGACCGTCGATGTCGCCGCACACGACGTACGCATCCACGTGATAGAGCGCGCCCGTGCAGGCCGCCGCGCGATAGAAGATCTCGCCGCCGGGGTACGAGCGGCGCTTGAGCACGCCCGCACTGAAGTAGAGCAGGTGCGCCAGCAGGCCGACATCGAGCGCGCGGGCGGCGGGGCCGTGATGCCGGCGATCGCCGTCGAGCGCCAGATGCTGCGATCCGCGGCAGGTCCGTCGGGAGCGCGATCGAGTCGAGGTCCGGGATAGACCTTGAACGGGATCGGCTGGTTGTCCCAGTCGAGGGCGTAGGCGCTCGCGCGTATGCTCGCCGGCGAATGCTTGGTGCGTTCGTGGTACTCGCGCAGCGTCGTCGTGGCGGCCACCGGACGGCCATGGCCCTCGATACCACGATCGCCCGCGGTTGGCCGGGACTGCCCTCGGCGCGACGCTGCCGGCGCTCTCAACGCTGACCGGGATCCTTCACGGAGCGGCCGGACCTGAAAAAGTCGAAGCGCTTTGGCATAGGCCGCGAGCCCGATCTGCGATCCGGTGATGCGCCCGGCTGAAGTCGTCGGCGGTGACGTGGATGCCACCCCGAGGCGCGCGACTGTCCGGCTTGGTCGGCGGCGCCTCGTAGTACGTCGCCCATTGCAGCTGGACGTCGGTCGTGAGAGCAAAGGATGGAACACCGTCATCGGCCGGAGCATATCCTTCGAGTGACGCGAGAGGGCCTTGGCGTTCGCGGGCCGGCCGTTCGATGTCGGACGCGTTTGGAGCCTGGGCGCGGGCGGAATCGCCGACACCATGAGACGTCTGCTTCCTCTCGCGCTGCTGATCGCCTGCAATCCTGTTCGGCGCGGCGCTGTTACGGCGATCGAAGCCGAGAGTCCCGTCTCGTCCGACGCCCGCATGTAGCGATCCGTCGACGTGCGGGACGAATGTGCCGCCGGCGCCCGCCGCGACCGACCGCATCGTCCCGACAGCGCCGCCGCCTGATCGGGCGGCGACGCGGACCGTCCAGCCGTCCCCGGCGTTGGCCGCCGCCGACGGCGCCGGCGCTGCGCGCGGAGGCCGACCGGCTGATCGCGGCAGGGCAAGGTCGATGGAGGGAATCGACGGTCTTCCGCAAGGCGGTCGAGGCCGCTCCGACCGCCAAGAACCACGGCGACTTCGGCGGCCTGCTCTACCGGCTGACCGCGTTCGACGAGGCCGCGCTCCACTTGCGGGCGGCGGCCAGAGCTCGAGCCCGGAAACGCCGACCGCTGGATCGCGCTCGCGAACGTCTACTACCGAAAGGTCGACCCCGGCGAGGCGTGGAAGGCCGAAAAGCGCGCCGCGCGAGGCAGAGCCCGGGATCGAGCTCGGACGCGACAACGAGGGATGCCGGATGCGAAAGGGGCGACGGCACCGCATTATCCATAGGCTGGCCGCGGCGGCGCCGTGGAGAATGCCGTTGACCTGGCCGTTTCCGACGTGTTGAGCGCCCATGAGAAGGCGCGAATCTCCGCCACCCCACCAGGAGGATACCGTGAACGATTCGAACGCAGTTCCAGGCGCTCGCCGCCGTGCTTGCACTCGCCACGCTGCCCGCAGTTGCGCAGTGCGTTTTCCGATTGCCCGGCAGATCACGTGGCCGACGGCTACACCTGCAACCAGCAAACGAGGGGCGGGAAGACCGGCGGTTTCTTCCGCATCACCTTTCCATCGGATTGGGACGGTGACCTCGTCATCATCAATCACGGGTTCGACCTGAACGACCTGCACATGCGTCCGCACGAGACGTGCAGCCAGCGGCGCCGTCCTTGACGTGTGAGCAGGATTCGGATTGCGGCGGCGAGCAACTTCTGCAACAACATCTCGTACCTCGGCCTCGACGAGTTGCTGCTGCCGATGGGCAAGGCCGTCGCGGCCAGCACCTACACCGACAGCGGTTGGGCCACGTTCCACTCGGCCAAGGACATCAAGGACATCCTCAAGTACGTGAAGAAGAGCTCCGGCGTCGGCGATCAGCTGAAGCGCGTGATCATCACGGGCTTCTCGGGCGGCGGTGCCGTGACCGCCGACGCCACGCTGAAGCTCAAGATCAACGGCGCGGTTCCGCTCTGCGCGGCCGCGGCGGGCGGCCTCACGACGTGGGACGTCGCCCATGAAGTCCGGATGGTCTACGACTACGTCTGCGCCGGCGTGCCCAATGCCAACTTCCTGTATCCGTCGGACGTCGGCCAGCCGAACAGCGCGAACTCCGATCAGGACGGCGTCGGCTTGGCGCTCAAAGTCGACCGGTGCTTCGGCATCCTCGGTGTAGCGCCGGACGACGGACACCAGGCCGAACGCCTCGCGAAGTTCCTCGCGCTCACCAGCTTCACCGGCGACGCGAGCCACGGCGGGAGCGGCGTCAACGTCGCGAGCGCTCTCGGGTTTGCGGTCCTCGGTCTCGGTGATTTCGTCCACGACCCGAAGCGCTTGAAGGAGAAGCGCATTGGGTTCTAACGAAGGCCTCGACTACACCACGCTCGGCAACGATCCGATGCTCGCCGCGGACTACGACGCGAACGTCGAGCGCCTCACGGCCGGCAAGGGACGGAAGCAGCTCGAGAAGGCGTTCTTCCCGACTTCACCAAGGGGCGCGGCAAGAAGGTCTCGTACCCGATCCTGTCGATGGCCGGCGCGAACGACTGGCTCGTCATCCCGGAGTTCAACCGCGTCTACGACGATGCGCTTGACGGCCGGCAACAAGGCGTTCACGCAGACCTGGATCAACACCTACGGTCACTGCGTCTTCAGCGAGCAGGAAGTCACCGCGCGCTCTTCACGAAGTACTTCGAGTGGCTCGGCCCGGTCGGCGGCCCGTACGGGACGCAACCGACGGCCGACCGACATCTCGAACGCGTGCCTCGGGCTGCCGGGTGGCGTCGACGGCGACACGTGCAGCTTCAACACCGCGTTCTCGCCGGGCGCGATCTACGACCGGATCCCGGCAGCGAGGATTGGCCGGCGGCAGCGAAAGCACCGTAAGCGCTCTCGTCGTTCGCGAGATGCAATCTCCGAGGCCCTCGGCTGCGGAAGCCGAGGGCCTCACTCTTTGGCCTCGTCGACAGCGCACTCTGGGCGGCACGCGGTTCAAAATCACATCGGCGATCGCAGTCTCGGTAAGTTGTTGCGCGATAGCTATACTCAGCCGACGGCTGTAACGTGAAATCCACACCGATCTCAGGAGGAACAATGACATTAGAGGTCGGCAACAAGATCGACGGTTTCTGCCGCCGGTGGTAAGTCCGGTGCTTCGGCACACGATTCGAGACCATCGCTTAGGGCAGAAAACTCGACGCGCGGTCACGCTGCAACACCTGCAAGCGAGGCGACACTCTGCATCAGGGCGCCAGGCACCTCGGACCCGCGGCGCGGAATCGCGTCGCGCATGAGCCACGTGAGCGCGAAGTACGAGCTGCCATTGCGCGCGCGCCGGACGGAGGCCCACTCTGACGCCCCACTGGACCTCGGCGAGTTCTGGCAGATCTGGGCACGCTCGACGTCCCATGGGCGCGCGTTCGACTGTCGGATGTCGTCACGGGTCGCCCGCTGACACACTGTGCACAGATCGACATCTGCTTGCCGCGGGCGCGAAGGTCCTGCAGCAAGGCGCGCTAGTCTGCGTCGAGATTCGAAAGGTCGCGACGTCGTACCCAGCGCACGCGCATCAGTGAGCAAGGGGTCCGTCGATGAACAAGCAGCAGGAAGCGGATCTCGACAGCGTGCTCGACGGGTACGACCGCCGCGACAGAGCGACGATAGCAGCGAACTCGACGCCCGGCATCGCGGGGAACGCGATTTCTATTCCGGCTTCGGCAAGCTCGTCGCAGAGGTGATCAAGCCCGAGATGGCGCGCCTCGTTGCCAAATTGACTCCGCGCGGCCACCGCTGCTCCGATCGAGGAAGAATCTGCGAGCGCAACCAACGAGGGTTACGACCGACCCGGATCCATACGCTTCGTGTTCATTCCGGATCAACGGTACCCGCAGGGCCAGCGAGGATCCGGCTGCAATCTTTTTCAGCCGGCAGCAGCAGAACAGTGGAGCTGGCGTACAGCGCCGCGGTCCCCGTCGATCACGGATCCTACCGCTTGTGCCGCGTAACCTCGCGCTTGCAGAGGTGACGCGTGACGTGGTTTCCGGCCAGATCGTCGCGATGGTGAAGGCGCTGTCGTAGGAGAGTCTCCCTGCGCGCCGGGACGCGACCGACCGTCCCGCAGCGTGCACGAGCCGCCCAGCCGCGGTGCTCCGGCGCGAGCGCGTCCGGCGCGCCAGGTGGCGCACCATGCGCAAGATGCCGTCGCGCCAGTCGACGCGCGTCGGGCCGATCAACGCGTGCATGCGCTCCGTGTCGAGGCAGAGGCTGCCGAACGCCTCCGGATCGTCCTGAAAGGTCGGCGCGAGGCCGGTCAGCTCGCCGAGATAGCCGCACCACTCCTCGATGCTGGTGGACTCCGGAGCCGCCGAAGTTCACCGTCGTCGTGTCGACGGACGCGGCGGCGAGCAAGCGCGGGAATCTTCTCCACGTAGTCGTCGACGTGGAGGAGGTTGTACAGCGGTTCGGGCGCTCCGGGTGGACGGTGATGGGGACGCCCTGGCGCATCATGATCAGGTGGTAGAACGGCCAGCCGCCGTTGTCGCCGTACGGGACGCTCAGCCGCGCGATGGTCGCCGGCACTCCGAGGCGTCGCGCGCACAACCGCACCACCGTTTCCGCGGCGATCTTGCTGATGCTGTAGGTCGGGAACATCGACCGGTGGTTGTCGCCGAGGGCCGCGTCCTCGCGCCGCGGCGCATCGCCTGCCGTAGGCGTACACCGGCAGCCGAGGAGAAGTGGACGACGGCCTTGGCGCGCGGCAACTGCATCATGAGGTCGCCGATGCCCTCGGCGTTCGCCTGCAGATCCACCGCCCATCGGCCGCTCTTGGCGACGGCGAAATTCAGCACGTAGTCGATGTCGGCCGGGACCTGGCGCAAGCTCGCAGGCTCGGCGAGGTCGGCCTTGATCGGCACCGCACCGAGGTCGCGCACCTGCGCCGCGTCCTCCTCGCGCATGAAGCGGGCCGAGGGCGAACACCTCGGCGCTCTTCGCGTACGCCGCGACCACGGGCAGTGCGACCTGCCCGGTGGGTCCGGTGATCAGGAGGCGCTTTCCCGTGAGGTCGATCGGTGCCAGGGCCATACCGTCCGCTCTTATCGATCGCGGCGCGGCGCTGTCTACCGATGCAGGATCAGCTGCAGGGGCCCGTGGTGTCACATTCCGCGCGCTCGACGCCCGAGTGATGTAGTCGAGCAGGCATCGCCCGCCCGCGTCGTCACGCCCGGTGCAAAGATGACGGCGGTGGAAGCCCAGATGCAGCCACGGCGCAGGGTCGGCTGCTCGATTCGATGTCAGGGGCCCGACGTCAGACCGTTTGTCAGACGCGCCATGCGCTCCGCAGGCGCTGCGCCGCGAGCCTGAGCAACAGAACGGCGATCGACCCATCGCAGACCAAGCGCGAAGGCGACCCCATGGAAGGACGGCTCCCAGTACGAGATCGGGGTCGGGAAGCGATACGCGGAGAGCGGCCAGAAGATCGGGATAGCCGTCGCTGCGGTGGGTGAGCATGTCCAGGGACACGTGCGATCCCCAGCCGAGGACGAATGCCGTGACGCGCCTCGACGCGTGGCGCGGGCGCCGGAGACCGCTCCGACGACTGGAGGACGACGGTGCCGAGCAGGACGGCGCTCCAGGGCACGACGGAGTGCAGCCCGCAGACCAGAGGGCTCCGCCAGAGCGCATCCCAGAGCGCCGGATCGGCGAGCATGCCCGGCCCGGCGCGCAGGCGACGCGGCGGCGATATCACCGCGACGTACGGCAGATCTGGCACGACGGCGCCGAGCACGAACCAACCGACCCAGCGTCGGCGACCGATACGGATACCAGGCCCAGAAGGCGTGCGCGTAGATCGTCACGACGAGACCCCCGCTGCCGGATGACCATCCGGCGGGCAACGGGCAGCCTCGGCTCGGGCTGGTTGAACGTTCAGGCGCGTACTGCTCTACGCTACGGAGCCAGGAAGCCCGCATCGATCGACCGGTTCCGGCACATCCGCCGCCGCTCAACGAGAAGGAGAGACGCAATGTTCAGCCACGTGATGGTCGGCGCCAGCGACCTCGACGCATCCAGGAAGTTCTACGACGCCGTGCTCGGCACGCTCGGCATCCCAGCCGCCGTCACGCGACGAGAAGGGACGCCTCTTCTACATGTCGCCGACGGGGTGCTTCGCCGTCACGACGCCGATCAACGGCGCTCCGGCCACCGCCGCCAACGGCGGGACGGTCGGGTTCGGCGTCGCGGATCCGGCCACCGTGGACGCCTGGCACGCGGCCGGGCGTCGCCAACGGCGGGACGACCTGCGAGGATCCTCCGGGCGTCCGCGAAGGCGGCATGGGGAAGATGTATCTCGCCTATCTGCGGGATCCGTCCGGCAACAAGCTCTGCGCCCTGCACCGCATGGGCTGAGCGACCATCGATTCCTCTCGTCGCATGCGCAACGTCAGCCGATCCGCCGCTGCCCTCGGTGCCGGGCAGCGGCGCTGGCAGAAGGCGAGAAGTGGTGGGCGGCACGGAACGCCGATTCCGAACGGGGACATCGCCCTTTGACGCCGAAGCGCGCTGCCCTGATGCCGCGCCGGCCCGACCTCACGCGCGAGCAGTTTCGCCGGTACTACGAGAGTCGCCATACCCCGTTGGCGCTCCGCTATTTTCGCTTCCCGCAAATACGTGCGGAATCACCTGCTGAGCGCGCCGGACATCGGCTTCGACTGTGTGTCCGAGTTCTGGCCCGCGCAGATGGACGCGACGTTCGCGCTCATGCAGACGAAGGTCGGCGAACGCATGCGTGAGGACGAGCGCCAGTTCGCCGATCAGCCCCGTATCGTCTCGGGCCGTTGTGAGGAGATCCGACTCGCCGGCGGGGCGCGCCCCGACGACGAGGCGGCGTCACCAAGCTGGCGCTGCTGCTGCGGACTGCCGCTCGACGCGACGACGCTGGTCGGGTCACTGCACGCCTGGGCCGCGGACACGGCGGCGCCGGGTCGAAGCGTCACCCTCGATCGCGTGAGCGGCATGCCGCCCGCGGCGTTTCCCTGCGACGCGATCCTCTGGCTGCATGCGGTCGACGTCGACCCCGATCCCCGCTTGCCGGCGGGCATCGAGATCGTCGGCCGTGCGCTGACCGAAGCCGAAGAAACCCCCGCGGCCGTTCTGGCAATGGCCGGGAGCGAAACCCCTCGTCTGAGCGCGATGCTCGGCGGATCTGCCGGGTCACTCAGCGCGCGCACTCCTCGCACGGCCCACGCGCGGGCGCTCAGCGCAATGGGTCCCCGCTCCTGGCTGCAGGAGCCCGTTCGAGTCTCCGAGCCAATGTTGCGCGACGATCAGGGTCGAGTGATGTGACGTAGGCAGGGGCGGGACCGGTACCGCCGAGCAGGGGATGCCAGTAGTCCTCGAAGCCGGCGAACTCCGTTGGGATCTCGATCGCCTCGCAGCGGACGTCGCCGAGACCACCCGCGCGAAACACGTCGCTGAGGGCGTCGGGGCGGCAGAGGGGGAAGCGCACGCCTTCGTCGAGCTCCCGGGCCGTTGCATCGAGCGCCGCCGCCGCATCCCAGAAACGGCGGAGGAGCTGCATCCCCGCCGGCATAGTCCCACACGCACGCGGAGACCGTCCCCTGCGCGCGAGCGAGAGCACGCATCTCCTGAACGGCAGCCGCGGGATCGGGAAAGAAGTTGAGGGCGAGAAGTGAGCCGATGCTGTCGTAGCCGCCCTGCTCGGCGGGAAGGCCGCCTGAACCCGCGACGACGAACGAGGCCCGGACGTCCGGAGAATGCCTGCGAGCGTGGTCGACGAAAGGCTCCGCCGGATCGCACCCCAGTACGGAGGCGGGATCGGCGAGACTGCAGATCGCGTCCGTGAGAGCGCCCGTGCCACAGCCGACGTCGAGCCAGTGAAGACCGCCTGGGGAGCCTCAACCAGGACACGAGCCGACGTGCGAGCCGTCGGCTCCACCGACCCATGAACTCCTCGTAGGCTGATCCGGCAGCCCACGTATCGGAAAGGTTGGGCATGCTCTCGGCGGCGTCTCGCCGGCCCTCGCGCCGGCGACCGGGCGTCATGGGCTGCCAACGACGCTACCTGCGCTCGTCGCAGGAAGTCCATCTCTGGTGGCGGACAGTACGATCGGCGCGACCGTCGACGTCCCGCTGAACGCCACGGGGCTCGCTTTGCTCCAGGCGAGCTCGGGCCAGATCGCGCTCGGCGGTGCCATCACTACGCTCACCAAGGGCTGACCGGTGTCACCTCAACCTCCACGGGAGACGACGCCATCCTCACCGTCGACGCGACGCTCGAACGCCTCGAGCTGCAACCAACCAGCCTCACGCGCGGCGAGGGCGAATCCTTTCGGCTGCGCGCCGTCGGGCATTTCGCGGGCGGCTACACGCGCTCGATCGCCAAGCGCGTGGTCTGCGCCTCGAGCGATCCGAGCGTCGGCAAGCCCACGAACGACGTCGTCCTGTCCGAGCACGCCCGCGTGCTCGCCCTCGCCGAGGGCACCGCGATTCTCTCGGCGACCGACCCGCTCTCCGGCCTCACCTCGACGGCCACGGGCGACGACGTCACGCTGACCGTCGTACCTCCGCTCGAACGCTGCATCATCCTCAACACCGGCCCGATCGCGCTGATCCTCGACCACGAGTATCAATTGACCGCGCGCGGCTTCTATCCCGGGGGCTTCGAGCGCAACCTCACCCAGCAGGTCGTGTGGTCGAGCGCCGCGCCCGCGATCCTGAGGCGCCGAACACCGAAGGCGACCGCAGCCGGGTGAAGGGACTCTTCCCCGGGGATACGGAGGTGACCGCCACCGACTCGGTCACGGGCACGCCGTGCGAGAGCAGCGTCACGTTCCAGGTCCGAACGCCATTGGGGAGGCCGGCAACAGGCTGGGGAACCTCTGCACAGGTGGCTCCCCGGCTGCGAAACGCGATCCATCCGCGATCGACGGCGGCGCGAAGCCCTCGACGTATCATTCAGATACGCGGTCGGGCTTCGCGCCTTGCGCTCGCGGCGGCTCGCGCTTCTCGCTCGGAACCCACCTGTGCAGAGGTTCCCTAGGGGTGACGATGAACGAGATCGGGCCTCGCTGTTGTCAGCCAAGGGCACGGGCTTTTCCTCGCGACTGCGGTCGTAGTAGCTGGACGCCATGAAATTCGGACTCATGTACGCCAATGCCGGCCCGTTCGCGTTTCCCGAGATGCTGACGCACCTCGCGCAGACCGCGGAGCGCGTCGGCGTCGAGTCGATCTGGACCGTCGAGCACGTCGCGATCCCGGTCGGCTACAAGTCGACGCTACCCATACGACCCTCCGGGAAGATCCCGCCCCGATCAAATGCCGATCCCGGACCCGTTGGTCGCGCTCGCCTACGCGGCGGCGGTGACCAAGACGCTTCGACTCGCGACCGGCATCGTGATCCTGCCGCAGCGCCACCCGCTCTACGTCGCGAAAGAGGTGGCGACGCTCGACGTGCTGTCGCACGGCCGGGTGATTTTCGGTATCGGCGTCGGCTGGCTCGAGGAGGAGTTCCAGGCGCTCGGCGTGCCGTTCGACGAACGCGCGGCACGCACGGCCGAGGCGGTGCGTGCGATCCGCTCGCTCTGGAAGGATGAGGCGGAGCCGTTCCACGGCAGGTTCTACCGCTGGGAGAAGCTCGAGTCGCACCCGAAGCCGGTGCAGAAGCCCGGCGTCCTGATCGTCGTTGGCGGCCATACGGAGCTCGCCGCGCGTCGCGCCGCACGCTACGGCGATGGTTTCTTCCGGGCGTCGCCGAGGAGGAGAAGCTGGTCTGGCTGCTCGGCGTCATGCGCGACGAATGCCAGAAGCTCGGCCGCGATCCGTCGACGATCGAGGTCACGTCCGGACGCGCGATCCCCGATGCGGACGGGGTCAAACGACTCCGAGGATCTCGGCGTGTCACGGTTCATCGGTGCCGCCGCCGGGATTCGATCCGGGACGGCATCACGCAGGGCCTCGAGCGCCTCGGGAACGTGATCGCGAGGGTGTAGTTCGGGAACTCCTGAGCCGTGCCTTCAGATCCGCGGCGATCGAGGACAGCGATTGCTACAAGTCCATGCGATCGTGACGCCGAGCGGGACGAGGCGCGGGCGTCTCGCCGAGCGCGCGCGCGGCGTCCTCCATGCGCGGCGCGGAAGATCCCCTGCGCCATGAGGGCGGGTTCCTCCGCCAGACGACGGGCGTAGACGTCGCGCTTCAGCGTTTGGGCGGCACGATCGGTCGGGTCGGCGCGCGTCGCCCATTCCGCGAGGTGCGCCGCGAGCGCGCTCGCGCCGGTGTCGAGGAGCGTGCGGCCGCGCATCACGATCGGCGCCACGCCGCCGGCGAGGCGGGCGATCTCGGCGGCCTGCATCTGGCTCGAGGCGGGCAGTAGGTTGGCGGCGTTGCCGTCCCACCATCCGCCCCAGGCGCGGAGCAGGTTCCGCACGATGAAGGCGGGATGATCGTACGTCGCCCGGAGGTATGGCAGCGCGGCGAGCTCGGGATCGGGTGTGACGGCATGGATGATCGTCTCCGGAGTCTCGCCGGCGTTCATGCGGGTCCGCACCTGCTCGATGAGGTCACGAAGATAGGCCGCCGTATCGAGGAGCAGGGTGCGGACGGCCGCGTGGCCCCGCACCACGAGGCCGTGTCCCGGAAAGAGGCACTCGGCGTCGAGCGCGGCCATGCGCTCGAGGGCCGTCGCCCATTCGACCGGATAGCGCTGCACCTTTTGCGGATTGCCGCAGTTCGGCGCCTGCCAGATCACCAAGATCGCCGCAAAACACATGGCCGCGCGCCGGGATCCAGACGAAGAGACCGTCGTCGGTCTCCCCGCGAGCCGCCGTCGCGTGGACCGCGAGGTCACCGAGGGTCGCGGACCACTCGTCGTCGACGAGCACCGTCGGCCAGTCGAAGTGCGACGGGAAGCTCGGCTCCGCCAGGCCGAACTGGCGCTGATTGATGCGGGCGTTCCAGCCGTGCATGGCGCGGTAGCGTTCGAAGCGCCGCGGACAGTTGGCTTGCGCCACGATCGCCGGCCGCTCGCCGGCGGCGAGAAACGGCGCCAGCCGAACGCGTGATCGGCGTGACCGTGGGTGTGGACGACCGTGTGCACCGGCGCCGACGACCAGGCGCGAATCGCGGCGTGCACCTTGGCCGCGCGTCCGGCGAGACCGGGATCGATGAGCAGCAGGCCCGAAGGCGTCCGCACGGCGTAGGTGTTCACGAACACCGGGTGCATGAACACGTCGGGCACGATCTCCATGGGCGTGCCGTAGAAGCGCGGCTCGCTCTGTCGGGGATCGGTGGTGAGCATCGCGGGGAGCGTCATGGCCCGCGTCTTAGCGACGCTGGTCATGGGCGTCCATCAGCGCATTCAGCTGACTCCTCTCAACAGCCGCGCGGACCCGAGGCCTGGGCACGGTACGAGCGACGCGCCTCAGTCGTCGCGCTCGTCGTCCGCCGATCAGCGCGAAAATGCGAGGCCGAGGCTCGAGGTCTTCGCGGTGGTGTCCGTGGGCTCGAGGGCGGGCGCGGCGCCGCCGTGGTGGCGACGCCGCCCGCTGCGAGGCGACTCATCGCGCTCGGTCACACGGTCTGAGCGCCCGCCGTCCTGCGATAGATCCAGAGCAGCACGATCGCGCCGACGACCGCCATGACGAATCCCACCGGGTCGCCTTCGTGATAGAGGCCCGAGCAGGCGTCCGAGGAACCCGCCGACCAATGCTCCGACGATCCCGATCAGCGCCGTCACGACGAACTGCCGGGGTCGCGGCCGGGCATCAGCAGCTTGGCGACGACGCCGACGATCAGACCGAAGACGACCCAGCCTATGATGGACATCCTGCGACCGCCATTGGGGCTCCTCCTGGCCGCATCGCTACGTCCGCGACGCGTCCGGAGGCGAACGCTCGCGTACGCGGCGTTCGTCACTGACGGCCGCCGGGGACTGACGCCCTCGCGCATGGTGCCGCTTCTCTACGCGCTACTCTGCGTGATCTGGGGCTCGACGTGGCTCGCCATCAAGGTCGGCTTGGTCGGCGTGCCGCCGTTCTTCGCCGCGGGCCTGCGCTTCCTCCTGGCGACGCTGCTCATCGGCACGGTGCTGGCGGTCCGCGGCAAGCGGCTTCACCTCGACGCGCGACGACAAGATCTGGCGTCCTGTCGCTCGGTCTCCTCGTCTTCTGGCTCGACTACGCGGCGGTCTATTGGGCCGAGCTCCGCATCTCGAGTGGGCTCACCGCGATCCTGTTCTCCACCATGCCGCTCATGACCGCGTTGCTCAGCCGGTTCTGGACGCGGAGCGAGTCGCTGGACGCCCGCAAAGTCGCCGGCATCCTGATGGGCGTTCTCGGAACGGCGCTGCTGTTCTGGCCGCACGAGCGCCTCGGGCTGCAGCAGGCGCTCGGGATGCTGGCGGCGCTCGGGGGAGTCTCTGCGCGGCCATCAACCTGGTGACCATGAAGAAGCACGGACGCGACGGCGATCCCTTCGTGCTCAACTTTCTCGGCATGGGCCTCGGCACGGGGTGTCTCCTGGCCATGAGCGTCGGACTCGAGGAGTGGTCGGCCATCGCCTGGAGCCTCAGCAACGTGCTCGCGATCCTCTACCTGTCCGTGTTCGGGTCGGTCGTCGCGTTCTTCCACCTACCTCCATCTCATCAAGGTGATCGACGCGACGATGGTGAGCTTGACCACGCTGATCATCCCGATCGTCGCGCTTGGCGCTCGGCCGTGTCTTCTCGACGAGACCGTGACACCGACGGCCGTCGTCGGCGTCGTGACGATCCTCGCTGGCGTCGCGGTCGCAATGCTCCCCGGACGTTGGGCGCGAAGATCACCGGTCGCGAGTCGAGGGTAGCGACGGCTGTGCTCAGTTCGTCGGCCTCGACACCTACACGTTCTTCGAGCCGCGCGATCTGGGCGGTGCCGTCCACGGTGGTGATCCCCTAACGAGTCGCGACGGGGGCGCATCCGCAAGGCGCGTCCCCGTCCCCGACGATCGAGGTCACCAAGCCGTTCAGGGTCTGTGTGCCGTCGAGCCTCGACGGCTCACCGCTCGGCGACGGGCAAGCGCGCGACTTCTCTTCCCGGTGTCGATTTGCCAAGCGTGGCCCGCCGCCGGGCCATCCCGTGCACGAAGCCGCGACGTCCCTCCGCCGATTCCATCTCTCGAGTGAGCGAGTCCGGGCGCTCGTCCGTTCGTGGCGTCCGGCGCACTACGCGCGCTGCTGACGCTCGTCCACGGCCCGCTGCTCGCGTCGGGCGCGCAGGCCGGAGGATGGGACTGGTACGACTTCATCTACCCGTGGGCGGATGCGCTTCGTCTCTCGATCCTCGAAGTACCACCAGTTCCCCTGGTGGAATCCCTGGTCGCTGTCCGGGACAACCGTTCTTCGCCGAGCCCCAGACGGCCGTGCTCATGCCCGACACGTTGTTCCTCGTCCTGTTCGGGGCGGTGGTCGGGTACAAGCTCGTCGTCTTGTTCTACGCCTTCGTCGGCTACGAGGGCTCCCGCTTCCTCTGCCGGCACCTGTTCGGTGCGCGCCCGTTCGTGAATGCCTGCAGCATCATCCCCGCGCTCTTGCCGCCACTCGCGTTGCATCTCGGCGTCGGCCACGCGGTGCTGCTCGCGTTTTGGCTCTTTCCTTGGCTGCTCGGGTTGGCCTTGACCTGGCAGCAGAGCGCCCCGCGGTCCCTGGCGTTCGGGGCCGTCATCGGGTGTTTCTTCCTCACCTACATTCACTACTCGATCATCATCGGGTTCACGATCGTCGCCCGATCGTGCTCTTGCAGCTCGGGCGTTCCTTCCGGTCCCGGGACACCTGGAGAAAGCGGCGCTGGTGGCGTGCACGGCGCTCGGTGTGGGTCTCACGCGCATCGTGCTCACGGTCGCTTTCGTCTCCGGCTTCCCGCGCGTCGAGCCGGCACACTATCCGATCGTCGCGTCGATCCCGGAGATCGTGACGACGCTCGTCGTCCCGCTCCAGAATCGCGTCGGGCGTTTCAAGATCGCCGGTCTCGAATGGTGGGAGCTCGGCAGCTACGTAGGTCTGCTCGCGCTGGCGCTGGCGTACGTGGGGTTCCGGCGCGGCGACCGCAGGCTCCGCGCGCTGCATCTCGCCGCGCTCGTCTGCTTGGTCCTCGCCTGGAACAATCGCGACGCGCTCATGCCGGGGTACTGGCTGTACGTGACGCCGCCGTGGAAGAACATGGTCATCGGCACGCGCTGGCGATTGTTCGCGTGCTATTTCCTGTTGCTCGCAGCCGTCCAGGGGCTGGTCGCGATCCGGGCGAGCGGGCGGACGAGGACGGCCATCTGCCTCGGCGGCGCTGCTGGTGCTCGATCTCGGTTCCACACCGCCTACGCATACCGCGACATGTTCCGCGCCGTGCCGCCTCCCTTCCGGAGGTGCCCGATCCCCGCTCACGGTCCGCGATCGGCCCGCCGACGTCTGGCGTAACCTGCGCATGAACCGCGTCTCGATGGGCGTGTTGTTTCCGCTGCTCGGGTGGAGCGATCACTTTCCGAAACGCAACTACCTCGGCATGCCCGGCTATCGCGGTGACTTCGTCGGCACGCAGCCAGTGCAGATCGAACGCTGGAGTCCCAATCGCATCGTGCTCCTCGCCGTGCCCGGCGACACCCTCACCCTCAACATCAATCCCTCGAGCTACTGGCTCGTGAACGGCGAAGCGTCCGTTTGCGAGCTACCGCCCGATGGAGCCGGATCTGCCGTTTCGGGTGACGGCTCCGCCGAGCGGTCGGGTCGAGCTCGTGGCGCGCCCGCCGCACGTGTGGCTGCTCGTTCTCGCCCAGGCACTCTTCGCCGCGCTGGCCGTGCTACTCTTCCGGAGGATCGCCCGCGCCGCCGCACCCGAGTCGTGACGGCCATGGCTCACACGTCGGGTTCGGGAATGGCCCTTGCCCGCGGTCGAGCCGATCGGTTAGCTCTGACTCGTTCCCCGGGGATGCGTTTTGTCCCCCATGGATGTGGCCCGCGGCGGCGCGCGTCGGGTGGCATCGCGGCCGACTCGTGGAGCTCGCTCACCTCGGGAGGTCCGACGCCGGCCTACACCTTCATCGACGACGTCGAGATCCTGCCGCTCTGCAACTGAGCGCGGCGTCTCAGCCGTTCACGACCCGTTGCTTCGGCACCGGCGGCGTCGGCACGCTGAGCGCCGCGGTGACGTCTTCGTCCGTCATGGAGAAGAGCGCTTCGCCGCGTTCCTTCCACTCCTCGGGGAAGACGAAGTTGGGCTTGGCGTGCGGATCGGGCTGCGGGACGCGGCCCCCTTGCGACACGAACGCGGGCGGCCGTCGGTAGCGCGCGAGGTCCGAGGGCGTGATGCCGCAGTACACGACGACCTCCGGATCGATCCACTCGTCGGCGTCGATCGGCGCGGCGCTGGCGGAGAACTCGATCATGAGACCTTCGGGTGCCGTCGCGTAGATCGATTTGCACAGGCCGTGATCGATCGGACCGAGGACGAAATGGCCGTGACTGCGCAGGCGGTCGCGCATGGCCAGGAGGTCGGCGTCGGTGTCGACGTTGAAGGCGACGTGCTGCATGGCGCCGCCCGCGACGTCGCCGGCCGAGAATCCCGGATGGGAAACGCCGAGCTCGGGCGCGATCGAGCGCATCGCCGGCGATTCGACCAACGCGAGGGACGAGCGATCCTCGAGCCGCAAGAACGCGTGGACCGTGCTCTCGACTCCGTGCATCCAGTAAAGGCCGACGAGCTCCATCCCGCAGACCTGCGTGAAGAACTCGACCTGCGCCTTGATGTCCGCGGTCGCGATCGCGAGATGATGTACACCGTTCGGAAGACCCATGGTCGTCACCTCCTGAGAGTACCCGGGTCTTGCCATTTAATTGGACACGTGTCAAATAACATTCCTCGATGCCGCGCGATCTGGGGAAACGCAGCCGTCAGAGTCCCGCCGACGGGACGCGGCGCGCGCCGTGGCCGGCCGCGTCGCCGGCCGGCCGCGCGCGGCTGGCGGGTCCGTGCGCTCGCGTGAGGAGATCCTGCAAGTCGCGCTCGAGGCTTTCTGGGGCCGTCGGATACGACGGCGATGTCCGTGCGCGAGCTGACGCGCCAGCTCGGGGTCAGCCACAACCTCGTCCATCACTACTTCCGCTCCAAGGCCGACCTCTGGCGTGCCGCGATCGACCACGCCTTCGGCACGGTCAGCGCCGAGCTGGCGACGGCGTTTCGCGCGGCGCCGGCGCAGGACGACGTGCTGGCCGCGCCTGCATCAGATCATGGTGATCTTCCTCACCGTGACCGCGCGCTTTCCCGCCAATGGCCACATCATCGTTCGTGAAGGGGCGCTCGGCGGGCCCCGGCTCGACTACATCTTCGAGCGGTACGTCGAGCCGAACCTCGCGCCGTGGCGCGCGCTCGTCGCCGCGGCCAGCGCGAACGCAAGATCCGCGCCGACTTCGACATCCGGACGCTGTTCTTTCTGCTGACCGACGGTGGCGCGGGTCCGTACACGTCGCAGGCGCTGGCGCGGCGGATCGGCGGACCTGATCCACTGCGGCAGGAGGCCATCCGCGCGCACGCCGAGGTCGGTGGCCGACGTCCTGATCTGCGGGATCGCCACCACGCCTGGCGCCGCCAGAGCGTGAAGCACGCGAGTGCTGAGCTGGCGCCGATTCGCGCTACGCGGGCCACAGCGAGAGGGGCGATCCATGGCGAGCGCGAAAACGGGAGCAGGCCAAACGGCGCTCGTGACCGGGGCGTCGGGCGGCATCGGCACTCGACCTCGCGGAATGTTTCGCCCGCGACGGCTACGATCTCATCCTGACCGCTCGCAGCGGCGACGCGCTCTGCGGCAAGTCGGCGATCGGCTGGCGCAGCAGTACGGCGATGACGGCGACCCCGATCGCGCTCGACCTCGGCGCGCATCGGCGGCGGCGCAGCGTCTCGCGGACGCAGATCGCGCAACGCGGCCTCGCCGGTCGACGTCCTCGTGAACAACGCGGGCTACGGACACGCCGGCGCGCTCACGAGCTCCGATCGCGACGACCCAGCTCGGCATGATCGATCTCGAACGACCGCGCGCTGGTCGAGCTCACGCATCGTCTATCTGGGACGGCGATGCTCGCGCAGCAAGCGCGGCGGCGTGTTGAACGTCGCGTCGACCGCGTCGCTTCCAGCCGGGCCCGCTGATGGCGGTCTACTACGCGTCGAAGGCGTTCGTGCTGTCGTTCTCGGAGGCGCTGTGGGAGGAGGCGCGCGGCACCGGCGTGCACGTCAGCTGTCTGTGCCCGGGCCCGACCGCCAGCAAGTTCCGCGAGCGCGCCGGCACCGGCAAGACGCGGCTCGCGACGGCGTCCAAGGTGATGCCGCTCGAAAGAGGTCGCGGAGCAGGGGTATCGACGGCTTCGCCGCCAACAAGCGCGTCGTCATCACGGGCACCCGAAACGCGACGATCGCGCGGCTCGTGCCGTTCATGCCGCGTGAGACGTTGCTCCAGCATGGTGCGGAACCTGCAATCGCCGGCGTAGACGCGCTACGCCGTCAGGTCAGCGCGATGCCCCGGCGGAGCTGCTCGTCGCCGTCGTCGAAGTCCGGCGCCGCGAGCCACGAGACGCGAGCAGGTGGCGCTTCCGCTGCGGCTCGTCCCAATCCTCGTACGCCGTGCGCTTGTGGAGGATGACCGAGTTCTTGAGCAGCTGGATGTCGCCGGGCGGAACTCCATGTCGAGGTAGAGCGCCGGATCGTTCGCGGTCGACTCGAGCATTTCGAGCGCCGGCCGTCTGCTCCGCGGTCATGCGGAGGACGTCCGGGCAGCTCCTGGGCGCGGCGGATGTACCACGGGATGAAGAACGTGTTCAGGCGTCCGCCCTGGTCGCGGCAGATCGGGACGCGCGAAGTGCAGCGGCGCGGCCATCTGCGGCTCGAAGTAGTGCCAGTAGAAGTCGCGAAGAGGACCGGGACGAGGGCCGGCCGCGCGCCGCAGGAGCTCGTTGCACGACGGTCACCGAGCTCACGATCCGGCTCTCGCCGCCGCGCTTCGACGCCGCGGAGGCAGAGGAGGCCGATGATGTCCGCGCCGTCGGTGTGGAAGTCCTGCTCGGCGCGCGTCTTGTAGAGACGCGTGCTCGGGATCGGTCGGATCGGCGCCGGTATCGCGGATGTCCGTCAGCAGCTCGCCCTGGAAGTTCTGCGGGACCGGGCTCCCGAGGTGCAAGCCGAGCGCCCAGTACGCGGCGACGGCCTCGTCGGCGGTCATGCGGTCGACGGGAAGGCCCGCGCACCAGCACGAACCTGCGGCCGTGGGCGAGCGTCCGCCGCCACGGCCGCGATGGCCGGGCGCGAGCGCGTCGAAGGCGACGTCGGCGCGCGTCAGTTGCTCGCGCGGCGTCCCACTCGCCCGCATGCGCCGCGACGACGCGCTTCGACGTCCGCCGACCTCCGGCCGGCGTGAGGTCGGTGGATCCAGTCGGTGCGGTGCGTGAGGCTCGGCGCCGGTCCACGCGGCCGGCCCTGCGATCGGCTCGAGGAGCACGGGCGTCCCTACGCGCGCGCTGGGGCGGGGACGCAGCGCCTGCGGGCGCCGGATCAGCCGTGGGCTCGCCCGCCTGCTGTCCGAGGAACGTGCGGAGGCTCGCGGTCGGCGGCGGTCTCCGCCTCGACGTCGGCGAGGAGCGTGTACATCTCCCACGGGATGCCGTCCGCGTCCTTCACCCAGAACTTGTCCGCCTTGGCGTAGCAGCAGGTCGTGCCCGTCCTGCTGGAAGAGCGGTACTTCGGCGTGCTTGACGCGCGCCATCTCGGACGCGACCTCGCCCGTGCCCGGATAGCCGGATGCCGAGGTGGCTCGAGCGTGCCCGGCTCGCCGCCGACGTTGAGCGAGAAGATGACCGGCGGGTCGGCGAGCTCGAACTTCGCGTAGTCGTGGTGGACCTTGGCGGGCTCGATGCCGAGCAGCTTCGCGATACTGCTCGACGGCTTCGGGGATGCTCCGAACGTAGACGGCAACGTGGAAGGTGTTCGCCATGGGTGTGTCCTCCGTTCGTCGGATATCGACGATGCTCGATATTGCGCACGGACATCGAGACATGTCAATATCCCTCCATGACGAAGAGTCGCGCCGTGCTGCCCGCCCGTCCTTCACGGATCGCTCACGAAGCGGCGACGCCGACGAGCTCGCGTCAGCCTTCAAGGCGCTCGCCGACCCGGCCGCCTGCGGTTGCTGAGCTTCATCGCCGCCCAGCCCGACGGCGAGGCGTGCGTCTGCCACGTGACGGCGCCCGTCGGCCTCTCGCAGCCGACGGTGAGTCATCATCTGAAGTTGCTGCACGACGCCGGGATTGCTCGAGCGCGAGAAGCGCGGGGCATGGGTGTACTACCGCGTGATCCGCGCGCGGCTCGAGGCCTCGGGCGGCGCTCGCGACGCAGCTGCCCGCGCCCCGCGTCGCGCGAAGCGCGCCTGCGTGAGCGGCGCGCCCGCAGTGCCGACGCTGCGCACGACGGCTCGTCGCCGAGGGCGTCGGCACGGCGCTCTGCTCGCGACCGTGGTCGGGCTCGGGCATCATGGGCGAGCGCCTCGCCGGCGGGAACGTCGCGGTCGCGCTGCTCGCGAACACGCTCGCGACGGGCGCGGTGCTGGTCGCGCTGATCCTCACCTTCGGTCCGCTCTCCGGAGCGCACTTCAACCCCGCGGTCACGCTCGCCGTCGCCTGGGAGCGCGGCCTCGCGTGGAGCGACGTTCCGGCCTATCTCGGCGGTGCAGGTCGCCGGCGCATTCGCCGGCGTCGGCGATGGCGAACGCTGATGTTCGACCTGCCGCTGTTCTCGCTCTCCGAGCACGCGCGGCACGGGCCGGCGCAGCTGCTGAGCGAGTTCGTGGCGACCTTCGGATTGCTCGCGCGTGATCCGGGGCTGCGCGTCGCCTCCGGTCGCCGGCGGTCCCGTTCGCGGTCGGGGCATACGTCACGGCCGCCTACTGGTTCACGGCGCTCGACGGCGTTTGCGAACCCGGCCGTGACGCTCGCGCGGGCCGCGAGCGATACGTTCGCCGGCATTCGTCCGGCCGACGTGCCGGGCTTCGTCATCGCGCAGCTCTGCGGTGCGGTGGTCGCCACGATCCTCATTCGTTGGCTGATCCCGTCGGCAGAGGCCGCACCGGGGATGGCTGCGAGCGCGGCGCCCGTACCTCTGCAGCGGAACGGGTGACGGCGTGGGTATCGAGCCCATGGACGAATCACGGGCGACCGTCGTCTTCGCGTGCGTTCACAATGCGGGCCGTTCGCAGATGGCGGCCGCGTTCTCTCAACGCGCTCGGCGACCCGACGCGCGCCTTTGCCGTGTCCGCCGGCACCGCGCTCGCGGCGCGCGTCCACCCGGAGGTCGTCGAGGCGATGGAAGAGGTCGGGATCAGCAATACGTAACTGAACGAAGCATACC
>ERZ1370068.4284-contig-3365_pt1 | contig 20962 bp, 25 predicted proteins | sample MGYA00561227_ERZ1370068 | MGnify/ENA primary metagenome ERZ1370068 (study PRJEB38410, sample SAMEA6850437) | metagenome | study: Metagenomic assessment of the ecological functions of the soil: analysis of the soil microbiota associated with the... | reverse complement strand
GGTTACGTATTGCCAGTAATGATCAGCGATCTCTCGAACGAGAGCCCGTGCTCGGTGAGCGTCGCTCTTCTGCGCCGTGAGCCGGTCGTGCTCGACCGCATGCGTTCGGCACGACGTGGAACACGGCGGGATGACGATCGATCGCGGCGAGCTGGCGCTTGAGTTTGACTGGCGTGGCGCGTGGCGGGCGCGGTCGAAGCGCTGAGGCTCGCGGCTTGATCCCCGCCTGCGAGGATCGAGAGCCCGAGCACGAGCAGCACGTTTCCGATGATCGAGCCCCGTGAGTTCGCCTTGACGACGTCCTGCAGCCCGCGTCGCAACGCCATCAGCGGCGGTGATGAGTCTCCGCCGCGTTGCCGAAGCGGTCGCGTTCGTGGTTTCTCCGCCAGACGCCGGCGCTGAGCCGGGCCCGAGCAGACCTGGTCGCGCGATCTGATGAGCCTCGCCATGAGCGGGATGATCGCGAGCGCGGCAGGCGAAGACGACGGTCCCCGCTCCACGCGAGATATGATGGCGAGCGCCGCGACCGGCATCAGAACACGAGTACGCCTGCAGCGCGTTCTCCGACTGCAGCCACAGGTGGTAACGCGGCTGGCGCGCGCCGTCACCGCAGGTTCCATCGTCTGGTTCTGGCGACCGTCGGGCGCACGCTGCCGCGCCCCACTTTGCCGCGCCGTTGGGCCGCGACGCCGCCGCTGACGCCAGGCGGGGCGCATGACTCGCCGCCGCCCTCCAGGCGCTGCTCGATGGCCCGCACCGGCACTGCGACGGCGTCGGTCGCCGAGTCGATCGCGTTCCCCGACCGGCAGATGACCGCCGCCGAGCTCGTCGCGTTCTGGCGCGACGCGACGCATGATGGCGATGGTCGACGGTCGGCCCGCAAGGCCAGCCGCACCTGGCGCCGCGTCCACCTTCGAGCTCGACGGCACCACGCTCCGACTCGTCATCTACGACGACACCGTGCGCCGGCTCGACCTCCGCACCGAACCCGCGCGTCGCATTCACGACGCGGGAAGGACGGCGCGGCGGCGCATCGTTACGGCAGCGCGCGCAGGAGCGGGGAGCCTCCGCGACGCGCGCCCGGCCGCGAGCGGCCATCCAGCGCTAGGTCGTTACGATCGAGGTCGCCTGACGCGCGTGTACGCCATGCGGGCGCCCGAGCGTCCTCGTGACCGCCGGCGTCGCGCCGTCGTGAGCGCCGTCGCGTTCGCACGACGTCGGCGTCGCCGCGCCCGGCGGCCGCACGATCCTCGACGGCTTCTGCCGAGGTCGCGCGTCGGCAGACGGTCGCGCTCGTCGGCCCGAGCGGCGGCAGGCAAGACGACGGCGCTGATCGCCAGAACGCCCTCTCGCCGGCCGACGACGGGCACGCGTCGCGCTCGACGGCCGCGCGACGACCGAGTGGGACCCGATCGCGCCCGCCGCCGGACTGGCTGGGTGATCCAGGAGATCGGCCTCTTCCCGCACCATGACCGTCGCCGAGAACGTCGCGACCGTGCCTGGAGATCTCGGGGTGGGACCGCAGCGCGTGCGGCGCGCGTCGACGAGCTTCTGGCGCTCGTCGGCCTGCCGCCCGCCGAGGTATCGGCGCGCGGCCGACCGCACGAGCTGTCGGGCGGGCAGCGCCAGCGTGTCGGCGTGGCGCGCGCGCTCGCGGCCGATCCGCCGCTCGTCGCTCCTCGACGAGCCATTCGGCGCGCTCGACGCGGTGACGCGCTTCGCGCTCCAGAAGGAGTTCCGCGCGCTCCAGCAGCGCCACCGCCGCACGGCGCCCTTCGTGACGCACGACCTGGGTCGAAGCGCGCGGATCGCCGATCGTGTAGTCGTCGTCGCCGACGCGCGTGCGCGCGTCGCTCGCGCCGGGCGTCCGCACGAGCGACGGAGCCCGTCCGCGCGCGCTCTGCGCGAGCCGGCCGGGCTGTGACCGGACGAGATCCTGAACGCGACCGCTCGAGCACCTCGTGCTCGTGCTCGTGTCGGTCGGCGTCGCGACGGCGATCGCCGTGCCGCTCGGCATCGCCCTCACGCCGCCGGTCGCCTGGCAGCGGCCGGTGCTCGCCGCCGGCGAACGTCGTGCAGACGATCCTGAGCCTGGCGCTCTTGGCCTCCTGATCCCGATCCCGCTCTTCGGCATCGGCACACGCACCGCGCTATTCGCGCGCTGACGCTCTACGCATCCGCCGATCCTGCGCGAACACGGTCACGGGCATCGCCGGCATCGACCCGGCGCTGCGCGGAGGCCGCGGTCGGCATGGGCATGACGGGCGCGGCAGCTCCTCCGCCGCGTCGAGCTGCCGCTCGCGGCGAGCGTCATCCTGGCGGGCATCCGCGTCGCGACCGTGATCGGCGTCGGCCTTGCGACGATCGCAGCGCCGATCGGCGCCGGCGGGCTTGGCACGCTCGTATTCAGCGGCGTCGCTTCCCTCGACAACCGCCGCATCCTCGGCGGCGCGATCCCTGCGGCCGTCATGGCGCTTCGCTGCCGACGCGCTGCTCGGCGCCGTCGAGCGCAGCTGCGCTTGCGCGCGGATGGGTCGCGACGCGCCGGCGCGCTCGCCCGATCGCTCGCCGGGCTGCGGCGCGCGACGCGCGCGTGGTCGTCGCTCGAAGAACTTCACCGAGCAGCGGATCCTGGGCGAGCTGGATCGCGCAGAGGCCGTCGAGGCGGCGGGCATGCCGGTCGCGGCGGCGCTTCGACCCGGCGGCACGCTTCGTCTGCGACGCCGCACTCCGCCAGGGCGAGACCGACGTCTACGCGTCGAGTACACGGGCACCGGCGCTCACCGCCGTCCTGAAGTGAGCCGGCCGACGGCGATCCGAAGCGCGTCTTCGACCGTGGCGGCCGCCTACCGGACCGCGGAGCTCGACTGGCTGCCGCCGCTCGGGTTCGACAACACGTTCGCGATGGTCGTCCGCCGCCGACGAGGCCGGCGACGACGCTGTCCGGAGGCGACGGCCCGGCGCGGCAGTGGCGGCGGGGTTCGGGCTACGAGTTCCAGACGCGGCCCGACGGTCCCGCGCCTGCGCGCGTCACGGGCTCGTGCGTTCAAGACGTTCGCCTGATGGACTCCGGGCCTACCGCGCCCAGAGCGCCAGATCGACGTACCGGAGCGCGACCGACGGCTCATCGACGCGTTTCGGTCTGCACGCAGCTCGCCGACGACAAGCATGCCTTCCCGTACGAAGCGGCGCTGGTCGTGCGCGCCGGATCTGCTCGCCCGGCACGCGTCCTCCGCGACGCCTTCACGCGGGTTTTCTGGCACGCGCTCAGCGCCGAGGAGATGCGGTATCGCTTGAACCCACGCTGTCGACGGTGCGCACGGCGATCCCGGCGACATCATCAAACCGCGTCGCGCGATGACGCGCCGAGCTGTTTGCGGCGCCAATACTGGACGCTTTGGCAAAGAGACCGGCGATGGGGCGGCGCGTAAGGTGTCTTTGCGGATCCGCCGTCGGGGCCCGGCCCGATGTGGCCGCTGCGTGCAGGCGTTGGTGGCGGAGTTTCGTCCGGCGCGGCACCGGGCTCGTGTACGGCGGCGGTGGCATCGGGCCCAGGCATCCTGCCGGATGCCGCCCTGGCGCGGGCGGCAGGTCACGGGGCGTGATCCCGCGCCGCTCGCGACCGCGACGCGCACGACGCTGCAATCGACCTCCGGGTCGTCGAGCATGCAACGCAGCAGATGATGAAGTGGCGCCAGACGGCTTCGTCGCGCTGCCGGGCGCCTCGGGATTACACTGAGGAGGCTCAGATGCTCACGTGGGACGCAGCTCCGGGCGTCCACGATCGGTCGGTCGCGCTCCTCGACGTCGATTTGCCAGTACGTGGTTGATCGGACTGGCGCCGCTCGACGACGGGCGCAGGTTTCAAAGCACCCGAGAATGCCGCTATGCTCCTCGCCGATGACGACGCCGCACGTCTTCGACTGATGGACCGGTGGGTCCTGCCCGCGGGCGCGCGACCGTGGCCTGACCGCCGAGAAGCCGCGGACCGTCGGCGAGACGTGGCGCTCGCGCTGACCGCGCTGGCAGAGCGGCGGCGCGCCGACGCCGACGCCGCCCTCGTAGCACTCCGGCACCCATCACTTCCCGGTGACGATCGCGCCTGACGGAGGCAGCCTGCATGGATCAGGCCGCGATGGTCTTTACGGCTTCAACTTCACGACGAGGCCATCCGCGCCTTCCGGCGAGGCCGCGCTGCCCTCGATCCCACGTGCGCGATGGCCTACTGGGGCATCAGCGCGTTCTCGCTCGGGCCGAACTACAACCCGCCGACCGATCCAAAGCGCGCGGCCGAGGCGCAGCGGCGGCCGATTATCAAGAAGTGGTCGCGCTCGCGGGCCAATATTGACGCGCGAGCGCGCGTACATCGCGGCGATCGCGAAGCGCCATGGCCGCCGCCCCGACACCGACGACTCCGGCGGCGCCGACCGCGCCTGCCGCGAACGCATGCGCGACGTCGCCCGCCGCTATCCCGACGACTCTCGACGGCGACGCTCTTTTCGCGGGAGTCGCTGACGGTGCTCCAGCCCGTGGGATCCCGGAAGCCTGACGGCACGCCGCAGGCCGCCCGCGGAGATTGCCGCGACTGAAGCGTCATCGCCCGCGACGACCCCGGACGCCGGCGCGAACCACTGCTACATCCACGCCGTCGAGGCGTCGCCTGCCGAATCCGGAGCGCGCTCGCAGCCGCCGCCGATACTGTTTGATCGCGGCTGACGATGCCGGCGGCCGGCCACGGTCGTGCGCGTACGCCGTCGCACATCTTTATCGTGCGGGCGAGCCGCTACGCCGGACGCGGCAGACACGAACACGCGCGCGATCGCAGTCTCGACGAAGCGAGTCTCACATCGGCGCGCAGCGGCCGCGGCGGGCGTCGGAAAACCCGATGATGTATCTACCCGCACAACATGCTACGCCTTCTTCTGGTCGGCGGCGAGCATGGAAGGCCGGAGCGCCGCATCGTGCGCTCGCCGTCGCGAACCTCGGCCTCGACGGCCACCTGGACCACCGACGATGAAGTCGATGCCGACGCGATGGAGTACGCTTCGCGCCGACGCGGCTTTCTTCGGCCTCGTCCGCTTCGGGCGCTGGAAGGAGATCTTCTGCCGTCCCGCGTCCGCCGGACGACCTGCCGTACTCGATCGCGATGTGGACCACGCGCGCGGTCTCGCCCTCACCGCTACGGGCAAGCTCGCGGATGCGAGGCGTCGCTCGCCGAGATCCGGCGGATCGCGCCGACCATTCCGCCGACCGTATCGTCGCGGACAATCCAGCCGGCGCGGACGCACGTCGAGATCCGCCGCCGCCGTCCTCGCGGGGCGACGCCGCGCGCGCGGGCGGACGGACGACGCGCTGGCCGCGCCCGGACGGGCGTCGAGCTCGAGGACGGCCCCTGCCGTACACGGAGCCGCCGGCCTGGTATCAGCCCGTCCGGCATCGTCTCGGCGCCGTCCTGCTCGCCGCCGCCGGCCGCCATGCCGACGCCGAGGCCGTCTACCCGCGAGGACCTGCGGGCGGAATCCCGACAACGGCTGGGCGCTCTTCGGCCTGCGCGCAGCCCTCCGCGGCGCAGAAGAAGACGGCGGAGATCGCCGCCATCGACGAGCGCTTCACCGCGCGTGGCGCGCGCCGACGCATGCGGGCTCAGACGTCCAGATTCTAGCGCGACCGGCGACGCTGCGACCTCGGGCGGCGCGACGACCTCGATCGGCGTGCGCTAGTCTCGATCGTCGCGGGCGTTCGCCTGCGACGCGCGGCGCAGGTGCGGAGCACGAGGCGGCCGCGCGACGCGGCGGGGAGCCTCCTCGCCACGCGCAGTGGCGCCGCGCGGTCGACCTCGAAGCAGCCGTCGTGCCCGGTCGGTCGGCGGCGACGTGGACGGCGTGCTCGCCGGCGCCGTCGACGAGCACGGCGTCCTTCGCGACGCGCACCGGCGGCAGCGTGAGGGAGTGCAGCGTGACGGCGATTGCCCCGCCGCTCGCATAGCGATCGCGCCTCTCGGTGCGGGCGAAGAGGCGCGCGTTCCCGGCCGACGGACGGTTCTGCCGTGGACCTTGGACGTCGCGGGCCTCGTGAAGCGCGGCTTGCCGACGTCGAGATGGAGGAACCCTCCGACTGGTAGATGCCCGCCCCCGGCAACAGTCGAGCGCCCGCACCTTCATCCAGAGCGGACGCAGCTCCTTGGCGGAAAGGCGACTTTGTCGGCGTGAGTGCCTTCGGTGTGCAGCGACCGCCGCCGCGCGCGCCGCGCTTGCAGGATCGTCTCGTTGTAGTCAGGCCCGGTAGCCCGACTGGATGCGGAGCGGCTGCTTGCCGCGCAGGTCGTGTAGACGCGCGCGAGCAGCTCGATCAGCCGCAGGCTCGACGTCGCCCTCCGCACCATCGCGCGAGCGCATCACGGTCCGGATGCGGGCGAGCGCGGCATCGTCGTGGCGGCCGTCCGAAGCTGCCGATATGCTCACGGCGCGATCGCCGGAATGGGCGTTCACGAGCGCGGGCGTGCCGTCGCCTTCGAGGAAGAAACGCGGCCCTGGTGAACGTCGCGCGCGAGCGCGACCGCCGCGAGGATCATCGGATGAACGCGCCCACGTGGTTCGTGAGGGCGTCTCGATGCGGATCCGGGAGATCGGGAGCGTGTCGTCGGGGAGCGCGCGCGGATCGAAGAAGCCGAGCTCGAGCCGACTCTGCGCCGCATGTGTGAGGTCGTGCCGCTCCGGATGACGCACTGAACACCGAGCTCACGTAGTGGATGGCACTGCCGTCCGGGCAGGTGATGACCTGATGGTTCGCCGGATCGGAGTACACGCCGATCAGTCGGACGGGGCTCTGCGACCTCGAGACCGGTCTTCGCACCTCGCGCGCGATCGCGGCGCCGGACCCTGATCTCGCCGGCTCTGACGCCGCCGCCCGGCAGCCCCACCGTCCGTTGCGTCTGTCGTCGCCGCTGCAGCAGGCACGCCGTCGCCACGAAAGATCACCGCCGCCACACCCGGCCGGATCACCATGCGGCCGGTTCTACGGGGATCGGCGCGACGCGCCAGCGGCGCGGCGGCGCGTGCCGCGCTCTACGGTCCCGCTGACCGCGCCCGGCCGGCTCAGAGCGTCGCGGGCGCCCGGTCGTCGGGCGCGTCGTCGTCGGACGCCCCACGATCGAGCGCGAGAGGCCGCGGTGCGTGGACGACCAGCCGGTGGTCGTCGACCGCGACCAGCAGGCTGCTCGCGCAGCTCAGCGCTGCGAGCGCGCGCGTCACGTTCGCGCGGCTTCCGACCGCCGACGCCGCGGAGGTCGGCGTAGCGTCAGGCGGAGCTCGATCCGCACGCCCTGCGGATGCGGTCGGCCGAAGTCGTGCGCGAGCGGACGAGCGCGGGAGCGCGCGATCGCGGAGACAGAGCTCAACCAGCAGATGACACTTCATGACGTGCGGTCTGGGTCGCCGTGCGCCAGATGTCGGTCACGAGCTGGAGCGCCTGCGGCGCGGCAGCATGCCCAGGACGTCGACCAGGATCCGCGGCGGCCAGAGCGCGACGATCGTCCCGAGCGGATCGTGCGGCGATCACCTGGAACTCCGCGTGCGTCGGCTCCTGGATCCGCCCGGCCAGCTCCCCGACACGAATTGCCGCGGCGCAACGAAGCAGACGCCGACGCGCTTGCCGCGCGGGGTCGTGCAGAGGACCCGCGCCGAGCCGACGACGAGGAGGCCCGTGCGCTCGGCGCCCGCATCGTCGGTCGCGATCTCGTCGCCCAGCGCCCAGCGCTCGAGCGCGGCGCTGCGCGCCGGAGCTCGATCGCCGCGGGCGTCAGGGCCGAGCGCACACGCGCCCGCTGCAGCAGAAGCTGATGGAGCCGTTCCCGAACTTCGCCGTTGATCCGTGGTCCGCATGATTGCCCTCACGCAATCCGAAGGACTGTCGCGTCCCTCTGACCACTTGGGGTGATAAGCCGATGGCACAATGTGCCATCCGTTCTGCGCTTCTCCTTAGAACTCGAAGGTGGGACCGGCGCGGCGAGATCCGGGACGCAGACACACGTGCGACCGGTCTCGACATGCCGAGGCGAGATGATGGCCTCTAACGCGTCATGCACGTCCGTGATCGCGCCGATCGCACGGTCGATCGCCTTCGTGACCGATGGGCGCGCGCGATCGACCGCCGACGCGAGCCCCTGCCCGCGCGCCGGCGAGATAGGCCCGACACTGCGCGAAGCTCGACGCGCAGCGCTTCGCTCGGCACCGCGCCCCGCTCCGCGAGCGCGTCGACGTCCGCTTCGATCTCCGCGATCCGTCGCTGCACCTCCGCGACCGCCCGTCGATCGGCAGCGACGGCCGCGCCGCCCGCCCTCGACGAGCACGTTGCGACCGCCGACGCTGCTCGCGAGCTCGACGCCGGCTATTTCCGGCGCGCCCGGGCGCTCGAGGAGCTTCCGGAGGATAGTCCATCCCGACGCGATGCCGGATGATCGCCGCGCGGCCCGAGGAACTCGAGCTCCCACTCATCGCCGTTGCGGCGGAAGCGGCACCGCGCGATCGATCGGCGGCCGCAGCGGCGCCGGCAGCTCGGTCGCATCCGCCAGCGCGACGATCGGGGCGAGGCCGAGCTCCTCGGCGAGCGCGCGGGCCGACCCGACGAGCCGCGCGCCGCGCTTTCGCGGTCGCCCGTCCGCGACCGCAGGAGGAAGCGCCCGTACTCCGAGGCTGCGTCCGCGCCGTCCACTGGCGGCGTGCCGGTGCGGGTCTCGAGCGCGAGCGCGTCCTCGTAGTGGCGGCGCTGCCGCTGCCTCGTTGCCCATGAGCGCGGCGAGCCCGGCGATGTGGTGCGAGACGGATCCCAGCACGAACGCGGGCGGCAGACGACGTTGTAGGGCGTGAGCGGCGCCAGGTGCGGGTAGAGGTGCGCGGCCGCCTCGGCGTCGCCGATCGACACGGCGGCGTCGGCGAGGAACGCCATGTTCATGAGCCACATGGCGTTCCGTGGCACGCCCGCGAAATCGTCCGTCCAGTAGCGCGCAGAGCTCGCTGCGGCAGCGCTCGTGCTGCCCGGACTGACCGTACGTGACGACGAGCGAGCACTCGACGGCCGGCACGAGGACAGGGAAGCTCCGCAGCACGCCCGCGAGCCATTCGCGCGACCTCGTCGAAGCGGCCGCGCAGGAACCTCACGTGCTCGCGCTGCACGCCGCCGAAGAACGCGACCGTGAGGTCGCCGGAACGCTCGCCGATGTGCTGCGCCCGCTCGGCGACGCGCCTCCGCCTCGTCGAGGCGGCCGCTTCCGATGTGCAGGCAGGCGCGCGCCGCGGCCGTCACCCACGCGTAGTACGGGAGCCGAAGCTCCTCGACGAGCCGCGCGCAGGTGGCGAGCTGATGCCATGCGACGTCCATCTCGCCGCGCTCGAGGGCGCTCCAGAGCTGCAGGAGCTCGCCGTCGAGCGCCGAGGACACGGTCGCCGGTCGGCCGGGCGAGCGCGACGATCTCGTCGGCGAGCGCGCGCCGGCGCTCGACGTCGTCGGGCGTCCACACCGACCACTGGGTCGTGCGCAGGACGGCGGCGAGGACGCCGGGATCGCCAACGCGGCGGGCGAGCGTCGATCGCCTGTGGACCGAGCGCGCGCTCGACGCCGCGACGCGGCGAGTAGGCGAGCTCCTCGGCGAGCCGCGCCATCACCTGCGCGCGAAGCGCGATCGCGCTGCCCGGGAGGAGCGCCAATGCCTGCTCGAGCTCGGCCACGACCTCCTCGTCGCATACGATCGCGCCGAAGCCCGGCAGCCGGCCCGCGAACGCCAGCGCCGCGATCGCGACGGCGGTCGGCTCGCCGTCCTCCTTCGCGAGCGCGAGGGCGCGGCAGCCGACCTCGCGCGCGGCGTCCATCCACCGGCCCGCCAGCGCGCGCCGGCGAGACTCACGAGCACCTCGATGTGCGTCGGCGCGTCGAGCAGCCGGCCCGATGCGCCCCACGCGGAGCGCACTCCGTAGTAACGCGCGGCCTCCTCGTGCGCCATGAGCTCCGGCCGCGCGATCCGCGGCACCGCCGATGATGCTCGCGAGCGCGCGCCGGCGATCGTCGTCGGTCGTGGCGCCCTCGAGGCGATGGTGCGCGATCGCCGCGAGCGGGCGCTCCGACGGACGCGTCCCCGCCGCCTCGAGCGCGTCGGCGATGCGCGCGCGTGGAGGCGCGCGCGCTCGGCCGGCGCCAGACGATCGTACAGCACGTCGCGCACGAGCACGTTCGAGAACCGCACGGTCCCGTCCGCTCGCCCGCGACCACGAGCCGTTGCTCCGATCGCCTCGTCGATCGCCAGCCGGACGGCGGCGCGCTCGGCGTCCGTCACCGCGGCGAGCAGCTCGACGTCGAGGTCCGGTCCGGCCGACGGCGGCGGTCGCGGGGAGCGCGCCGCAGCGCCCGGAGAGGCGATCGAGACGGTCGGCGATCGCCTGTCGGCGGTTCTCCGGCACGTCGAGCCGAAGCTCCGCGTCGCCCGGATCGTCGGCGAGCCGGCCGTCGGCCGCGAGCAGGCGGACGATCTCGGCGACGAAGAGCGGATTGCCTTCGGTGCGGCCGACGATCGCGCCACGAGCGCCTTCGGCGGACGGATCTCGGTCGCCTCCTCGATGTAGCGCCACACGTCGGTCTCGTCGAACCCACCGAGCCGTACGACCGTCGCGATCGGGTGGTCCGCCGATGTGGCCGAGCTCGCCCAGCACCGCGCGGTCGACGCCACCGTCGCGATAGGCGCCGACGACGAGAGCGGCGTCTCGCCGATCTCGGTGGTGAGAAAGCGCAGGGAGCTGCAGCGAGTCGCCGTCGGCCTGGTGGAGGTCGTCGAGGACGAGCACGAGCGAGGCGCCGCCGCGCGGCGCGAGGAACTGCGTCACCCCGTCGAAGAGTGGAAGCGCGTGACCTCGCCCGCCACTCCAGCCCTGTCGCCGCCGAGCGCCCGGCACGAGCCGCGCGACCGCCGCCGCGCCGGCCTCGAGGTCTTCGCGCGCCGCCGCGGCGCCGACCGCCGCGACGTAGCCCGCAGGATCTCCGTCCACGGCCAGTACGCCGGCGCGCCGTGCGTCTCGTCACAATGGCCCAGAGCACGCACGCGCCGCTGCCAGCGTGCGAGCGACGAGAACTCGAGCGCGAGGCTTCGTCTTGCCGATGCCGTTGTCGCCGGTGAGCAGGACGACCCGACCCTGGTCGGCGCCCGCGCGGCCGAGCTCGGCCGCGAGGAAGCGCTGCTCCGTCTCGCGTCCGACGAAGACGCGGCCGGACGATCCGGTTGCGCTGCGCACCCCGCGTCCTCGACGGCGGCGCGCACGGTGTCGGCGAGGCGCGGCGAGCGCTACGCCGTTCGCGCGTCGTCTGACGACGTCGTACGCGCCGGTCTTGATGGCGCGCACCGCGAGACGCGATCGAGCCGTCGTCGGAGAGCACGACGACCGGGCTCGCGATCCGGCGCGACCGGAGCCGCCGCAGGGTTTCGAGCCCGTCCGTGAGCGGCAGGCGTGCGGCGAGGCGCACGCAGGAGACCGGACGCGCGGCGAGGACCGCGAGGCGCGTTCCTCTCCGGTCGACACGCGACGCACCCCGAGCCCGTGCTCGGTCAAGGCTCGCTCGATCGCACACGCTCGTTCGACGTCGTCTTCGACGAGCAATACCTCGTCCGTCACGTCGCGTCCTCGAGATCGTGCTACTCGCGCGCCCTGCGAAGCTGTCAATCGATGCCGCGCATCCATTCAGTGCATAGGTCGCGACGTCCCGCGCGGCTGCTCTACGACCGTCGGGCACGCCCGTCGCAGCGCTGGGACCTGCCGCGTGGCGGAGGATTTTTCGCGCGCTCAGTAGCCGTCGAGCCGCGCGACGCGGTCGCGATGGAACGCGGCGTCGCCGAACGTGGAGCTCCGCAGCCGCGGGCGCGCTTCAGGATAGAAGCCCGATGTCGTGCTCGTCGGTCATGCCGATGCCGCCGTGCATCTGCACGGCCTCGTTAGCCGACGAGCGAGGAAGGCGTCCGAGCAGCGCGCCTTGGCGGCGCGCCGCGCAGGCGAGCGACCTGCCGCGTCGTCGCGCCGTCGTCGAGCGGCGCGGCTGCGCCGCCATCACGACCGAGCGCGCCAGCTCGATCTCGACGAACAGCGCGGGCGGCGCGGTGCTTCAGCGCCTGGAACGACCCGATCGGGACGCCGAACTGCTTGCGGGTCTTCAGGTAGTCGAGCGTCATCTCGAAGGCCGCCGGTCATGCCGCCGAGCATGTCGGCCGCGAGCCCGATCGTCGCGCGGTCGAGCACGCGGCCGAGCAGCGCCGCGCCCCTCGCCCTTCGATCCCGAGGACGGCGTCGGCGCCGGCACGCGACGCCGTCGAGTCGCACGAGCGCGCGCCGGGCGCCGGTCGACGCGCCACTGTCGCTCGGTCGCCGACGCCCGGGCGCGTCGCGCCGCGACGAGGAAGAGCGTCACGCCGGTCAGCGTCGCGCGCATCGCCGGCGCGTGCGCGCCGACACGACGAGCCATCGGCCACGTGGCCGTCGAGGACGCTGGATCTTCTCGCCCGTGAGCTTCCAGCCGCTGCCGGCCCGCTCGGCGCGCGTCGTCGATGCGCGCGAGATCGTAGCGGCTCGCCGCCTCCTGGTAGGCCAGCGCGCGCCAGACGCTCGCCCGACGACCAGCGCCGGGAGATGCGCCGTGCTTCTGCGCCGCGCTGCCGCCGAGCAGCAGCGCGGTCGTCGCGAGCAGGACGCGTGCCGACGAGCGGCTCGGGCAGGAGCCGCGTCCGCCTCCTCCATGCACGATCGCGAGGTCGGTCCAGCCGAGGCCGGCGCCGCCGTACGGTCTCCGGGACGACGATGCCGAGCCAGCCGAGCTCGCGCCATCGCGGCCAGAGCTCGCGCGAGAAGCCCTCGCGTCGTCGTCGTCGCGCAGCTCGCGTACGCGGCGGAGCGGCGAGCGGCTCGCCACGAACTCGCGCGCCGGTGCGCGCAAGGATCTCCTGCTCTTCGGTCCGAGCACGAGCGCCATCCGGATCAGTCCGGAAGGCCGAGCACTTGCTTGGCGATGATGTTGAGCTGGATCTCGCGAGGTGCCGCCCTCGATCGTGTTGCCGCGCGAGCGCAGCCAGTCGCGCGGTCATGCGCGAGCTCCTCGTCGCTGAAGCCCGGGCCCCTCCCAGCCGAGCGCCTGCGGACCCGCGAGCTGGCACCATCAGCTCGCGGCGGCGCTGGTTCAGCTCGGTGCCGTAGAGCTTGAAGATCGACGCCTCCGGACCGGGCGGCTGGCCCGCCTTCAGGCGGTCGCGCGAGCGCGACAGCGTGCAGGTCGAGCGCACAGCTGGTCGAGCTCGACCTGCGTCAGCCGGTCGCGCAGCAGCGGGTCGTCGAGGCGGCCGCCCTCGCGGCCCGGCAGTAGCGGCGCGCGAGCTTCAGGCAGCCGCGAGCGGTCGTCGCGCTCCTTGAACGCGTCCGCGATCATGTTGCGCTCGAAGCGCGAGCAGCATCTTCGCGATGTTCCAGCCGCCGTTCGATCTGGCCGACCACGTTCTGCGACGCGGCACGCGGACGTCGGTGAGGAAGGTCTCGCAGAACGGCGACGCGCCGCTGATCAGCTTGATCGGCCGCACCGAGCACGCCCGGGCGTCTCCATGTCGCATGAGCAGGAAGGTGATGCCGTCGTGCTTCTTGCCTCGGTGATCGGTGCGGACGAGGCATGAACATCCAGTCGGCCTTGTCGCCGTACGACGTCCACACCTTCTGGCCGTTCAGCGACGAAGTCGTCGCCGTCGCGCACGGCGCGCGTCTGCAGCGCCGGCGAGGTCCGAGCCCGCGCCCGGCTCGGAGTAGCCCTGGCACCAGCGGATCTCGCCGCGCGCGATCCTCGGCAGGTGCTCGCGCTTCTGCGTCTCGTTGCCGACCTGGATGAGGAGGCGGCCGATCATCTCGAGCCCGAAGCCCGATGAGCGGCGGCCGGACGCGGAGCTTCGCCATCTCCTGCGACGAGCACCTTCGCCTCGTCCTGCGAGAGCCCGCCGCCGCCGTACTCGCGCGGCCAGGTGGGCGCCGTCCAGCCGCGCTCCGCCATGACGGCGAGCCAGCGCCGGACGTCGTCAGGATACTCGGCCCTTCCGCCCGCCCCAGCACAGCTCCTCGGCCGCGGTGGCGGCGTCCGCATCGACGCGCGGCGCGTTCGCCTCGAGCCAGCGGCGGGCTTCTTCGCGAAATGCTTCGAGATCGGCCATGAGCGGACGCTGGTGGGTCGCCGGGCCCGGTGCAAGGACGGCGTTCAGTGCGGAACGATCTGCAGCCCGAGAGAAGATCTGCACGCCCGCCGCGAGGAGCGCCGCGGCGCCGATCCACGGATGGGAGCGCGCGCGCCCGCGAATCGGTCGCGATCCGTCGCGACAGCCAGGCGCCCGCCGTGAAGAGCACGATCCAGCGCGATCCCGACCGTGAAAGTGGCCGCTGGTCGCCGAGGTCCTCCTCGTCGCGCCAGAGCCAGCACGACACGAGCCCGCCGGCGAAGTTCGCGAGCACGAGCCCGTACACCCAGGGCATCAGCGCGTCGATGGCGTGCGAGGAGACGCCGCGCCGCGCGGGCCGAGCCGGCGTCCCTCGCAGCGCAAGGCTCGCGCCGCGGAGCGCGAGCGCCGTCACGACGAGGCCCAGCGACGGGATGGATCCAGACCGCGACCGACTTCATCCGCGAGATGAAGCGGGCGCCGAGGTCGCGGACCGTTCCCTCGAGCTGGTCCGCCGGCACCGTCGGGAAGACGATCAGGCGATGGATGCCGGCGCGCTCGGCCTCGCGCGACCAGCTCCGACGTCAGCGGCTCGAACGTCGTGAGCGAGATCTCGAACGGCGCGTCGCCGCGACCGAGGTCGCGCCGCAGGCGCGCGAGCTCGGCGACGATCTCCGCGGCCTGCTTCACCGTCAGCGCGAAGCCGTACCAGCCGTTGCCTTCGCGCGCGCGCGCGCGAGGCCGGCGCCGCCGTCCCGCCGATCACGATCGGCGGATGCGGAGCGCTGCGCGGGCTTCGGCTCGAAGCGGATGCCTGCGAAGCGCGCGTGCCGGCCGGCGAATTGCGGCACGGCATCCGTCCAGAGCGAACGGATAGCCCGCAGATACTCGTCGGTGATCGCCCCGCGGCGGTCGAAGCGGACGCCGAGCGCGCGGAACTCGGCCTCCGGTGTAGCCGCCGCCGAAGCCCGCGATGACCCGTCCGCCCGAAGCAGCGTCGAGCGACGCGAGCGTCTTCGCGACCAGGATCGGGTTGTGGTGCGGAGGACGAGGACGCCCGTCCCGAGACGCAGGCGCGTCGTGAGCGACGCCACGCGCGTGAGCGCGACGACCGAATCGAGGAAGGGCGTGTCGGCGGGAGTCGGACCGGGTTGCCTTCGATCGGCAGCGCCACGATGCTCGCCCGTCCACACCGAATCGAAGCCGGACGCTTCCGCGGCGAGGACGGCCCGCCGCTGGACCTCGGGATCGGCGCAGCTCCCGAAGTTGACCCCGAAGAGGCCGAAGCGCACGGCGCGCGACGCTGGCAGCCGACCGGACCTCGGTCAAGCAGAGTCCAGGGTTTGCCAAAGCGTAGCGCCGTCACGAGCGATTCGCGCGGCGAACGCCTCGGATTTTGCCGTGGTCAGCGCGGCGACCGCGCGCATGGTAGGGTCGCGCCGTGCGCCCGCTCGTCCGCCCTCCTGCTCGTGACTGCGCTCGCCGCCGTCGCCGGTGCGCGCGCATCACCGCACAGACGCCGCCGGTCGTGGCCTTCGACGACGACCGGCGAAGCGACGCTGCCCCGCCTCGCGCCGCCCATCGCGGGCGGCCGCCGCCTTCGTCGTCGACGACACGGTCGCGGTCGTGAACCCGTTCCGGACGCCGACCGTTGCCGGCACATTCACGCTTCACGGCGGGCACCAACGCGAACCCGTCGATCAGCTCGAACGGCCGCATCGGTCGCGTGGGACACCGACGCCGATCCGCTCAGCGAGCGGCGCGCCCGGGCCGGCAGGTCGTCCGAGCAGAACCCGTTCGAGCCTCGCACCAGGTCGGCGGTCGATCCGACCGGGACGAGCGCGAACGCCGCGCGTCGATACGCGTCGGGCTCTACGCGGTCGCGTTCGAGTCGACCGCCGACCTCGCCGCCGGCGCAGGCAACGCCGGCGCGCGCCAGATCTTCCTCCCGCCATCCCGGCGGCGACGCTCATCGCAGCTCTCGCGCGGCGAGCGGCACGAGCCGCAACCCGTCGCTCGGCATCACAGGCGCGCATGCGTCGTGTTCGATTCGACGAGCGATCCCGTGACCGGCGACGACACCGGCATCGGCGCAGGTCTGGACCGCCGGTCTCCTCGCCGGCACGACCGACCCATCACAGCCGGCGCCGGCCCGAGCTAGCCGGCCGTCGCTCTCGAACGACGGGTCGCGCTCGTCGTCTTCGAAGCCGCGCCGACCTGGCCGGCGACGGCCACGACACCGGCGTTCCGCAGGTCTTCGCCTGGGACCGCTACACGAAGCAGTTCGCGCGCGTCACCGACGACGCGGGCGGCTGCACGAAGCGACGGCGTCGCGCATCAGCGCGACCGGCGCATCAGCTATCGCTGCGGCGGCGTCGGCGTACTTCACGATGCTGCAGCGCGAACCAGCGCTTTCGCGTCCAGACCGACGGCGGCGACACGATCGCGCCTCGTGCCGCAGGGCGACGCGCTACTTCATGCTCGTCGCGACGGACGCCGACCTGCTCGACGCGGGCAGGCCGGCGACGCACCGGATCTACATGATCAACCTGTTCGCGCGGCCGCCCGAGCCGGTTCCGAGCGCGGTCGTCTTCTTCCCGTAGCCGCTGGCGCGCGTCGCGCAGCAGCCCGGCGATCTTGCCGGCGAAGTCCCCTTCGCCATCACCCGGCCACATCCGAGCGCGCGCGCCGTCTCCATCACGTCCGTGCGCTCGTGGCCGACGAAGACCGACGGTCGGCACGGCGGCCGCCTCCGGCGTCGTCGCGAGCACCTCGAGCGCGCGCAGCGGCTGCGGAAAGCGCGAGATCGAGGATGACGAGGCGCACGCCGCGCGCCGCCGTCGCGAGCGTCTCGACGTCGCGCACGCCCGTGACCGCGACCCCGAGTGGCTCCGCGGCCTCGCGGATCTTCGACACGAAGAGCAGGTCGCGCACGACGTAGAGCACCATGGGGGTCGCCTAGCCGTACGACCGCGCGCGAGCAACCGGTGGCACGTCGCCCGCCCGACCGCTAGCGTATGCGCCGGCCATGCCGCGCCACCCGAGCCTCGTGCCGCTCTCCCACGACCATCGCGAGGCGCTCGGGCTCGCGTTCTTCCTCCAGCATCCACGCGCCACCCGGGCGTCCGACGCCGATGACGCCGGAGAGCACGCCGGCATCGCGCCGCGCGCGGGCGCTCGCGTTCCACGGCGAGCGGCTGCGGCTCCATCTCGCGGCCGAGGAAGAGGCGCTCCTTCCCGGCGCTCCGGACGCGCCGCGCGCTGGTCGCGACCCTGATCGAGGAACATCGCGAGCTCGCGCGCCTGCGCGACGCGGTCGCCGCGGCGGCAGGCGACGACGCCGTGCATGCCGCCCTCGTCGCGTTCGCGGACCTCCTCGAGGCGCACGTGCGGCGCGAGGAGCGCGAGCTCTTCGTCTTCTTTCCCGAAGGACTCGACGGCGCGGAAGCCGATCGGATCGGCGAGACCGTCCGGCGCGCGCTCGCCTGCCGCGGTCCGGCGCGCTGCGACCTCTGATCGCCGTGTGGTAGGGTCGCCGTCGTCATGATGGAATCGCTCGACCGGCTGCGCGAGAATCTGGAGCAGCTCGCGCCCGCCTGGGCCGCCACGTCGACGGCGCTCCCTGGCGCTGATCCTCCTGGCCGCGCTCCGCGCCGTCCTTCCGAGCTCGCCCGCCGCGCGCGCGCGCCCGCGATCTTCCTGATGCTGTCGATCGGCTTCCGGCTCGTGGCGGCGACCGCGCACGGCTTGGTCGGCTCGTTGTACGGGGTCTTCAACCTGCTGCGCGTGCTCTGCCTCGTCATCGGCCTGAGGTCGGCATCGCGGGGCTGCTCCTCTTCGACGTGCTGCTGCGCTCGGCGGGCACGTCCCGTCCGTCATCCGCGACGTCGCTCAGCACGGCGCGATCGTCGTGATCACGATCGCGATCCTCTACGAGAGCGGCTTCGACCAGGTGTCGCTCGCGACGACCAGCGGTGTCGTCACCGCCGTCATCAGCTTCGCGCTCCAGAGCACCATCGCGAACTTGTTCGCCGGGCCTCGCGCTGCCGCGTCGAGGGCGCAGTTCGCGATCGGCGACTGGATCCGCGTCGGTGAGCGACAGACCGGACGCATCCGCGCAGATCCATGTGGCGCTCGACCATGCTCGTCACGAAGGACGGCGACACGATCGTCGTGCCGAACAACCAGCTCCTCACGACCGACGTGACGAACTATCTCGCGACCGACGCCGCTGCATCGCGTGTGGCATCGCACGTCGCGCTCCACTATCGCCATCCGCCGAACGAGGTGCGCGCCGTGCGTCGCTCGGAGCTGCGCGTCCGGGCGTCGCCGGCGTCGCCTGACCGACCCGCGCCCGACCTTTCCGCACGGAGCTCGCGCGAAAGCGCCGTCGTGCTACGCGCTGCGCTACTGGATCGCACGACTTCAGCGCTCGCGAGCCCATCGACGGCGAGTCGGACGCGCGTCTGGTACGCGGCCCGGCGCCGCGCGGCTCGGAGATCCCGCTTCCCGATCCGCACGCTCGTGACGGAGCGCGCGGCGATCGAGGATCCGACGGACCATCGCCTGTCGGCGCTCGGGCGCGTGTCGACATCTTCGCGCGCCATCGAGCGCCGACGAGCCGCGTGCGGCTCGCCGCGAGCATGCGCGAGCAGCACTTCGGCGCCGGGCAGGGACATCATCCGTCAGGACGCCCCGGGAACTCGCTCTTCATCATCGCGCGCGGCGCCGTCGAGTGCACGTCGACGTCGACGGCGAGCGCCGCCCGCTCGCGCACGCTCGGGCCCCGGACAGTTCTTCGGCGAGATGTCGCTCATGATCGGGCGAGCCGCGGCACGCGACCGTGCACCGCCGCCACCGACACGCTCTGCTACGTGATCGACCAGGGCGCGTTCCGCTGCGTAATCGACCAAGCGGCCGTCGATCGCCGAGGACATCTCGGCGATCCTCGCGAACCGCCAGGTGGGCTCGAGGCGCGAGCGCGAGCACCTGACCGCGGAAGTGCGCGCCCGGCGCGCGCGCGGCGCGGACGGCGCTCCTGGGCGCGATCCGGCGGGCGCTGGCGTGTGAGCGGCGTGCGGCACGCGCTCGTGATCTTCGATTGCGTCGACGGCGTCCTCGTCGACAGCGAACGGCGCGTGAACCGCCTCGAGTCGGCGTGCTTCGCGCGCCTCGGCCTCGCGATCTCACCCGACAGGCGCGCGTCCTCTTCAAGGGCCAGACGGTCGACGGCGTCCTCGCCGTGGTGACCGAGCGGCTCGGCCGTCCGGCGCCGACCGAATGGATCTACGACTGGGGCATGGCGGTCGCGGCGGGCTTCGCGAAGAACTCCCGCGAGGTCGGCGGCGTGCGCGCCTGCGTGCTGGAAGCGATGCCGCCGCCACGGCGTCCCGCTCTGCAGTCGCGTCGCAGTCGCCGCCCGCGCGCGTCAGCTGCGCGCTCACGCTGACGGGGCTCGGATCGTACTTCGAGAACCGCATCTACAGCGCGTCGATGGTGACGCGGCCGAAGCCGGCGCCGGACCTCTTCCTCCACGCCGCCGCGGCGGTGGGCGCCGATCCCGCGCCGCACGGCGGTCGTCGAGTTCGCCAACCGGCGTGCTCGCCGCACGCGCCGCCACGGCATGACCGTGTACGGCTACGCCGGCGACGAGGGATGCCGCCGCGCTCGCCGGCGCCGGCGCGATCACGTTCACCGCGATGCCCGAGCTGCCCGCCCTCCTCGGCCTCGACGGCCGCACCGCCCTGCTAGGCCGCGCGCCATGAAGCACAACCCCGGCTTCCTGCGTCTCGTCGAGGCCGCGCGCGCGCATCCGCGAATGCACCGATCGCCGACGTGAAGCGCCGCCTCGACGCCGGCGAGCGCTTCCACCTGATCGACGTCCGCGAGCACGAGGACGAGTGGACGCGCGGCCACCTGCCCGACGCGCCACGCACCTCTGCAAGGGCATCATCGAGCGCGACATCGAGACGCTCGTCCCCGACCACGCCGCCGACATCGTCCTCTACTGCGGCGGCGGCTACCGCTCCGCGCTCGCCGCCGACAACCTCTGCGCAGATGGGCTACACGGGCGTCACCTCGATGGACGGCGGCTGGCGAGGGCTGGACCGGAAACCGCGTACCCGGTAGCGCACGACTAGCGCACGCGCAGCGCGACGTCACGACAGCGCGATCGCGTCCCCTGCCTCGTTCGCGCCGCGCGTCCGCTGAGGTCGATGGCGCCGCGGTCTTTTCGGCGGCCTCGATCTCGTCGAGGCTGATCACGTCGTCGCCGGTGCCGAGGATGTCGCCGACCTTGATCCCGCTGACGTCGGGCCGCTTGGCGATCGAGTAGAACTTGACGAGGCGGTCGACCTCGGCGCGCACTTCGGATTCGGCGCGGCGCGGCGTGCCGGTCGGCCGCTGCTGGATCATGTCGCGCTGGTACGTCGTGTAGATGTAAGGCGAACCAGTTGAGCGAGATCTCGCCGGTCGCGACCCGGCTCGAGACCTGCGTCAGCAGGTCGAAAAGCTCGGGCACAGCAGGTCGTCCGGCGCCGGCATCAGGAGCTGCTTGTTCACGTTCGCGGATCTTCCGGCGCTCTTTGATCTTGCCGTTCGCGGTCTCGGCCTCCGAGACGCGGGAGATACCACTCGGCCGCGCGCGATGATCGCTCTGCTGGCGCCAGGCGACGAAGCCGCCGAAACCACGAGCATGCGCAAACGACGAGCAGGATACGCGCCCGCCGCGCCGGGGCAGCGCAACCATCCGGC